>OGIE01004265.1_pt1 | contig 13755 bp, 8 predicted proteins | sample 1571581 | NCBI WGS metagenome assembly OGIE01 (sample SAMEA2582021, study PRJEB24529) | metagenome | biome: Human gut stool | place: China | collected 2011
TGAAACCCGCATAAACACTGGCTTTTTTAAGCAACTCGATTTATTCAAACTCAATAGTTCCAGGTGGCTTACTTGTCAAATCGTACATTACTCTATTGACCCCGCGCACCTCGTTTATGATTCTGCTCATTACCTTTGACAATACTTCGTAAGGTATTTCTGCTGCTTCTGCTGTCATAAAATCTACAGTATTTACTGCACGAAGTGCAATGGCATAATCATATGTTCTTTCGTCACCCATTACACCTACGCTTCGCATATTTGTTAATGCTGCAAAATACTGTCCAATAGTCCTATCTAATCCGGCATTTGCAATTTCCTCACGGTAGATTGCATCTGCATCCTGTACCATTTTAACTTTTTCGGCTGTTACTTCACCGATGATACGGATTCCAAGTCCCGGACCTGGGAAAGGCTGACGGTATACTAAATATTCAGGTATACCCATTTCTAAGCCGGCTTTTCTTACTTCGTCCTTAAATAAATCACGAAGTGGTTCGATTATTTCCTTAAAATCTACACAGTCAGGTAATCCACCTACGTTGTGATGTGACTTAATTACTGCTGATTCGCCACCTAAACCACTTTCAACAACGTCAGGATAAATTGTTCCCTGTACAAGGAAGTCAACTGCTCCGATTTTCTTTGCTTCTTCTTCAAAAACTCTAATAAATTCTTCACCAATTATTTTACGCTTCTGTTCAGGTTCTTTCACTCCTGCTAACTTGCTGTAGTAACGTTCCTGTGCGTTTACACGGATAAAGTTTAAGTCATATGGACCGTCAGGACCGAATACTGCTTCTACTTCGTCACCTTCGTTTTTACGAAGTAAGCCATGGTCTACGAATACACATGTAAGCTGTTTTCCAATGGCTTTTGAAAGCATTACTGCTGCAACTGATGAATCTACACCACCTGACAATGCACATAAAACCTTACCATCGCCAACTTTTTCACGGATTGCCTTAATTGATTCTTCTACAAATGAATCCATTCTCCAGTCTCCTGAACACTGGCAAATTCCACGAACGAAGTTGTATAACATCTTTGTTCCTTCCTGTGTATGAAGTACTTCTGGATGGAACTGTATTGCATAAAGTTTCTTTTCTTCGTTTTCTGCTGATGCACAAGGGCAATCCTTTGTGTGTGATGAGATTTCAAATCCCGGTGCCACCTGTGATATATAATCAAAATGACTCATCCAGCAAACTGTTTTTGGTGAAACATCTGCAAAAATCTTTGACTGAGTCTTGTCTATTAATACTTCTGTCTTACCATATTCACGTACATCTGCACGTTCTACTTTTCCGCCTAACACATGCATCATAAGCTGTGCTCCGTAGCAAAGTCCTAACACTGGAACGCCTAATTCAAATAATTCTTTTGAATATGTTGGAGAATCGGCTTCATAACAACTATTTGGTCCACCTGTTAAGATGATACCCTTTGGGTTCATTGCTTTGATTTTTTCAATGTCTGTTTTGTAAGAATATATTTCACAATATACATTACATTCGCGAACACGTCTTGCAACCAACTGGTTATACTGACCACCAAAGTCAAGAACGATTACTAATTCTTTCTTCAATGTATTTCCTCCTAAAATGGTGCCTGCACCATACTACTGTAAAAGGTAATTGCTATATAAAATCTAATTACCTGCTAATTTTTAATTCTACCCTATTTTTCTATTTAAAACAAGTACACTGTACTAACTTTTATAATTCCCATAACTTATAACCTGACTGCTCTCTATACACAAAATATTTTTAAACTTATACATCTTTCAGACTCATAATATACTTTCACACGTTCCTAAATTGTAATATCATTTCAAGTACTTATAACGAAGTAAGAGCACCTGCCCTACTTCCTCGTATGACAGATGCTCCCTATTTCAATACCCTAACTTTACAATTTTGTTAACAACCGCAGGTACTTTTTATTAAATGAATCTTCTCGGGAATTCCTTCCTTGTACAATTCGTCTCGATCGCATTACGAATATTTGTACATTAAGATTATTCCTTACTATTTGTCCTGCTTCGACTTCACTATCTACCTTAACCATAAGATGTTATTCTTCATTGAATTTTCGTTTTGAATAATTCCTATCCTATCCAATTCTTTGTAACACCTCATCCAATAATCACTACTTAAACAATCTTCCGTTGATTGCCATGTTAGCAGATATCACTGGGTAAAACTCCTTTCACCACTAAACTTAGATACTGTTGTTATTAGGTTGACATCTAATAACAAATGGGTCGTTAACTTCTTTGTAGAAGTCTTTTTAGGTATTTAATACGTTTTTGTTTGTATGTTCAATATAGCACAATTTTCCCTTATTTTAAAGGGGGTTCAAGCACTTTTTTCATCTTTATAAACATTGCATAAATGCCCTTTTATTTAAACATTTTTATGAATCGTTTTTTTATAAAAAATGACTATTGTCTCTCTAACATCTGCTTAACATACTTGCCGGTATAACTTGTTGGATGTTCTGCAACCTGCTCAGGTGTTCCTGCAACTACAACTGTTCCACCACGGTCACCACCGTCAGGTCCCATATCAATTATATAATCTGCCACTTTTATTACGTCCAGATTATGCTCAATAACCAATACTGTATTACCTTCATCTGTTAATCTGTGAAGAATCTCTACTAATTTATGCACATCAGCAAAATGAAGACCTGTTGTTGGTTCATCCAATACATATATTGTTTTGCCCGTGCTTCTTTTGCTTAACTCAGTTGCAAGCTTAATTCGCTGGGCTTCCCCACCTGACAATGTTGTTGACGGCTGACCAAGCTTTAAATACCCTAATCCCACATCATATAATGTTTGTACCTTGTTAAGAACCCTAGGCACATTCTTAAAGAAATCCAATGCTTCTTCCACTGTCATTTCAAGAACATCATAAATAGTCTTACCTTTGTAGCGTACTTCCAGTGTTTCCCTATTGTAACGCTTTCCGCCACAAACCTCACACGGAACATATACATCAGGAAGAAAATGCATTTCAACTTTTAAAATTCCGTCACCTGAACACGCTTCACAACGACCGCCTTTTACATTAAAACTAAATCTGCCTTTTTTATATCCTCTTTCCTTTGCATCAGTTGTTGCAGCAAAAAGGTCCCTTATCATATCGAACATTCCCGTATATGTTGCCGGGTTTGAACGTGGAGTTCTGCCTATTGGTGACTGATCAATATTTATTACCTTATCAAGCTGCTCCATTCCCTCTATCTTCTTGCATTTTCCGGGAATTGTTCTTGCCCTGTTTAATTTTCTTGCAAGACTCTTATATAATATTTCATTAACAAGTGAGCTTTTACCTGAGCCTGAAACACCTGTTACACATGTAAGTACCCCAATTGGCACCTTTACATCAATGTTCTTTAGGTTATTTTCCTTGGCTCCAACTACTTTTAAGAAACCTTTTGGTTTTCTACGTGTTTTTGGAACAGGTATTTTAATCTTTCCACTTAAATATTTTCCTGTAATTGAATTAGGATTCTTCATTATGTCCTCTGCAGTTCCTGTAGCAATAACCTGTCCACCATGTTCTCCTGCTCCGGGACCTATATCAACTACATAGTCTGCTGCACGCATTGTATCCTCATCATGTTCAACTACAATCAAAGTATTTCCCAAATCTCTTAAATGCTTCAACGTTGCAAGAAGCTTATCATTATCATTCTGATGCAATCCAATACTTGGCTCATCCATTATATAAGCTACACCAACCAAGCCTGAACCTATCTGAGTTGCCAAACGTATACGCTGAGCCTCTCCACCTGACAAAGTTCCCGTAGCTCTTGAAAGACTAAGATAATCAAGTCCAACGTCAACTAAGAATTGAAGACGTCCTTTAATTTCTTTCAAAATCTCTTTTCCTATCTTTAGCTGAGTTTCAGTCAATTGCAATTCATCCAAATACTGGCGCAAATCTCTTACAGACATTTCTGTCATTTCATAAATATTCTTATCTCCAATAGTTACAGCCAACGATTCCTTTTTAAGTCTCTGTCCGTGGCATGTTGCACATGGCGTAAATCTCATATATGTTTCATATTCTGCCTTTGTTGACTCTGCGCTTGTTTCACGATATCGTCTTTCTACATTTTTAATTAATCCTTCAAAAGCAATATCATAAACTCCAATACCTCTTTGCCCCTTGTATCTTACGGCTACTTTTTCACCATTTGTTCCATAAATCAAAATATCATGTATCTCTTTTGTATAATCCTCAAAAGGTGTATCAAGAGAAAAATTGTATTTTAAAGCCAATGCCTGAAGTATCGCATTACTAAAACTCTTTCCGTCATTTGCACTCTGCCACCCCAATACTACAATTGCTCCCTGATTAATGCTTAAACTCTTATCAGGAATAATAAGGTCTTCGTCAAATTCCATCTTGTATCCCAAACCATAACAGTCAGGACAAGCCCCAAAAGGATTATTAAAAGAAAAACTTCTAGGCTGTACTTCGTCAATACTTATTCCACAGTCAGGGCAGGCAAAATTCTGACTAAAAGTCATCTCTTCCCCACCAATAACATCTACTATCATTAGTCCGTTGCCAAGCTTTAAAGCATTTTCAACAGAATCTGTAAGACGCTTTTCAATTCCTTCACGAATGCTAAGTCGGTCTATAATAATTTCGATACTGTGCTTTATGTTTTTTTCTAACTTAATCTCTTCAGTTAGTTCATACATATTGCCATCAACTCTTACTCGCAAATAGCCACTTTTCTTAGCACTTTCAAATACTTTTTCGTGACGTCCTTTCTTTCCTCTTACAACAGGTGCCAATATCTGAAACTTAGTACGTTCTTCCAGCATAAGAATACGATCTACCATTTCATCAACTGTCTGTTTCTTTATTTCACGTCCGCATTTTGGACAATGTGGAATACCTGCTCTTGCATAAAGCAATCTCATATAATCGTATATTTCTGTTACTGTTCCAACTGTTGAACGTGGATTCTTGTTTGTTGATTTCTGATCAATTGAAATAGCCGGTGGCAATCCTTCAATGCTTTCAACCTGTGGTTTTTCCATCTGCCCTAAGAACTGTCTTGCATAAGAAGATAACGATTCCATATATCTTCTCTGTCCTTCTGCATAAATAGTGTCAAAAGCAAGGGATGACTTACCTGAACCGCTTAAACCTGTTACTACCGTAAATTCATCTCTTGGTATATCAATATCAATATTTTTCAAATTGTGCTCATTTGCACCTTTTATATGAATATATTTTTTATTGTCTTTCATTTTATTTTCCTATCTTTTTCTATCTTTGTTATTTGGTTATTTTATATCTTTTCCAAATAAATTCCGTTATAGATTTTTAGTTATCTTCCTGCAACTTTCTTAATTCCGCCAACTTATCTCGCATTTCAATAGCTGTTTCAAAATCAAGCTCTGCTGCAGCTCTTTCCATTTTCTTCTTAACCTTTTCGATAAGCTTTTTAAGTTCCTTATAATCCATTGATTCAGGATCTTTCTCAACGTCGCTAATCTTTCTGTCCACTTCTTTGGAGATGCTAATAAGATCTCGAACAGCCTTCTTAATAGTTGTTGGAGTAATGCCGTGCTCATTATTGTATTTCTGCTGAATCTCTCTACGTCTGTTAGTTTCCGTTAAAGCTTTATCCATTGAATCAGTAATATTGTCAGCATACATTATTACGTGGCCTTCTGCATTTCTTGCAGCTCGTCCAATAGTCTGAATAAGTGATGTTTCTGAACGTAAAAACCCTTCCTTGTCAGCATCCAATATTGCAACTAAAGCAATTTCCGGTATGTCCAAACCTTCTCTTAAAAGGTTAATACCAACCAAAACATCAAAAACATCCAATCGCATATCTCTGATAATCTGAGTTCTCTCTAACGTATCTATATCTGAATGAAGGTATTTAACCCTAATTCCCACATCGCGCATATAATCTGTCAAATCCTCAGCCATACGCTTCGTCAAAGTTGTTACCAAAACTTTATTCTTCTTGGCAACCTCCTTATTAATCTCAGTTATAAGGTCATCAATCTGTCCTTCAACCGGTCTTACTTCAACTTCCGGATCAAGCAATCCTGTAGGTCTTATAATCTGCTCTGCACGACCTAATTCATGTTCCTGTTCATAAACATTCGGCGTAGCTGACACAAACATCATCTGATCAATCATGCTTTCAAATTCTTCAAAATTAAGTGGTCTGTTATCCTTAGCCGAAGGCAGTCTGAACCCATAATCAACTAAAGTAGACTTTCTTGACTGGTCACCGGCATACATTCCTCTAATCTGTGGAATCGTAATATGAGACTCATCTACTATTATCAAGAAATCATCTCCGAAATATTCCATTAATGTATGAGGTGTGGCTCCCGGCTCCAAACCTGCCATGTGTCTTGAATAGTTCTCTATTCCTGAACAAAAACCTGTTTCTCTTAGCATTTCCATATCAAAATTAGTTCGCTCTGCAATACGCTGTGCCTCTATTAATTTGTCTTCTGATTTAAAATATGCTACCTGTTCCTCTAACTCTTTCTCTATATCCTTAATGGCACGCTCCATCTTTTCAGGTGGCACAACATAATGAGAATTAGGGAATATTGCTACGTGTTCAAGCACGTTCTTAATCTGACCCGTTAAAGCATCAATCTCTGAAATTCTCTCGATTTCATCATCAAAAAATTCAACTCTAACTGCACTATCCGTATACGAAGCAGGAAATATTTCCAGATTCTCTCCACGAACCCTGAAAGTTCCACGTTTAAAGTCCATATCATTTCTGTCATACTGTATTTCAATAAGCTTATGAATAATCTCATCTCTATCTCTAATGGTATTCGGTCTTAAAGACACAACCATGTTCTTGTAATCTATTGGGTCTCCCAAACCATATATACATGAAACTGAAGAAATAATAATTACATCTTTACGCTCCATTAAAGCCATTGTTGCCGAATGACGTAACTTATCTATTTCATCATTAATTGATGAATCCTTCTCAATATATGTGTCTGTGCTTGGAACATAAGCCTCCGGCTGATAATAATCGTAGTAGGAAACAAAATATTCCACAGCATTATTAGGAAAAAACTCCTTAAACTCACCGTAAAGCTGAGCTGCCAAAGTCTTATTATGAGCAATAATAAGTGTAGGTTTATTTAATTGTTCAATAACATTCGCCATTGTAAAAGTCTTACCTGAACCTGTTACACCAAGCAAAGTCTGGAATTGTTTTCCTTTCTTAAAGCCTTCAACTAACTCTTCAATAGCCTGTGGCTGGTCCCCGGTAGGCTTATACTCTGAAACTAATTCAAAATGATCCATATGATTTCTCCCAATTAGCTCTAATCAATATTTGAGTATTTTCAAACCCAAATCATTTATCAACTACTTTTCTTAATATTGTTACTTGTCAAGTATATCATTCAAAAGAAGAAAAGTACAGAACAAAATCGAATGTTTGTTCTGTACTTTTGTTATTCTTTTATTATTCCTCTATTAACTTTTCATATTCGTCCGTAGGTATTGGCTTTGAGAAATAATATCCCTGAATCACTTCTGCTCCAATTGATTTTAAGAAGTTAACCTGTTTTTCTGACTCAACACCTTCTACTACTACCGAAATATTTAATTTCTTGGACAATTCTACAATAGACTCAACAATTATGTTGTTTCTTTCATTTTCATTATCCAAATTTCGCATAAACGCCATATCCAATTTAAGTACGTCTATAGGCGCATCCTTTAACATATTAAGTGATGAATATCCACTTCCGAAATCATCCATCAAAATCTTAAAGCCTGCTTCCTGCAATTCACTTATTATTGAATATATTACCTGCTTTTCCTCAGTATATACTGTTTCCGTAATTTCAAGTTGCAAATCCTTTGGTTCCAAATTATATTTTTCAACCAGTTCCAAAAGATTTGATACCAGATTAGTTCTATAGAAATTTACTCTTGAAACATTAACAGAAATAGGAAGTACACTTCCGTTTTTGTCCCTTTTTTAATACATCCGTCTCTATAATTGCATATTATATTATAGCATTTTAACGTCACGATAACAATGTGAAACCCAGCCTATTAATATGATTTTTAGACAAATAAATAACCAAAACTTTCGTAAAAACTTTGTCTATTTTGACACTTTACAAATTTAATTTTTTCATAAGCATTTGTCAAAATAAAAAGGAACATTTTTCATTTACCCTTTTACTTATTTTATACAGTTATTCAAAGCATAGAAAAAGACCATACATATATCTTCGTTTGCAAGATATATGTATGGTCTTTCTGTTCATTATTTCATTAATTCCATAATTGTTTCTTTTGCCTTTTCAAGCTGTATATCGCTTGTTGCATTTTCTTCCAATTCTGCTTCAACATCAGGAGTTATTCCCTTTCCGTGAATGTTTTTGCCACTTGGAGTATAATAATCCTGAACTGTAAGTTTTACCGCTGAGCCGTCGCTTAATGGAAGAATTGTCTGTACAATTCCTTTACCAAATGACTGTGTGCCTACGATTTTTCCTGCATTAAAGTCCTGAATTGCACCTGCAAAAATTTCTGATGCACTGGCGCTGTCCTTATTCTGCAAAACAACCATTGGCATTTCAAGACACTTGCTGTCTGAAGTCTGCTTTTCCTCATTTCCATATTTATCCTTAGTTGAAACCAAATTTCCTTCAGGAAGTATTTCATCAAGCATCTTGCAGACTGTCTCATATAATCCACCCGGATTGCTTCTAACATCAAAGATAACAGCCTTCATTCCCTGCTTCTTCAAGTCATCCAATGCTTTCGTAAACTGGTCATAAGTAACTTCTTCAAACTGACTTATCTGTATATAACCAATCTTTTTCTTCTTATCAAGCATCTTATATTCAACAGTAGGCTCATTAACCTGATCTCTTGTTATTGTAAAGTCAATGTATTTCTTTTCGGACTCTCTGTAAACAGTTATGTCAGCTGTTGTTCCTTTTTCGCCCTTCATTTCAGTAACAACATTGTTAATGTCAACACCAGTTACTTCTTTGCCCTTTACTTTATAAATAATATCTCCGTTCTTTACTCCTGCCTTTGCAGCCGATGCATCGGCAAAAGCCTTAACTACCGTAATTATTCCTGTTTCAGCATTCTGAGATACCAAAGCACCTATTCCGCTGTAAGTTCCTGACGTCTGTTCCATCATTTTCCGGTATTCTTCTGCCGTGTAATAAACAGAATACGGATCATTTAAGCCTTCCAACAATCCTTTGTAAATTCCATCTTCCAAGTCAGATTCATTAACCTTATTTAAGAACTTAGCATCTATAAGTTTATTTATATAATCAAGCTTTTGTGATGTTTTTTCACTGATTGTTTTTCCGGATGTGTTCTGGTTTGCAAAATACAAACCTGTTCTAACACCACCTACCACAACTGCCATGGCAAGCATTCCAAAAAAGAATCCAAGTAAAAAACGGTTCTTATTCTTTTTCATCATGACTCCTTAATTCAAGTTTATTTTAAATAATCCCAAGGATTAACATATGCCCCGTTCTTACGTACTGCAAAATGTAAATGGTTACCCTGTGATGCTCCTGTATTTCCTACAAGTCCAATGCTCTGTCCTGCGCTTACCTTTGTTCCTGCCGAAACTAAAAGTGCAGACATATGCATATATACACTATATACACCATTGCCGTGATTAATACCAATCCAGTTGCCTGCTGTTGTACTATAATTAGCCCACTCTACTGTACCTGAACCTGCTGCAACAATAGTGGTTCCTGCTGATGCCGGAATATCAATACCCTTATGAAATTCAGAACCTCTATATCCATATCCTGAAGATATAGTTGTATGTCCCGGAAGTGGCCATGTAAATCCACCGCCTGAAACTGTTCCACTACTTCCTGAGTTTCCACTGTTTGAAGTATCTGTTGTATTGCTTCCTGTATTTGATGATGTATTGCTTGTACTACTATTTGAACTAGCTGCCTGCTGTTTCTTTGCTGCCGCCTCACGTCTTGCTTTTTCCGCTGCGGCCTTACTTGCCTGCTCAGCAGCTGCCTGGTTTTTGCTCCGTTCTTCAGCAGATGCAACTCTCTTTTCCTGTGCACTGATTTCTGCTTCCAATTCATCAGATGTGGCCTCATTATGTGCTATCAAATCTTCATAATTTTTAAGTTCCTGCTGCTTTGATTCAGAAAGATTAGTAAGCTTAGTCTGGTCACTCTTCTGCTGTGCCTGTATTGTCTGAAGATTCTTTTTCTCAGTTACAAGAGTACTCTTTGCAGAAGCTATTTTCTCTTTAGTCTTCTTCATCTTATTAAGCATATCTCTGTCATACTGTGATAACTCTGTTATGTACTCTGCCTTATTTAAGAAATCAGTTATGCTCTTTGAATTAAAAATCAAATCTATCATCTGAGTATCACCATTCTCATACATATATTTGATTCTAAGCTTCATATCTTCATACTGCTCATTTATGCTAACCTGAGCATTGTTCAATTCCTTCTGAGTCTTAGATATCTTGTCTTCTGTTTTTGATAATTTCTGATTAGTCTTGTACATCTCTGTAGCCAAATTAGTTAACTTCTTATCAACTGACTGAATGTACTCCTGTGCATCAGACTTAGATTTCTGTAGTTTATTATTTTCATCCTGAGCCTGTTGCTTCTGATTCTGCAAATCTGAAAGCTTATTCTTCTCATCGCTAACTGTTCCAAACGCATTAATTGGAATAGCAGTAACTGCCAATGCTGCCACGAGAACAAAACTTAATACTTTAGATTTTCTCATTACTTTCTCCTTATCTCTTTCCCTGTTAACTCAATTAACTTTATACCTTTAAGTGCTTTCTCATTGACACAATTGATCCTATTAAACCAATACCTGCTCCAATTCCAAGTCCTAATGGAACAAGCACCAAAAAAATCTGATGAACTGACGCAAAAGGAATACTGTTGCCAAGTACACCAAATTTAGTCATAATAAGATCAATTAATCTGTCATAAACAAGTCTTATTATAACAAGCGGAATTATTGAACCTAATAAACCGATTGTTACACCTTCTATAATAAATGGTGCTCTTACAAAACTATTAGTTGCTCCAATAAGCTTCATAATTTTAATCTCGTGTCTTCTTACTGAAATACCAATCATAACCGTGTTGCTTATAAGGAAAATACCAACACCAAGCAAAATAATAATCAATGCAATAGACGCATATCCTAACATTTTGCCAAAGTTTGTAAGAAACTCTCTTGTTGGGTTTGAATACTTAACCTGTCTTACACCTTGAACCTTTTCCATTGCTGTGGCAAAAGCTTTCTGGTCGTTAATACTCTTTAAGTAAACTGTGTAAGATGCTGAATTAGCCAATGGATTCTCTTTTGAAAATCCTTCTGCCAAATCAGGATTATCTTTAAAATAATTCTTTTTGAAACCTTCCCAAGCTTCCTCTGCTGATGTATATTCGTAGCTCTTTACACGGGAATCTGACTTAATTGTTTTTCCAATATCATCTATTCCCTGCTGGCTTAACCCTTCGTTAAAGAATATTGTTACCCCAACCTGTTGCTCAACTTTCTTTTCCATAAAGTTAACATTAATAATAATTGTAAAAATTACACCTATTAAAAATATACACGCAGCAATAGTTCCTATTGATGCAAGGGAAAACAGTTTGTTTCTCTTTATGTTTACAAAACCCTGTTTTAAACAGTAGTTTGCTGTTCTAGTATTCATCTGTCTGTTCCTCCCCTTTGCTGTCCTCTACTTTTACACCTTTCTTCATAGTTATGACACGCTTGTTCATAGCCTTAACTATTTCCATGTTATGTGTAACAACAATAACTGTTGTTCCCTGCTCATTAATTTTTTCAAGCAGTTTCATAATCTCCCATGAATTTTCAGGGTCAAGGTTTCCTGTAGGTTCATCAGCCAAAATATACTGTGGTTTATTAACAAGTGCTCTTGCAAGGGCAACTCTCTGCTGCTCACCACCTGACAATTCTGACGGATTGGAACGATATTTTTCTGAAAGTCCCACCAAAGATAATACTCTTGCCACATTCTTTTTAATCTCTCTTGGTGACGCCCCTATTACTCTCTGTGCAAAAGCAATATTTGAGTAAACATCTCTATCCTGTAACAATCTGAAATCCTGAAAAACAACTCCAACCTTTCTTCTATACTTAGCTGTTCCTCTTGATTTAAGTTTTGATAAATTAACATCATCTACCACTATTGTTCCCTCTGTGGGATTTAACTCTTTAAGAAGCAGTTTGATAAATGTTGACTTTCCTGAACCACTGGCTCCAACAACAAATACAAACTCTCCTTCCTCTATTTCAAGATTTAAATTGCTTAACGCCGGTGCACCGTTGCCATAAGACTTACTTACACCTTCTATTTTAATCATTATATGCCTCCTAATATTCTGCTCTAAATAGAAATATATAACACAAATGTGTTTTTTTTGTGGGTGGGCAAAGCACGTAACAATCCTTGTAATAAAATTTTAATATATTTCCGAATTGAATTTGCTCCACTAGCACAATATGAAGGTCCATAGGGACCTTCATATTGCTACATTTTAACTATTTATTTTCTAAAAATCTGTGTTATCCATGTATTTCATGTACTTAACAACCATAAGGGCAATCTTAAATGTAATTGCATCCTCAAATACTCTTAAATCTAGTCCTGTACTCTTCTGCAACTTGTCCAGTCTGTATACTAAAGTATTTCTGTGAATATATAGCTGTCTTGATGTTTCAGATACATTCAAGCTGTTTTCAAAGAACTTGTTAATTGTTGTCAATGTTTCTTCGTCAAATTCATCCGGTGACTTTCCTTCAAAAATCTCGCTAATGAACATCTTGCAAAGTGGAATTGGTAACTGATAAATTAATCTTCCGATTCCAAGATTATTGTAAGCAATTACGTTCTTAGTGCTAAAGAAAATCTTTCCTACATCAAGGGCCATTCTTGCTTCCTTGTATGAACGTGATACTTCCTTAATCTCCTTAACAATAGTTCCGTATGCTACAGTAGCCTTAACCATTGCCTCTGTGTTAAGCATGTCCACAATTGTCCTTGCTATCTTTTCAATATCTTCATATCCCTGTTTTTCGTCTAACTCCTTAACAAGAATAATGCTCTTTTCATCTACTGCTGTAATAAAGTCTTTCTTATTACCTGAGAACAATGTTCTAACTGTTTCTAAAGCAACACTGTCCTTTTCGTTCTTTGTTTCAATAATGCAGACACATCTTCTTGCATCAACATCAATGTACAACTTCTTTGATCTATTATAAATATCAACAAGGAGTAGATTGTCTAATAATAAGTTTTTGATAAAATTGTCTTTATCAAATCTTTCTTTATATGCAACAAGCAGATTCTGAATCTGGAAGGCAGCCATCTTTCCTACCATAAACACGTCGTCGCTTGTTCCCTGAGCTATCAGAATCAGTTCTAACTGGCTTTCATCATAAACCTTAAAGAACTGGTATTCCTGTACTGACTGGCTGTCTGCCGGAGAAGTAACAAAGCTAATTATAGCATGTTCAAACTCATCTCCTAACTGGGAAGTACTGGCAATAATCTTTCCGTCTGTATCTGCCACATGTAAATCTACCCTTGAAATACTTTTTATTCCTTCTATTGTGTTCTGTAAAATCTGATTTGATATCATAGAACACAATAGAAGGAATAAAAAGTATTTCAAGGGTAGAT
>OGIE01004285.1_pt1 | contig 13710 bp, 9 predicted proteins | sample 1571581 | NCBI WGS metagenome assembly OGIE01 (sample SAMEA2582021, study PRJEB24529) | metagenome | biome: Human gut stool | place: China | collected 2011
GTAGAGCATGATGTCATAAGCACAACTGCTCCCAATATAAAAATACTTTTCTTCAGTTCTTCTGCTTTTTCTTTTGCATTTTTTGAATCTTCTTCATCTTTCGCCTGAAATACACGGATGTTTTCATTGTGCCTTACTCCGTCTTCCGTGTAATCCATGTATACATGCCACGAGTATTTCGTTCTCTTCTCTGCATAGTTATAAAGTTTTAAAAAAAGCTGTGAGTAAAGCAGTGATGCGAGGAAGTTGAAAGTATTGTCCTCTGTAGGAATACAGATAAACAAAGCACTCTTTTTATCCGCAAAACTGTCAAGATCCATCTCATCAGTTGCTGTAAGGTGCGCAATATTTGAAGAACCAAACAGTGAAAGCTGTGATGTTGTTGTAATAAGGATACTGTCTCTTGTCTTTCCTGTACCGGCAGACTGGAAGATGTCATACTGTGTTACCGCCTGCGAAGTCGGGTCAAAGCTTCTTATCTTTTCAAATATCTCATCAAACGGATTAATATAGTTGTCATCGCTGTCCGCTGCGTTTTCATCAAATTTTGCACTGTTTATGAGCCTTAAGACATTTGTGAAATTTTTCTTTTTCGGATCTGATTCGTATTCCCAGAGGAAGAATATAACTGCACGAAGCAGGGCTGACTTTGAGTCCTTCCATATAGGTTCCTCTTTTCCGCCGCCACCGGATGCCGCCGTAAGGTTTTCAATAAGCATGTTGACAAGCGTAAACACGTCCTTCTCATCCTCAAGATATTTAAGAGGGTTATATCTTTCAGAGTCATACATGTCGTTAAGGTCAAGCTTCTTAATTTCATAACCGTTATTCTCAAGATACTTTGCATACTGCGAAAAAAGGTCTCCTGAAGGGTCAGTTATGATATAGTTGGTGTTGCACTGCAAAATGTTAGGGCCTACGTAATAACGTGATTTACCTGAACCGGCAGTACCTACAATAAGTGCATTTGTGTTCTTTCTGCTCCAGTTGTTGTCAAACGAAAGAAATACAGAGGATGATACGATGCATGCCTGGCGCCTGCACTCTGCCTCTATCTGTTTTGGCGGATCCTTTTCAAACAGCTTTTTACCGTTCGATGAACCATCATCTTTCACATCATCAACTGTTTTTTCATCTGGTCCATAATATGGGTTTAAAACGTGCTTTCTGTCGTATGTGTGGATTTCTTCCGGTGTCATAAAGTGCGCATCACCCTTGACATTCGGGCCGTCATCCTTTGGTCTTTGGTTATTAATTGTAAAAAATATTGCAAATCCACCAAATACAATTATTAACAGAAGATACATTCCAGCTTCTTTTACCGGATGCACAATAGGCTCAAGCGGGTACTGCAAACAGTATTTAATGGTGTCCGCGGAAAACCATCCGTATGACCTGTTAACCTCATGTGCTTTGAAAGCTCCAAACCACAGATACACAAACACAAGTCCAATTGCACCAAGTATCAGGTATAACGTGGTGTTGCTTCCTTTCTTTTTCTTTTTTCCTGCCATTTTAGTCCTTTCCAAATCCGGACCTTTCCGGATTTTAATCGTATTTTCATGGCAAGTATGATTTTTATTTTGCGCAAAAAAAATGCAGCCGGATTATTCCGGCTGCATTGTATACTAAAGACTTCTTTCGTCTTTCTTCTGTTCTTTTTTCTGCTGTCTTTCCCTGCTCTTTTCCTTTTTTCTGAGTTCTTCCATCTGTTTTTCCTTCCTGTGTTCTTCTTCTGCAAGCACCTGTTTTGCTGACTTTGACTCAATGGCCTGCCCATCCATTGAATGGTCAATTCCTTCCATATATTCTTTTACATCAAAGTCCCTCTCTTTTAATACCGTCTTGAACTCTTCAAATTTCTGTGTTTCAATCCACACCGGCCTGTTATTAACAAGAATGCCTTCAAAAAGCTGATGCGCCATTCTTCGGTACTCGTCAAACTGGGCAACAGGGTCACGCTCCTTAAAAAATGGTGTTTTTTCAAGAGCCTCTTTGATAAGATAATCAGCTTTGTCACAGACTACCGTCTCATTAAAACTCCTCTTTCTTTCATCCTTTGTCTTTTGCGGTCTTTCAGAGTGCTGCTTTTCCACCCCTGATATATGCTTATCTGTTTCATCCTTGCTTGTGAGAATAACCTCATCAAATATACCTGCAAGTGCTACATCAAGATTTTTAGTGTAATTTTCCTCATCAAAATCATGTTTTTCTACAATTTTATATGTAGTTACAGACTTGCCATCTTCGTCAAATCCCGGCTCAACCAACATTCTTTCAAAGCCCTGTTCTGTCACCTTTATAACGGTGTCAACATCATCCTGTCCCGTAATCCACATTTCACCAGGCCCGTCAAATTCTTTGATTTTTTTGTTCAGATTTTCATCTATCTTTAACTGTTCCATATTCTTTTCACGGTTTGGGCCATAGCCGGAAAAAGCTGCTGCAAGATAAGCACGGCAGAAATCCTGACTGTATACGTTTTTCCCCTGCGGTTTTCCGAGCACAATTGTCCTTTTTGCATGCACCATCAGATCTGTTGACTTTTCATTTTTGTTAATTCCAACCATGAATCCCTTTGTTATATCATTACACTTATTTGCAAGCATCTGCGCCATTGTCTTATCCATTCCGTCTATTGTAAGGAATTTCTTATCTTTTTCCGGAATTCTCTGAGAGCCTTCAAAAGTTGCAGCCATTTCCTCTTTGTCAACAATCTGGAAATAACGCTGTTCATTAATTTTTGTCTGTTCCTGTACTTTTTTGAATTCCTCTGCATCACAATCCCTTATTGCAAGTACAGTTCTTCCATTCACATTATACTCAATAAACGGCATATCTCTCTCTCCCATCTCCTGTTTGAGATGCTTGTTATACAACTTATCATCACTTAAAAAGTATCCTTTTATCTGGCCTCCCTTCTGCACATATTTATCTATAATACTTGCATATGCGTAGCTTTTTGAAGCCGCTTCCTGTTTTGCAAGGTCTTTCATATACCTTTCAAGCGCCTCCATCATTTTTTTTATTAAATCAACAAGCTGCTTACTTGTCTGTTCTGCTGCACTAGCCATAAATCTGCACTTCCTTTCTTTTTGTTTTAAGTATGTTTTTTTCTTATTTTTCCAAAGATGCCGACCAATTTGCCTCACGTTCCAGCATTGTTTTGCTTACTTTAATACCCTGCGAAAACATATTTGCCATGCCGTCTTTTATGCGCTCCTTGCGGCCTAAGGTTATGTATGGATATTCATCTATCAGACTTATATAACCGTTATCTTTGCCAAGCACCTTCAACTTGTCCCTGTATTTTTCTTTTTGAGAATTAACAATATACTCAAGGTTTGGAATCTTGAGTTTATCCTGATAGGCCTCACCATTTTTTGCAGTATTCCAGAATGCGGTTCCATTATCAAAAAGCGGTGCCGGTCCCACAAACTTTCCTGTCTCAACATTTCTGATAAATCCAAAATTTCCAAGATGTCTGTCGGTGTTCTGGATAATATAATCAACCATGAGCATTTTATCCATGAAATCTTTGTATCCTTTTATACCGATTTCTTCCGCAACCAGAAGTGTCTTTTCATAAATGTCGCTTCCGTCCTCCTTTTCAATTCTTGGCAGCACAAGATGTGACGCCGGAACAAATTCCGTATTTTCATCCACAAAATTCTTACATATAGAACAAAGCGTAAATCCTTCCACCCTGAACTCATATGGAACAAATGGGATTATATCAAGTTTTTTCAATACCATTGTGGCAAGGACTTCATTAAGCGGTTCCTGCTGCAGTTTCGGATTGCCTGCCTTTACAAGATATGATGTGTAGCCGTCCAGCTGCAGCCATCTTTTTTTGATTAATCCGTTTGTTGTAATATCCGGGCTGTCATCCGATTTGAGTTTGTCAACCTGCCAGCTTTTGAAAAAAGCATCACCTATTGCCCTGTCATAACGCCTTGTGAAAAAATTTATGTCTTCCCACCTGTCATCCATGCTGCTTCCAAGCCAGTATTGATCTGTCAGTGAAGCAAAATGTGACTGTCTGTTCCAGTCTTTTCCAAAAGTCTTGTACACACTTTCAAGTCCATCGCGCTTTTCCGGTATGCAGCGCTTTGAAAACCACCTCTTGTTTATTGTATCAATATCATTTTCTTCGAGTGCGTTTTTTATATTAAGAGGCGCAAGTTCGGGATTTATAACAGAATCTACGTTTGTACATCTGTCATTTTCCATATCTATTCTTGCAATTGGCGTTTTTTTATTATATAGCGTACATTTTAACATTTAACTTATGCAGCGCAGGTGCTGTATGAGCCCCTGCGCCTTCCTTTCTAAAGATTTTCATACATATCTTCATCGTCATCTTCATCAAAATCATCATGTGGCTGTTCACTGCTATTGCTGACTGAACCCGTATTAAGTATTGTCTCATAGTACGTCTCATCTGCGCTGATGTCCCTTGTGACAATTTTTCCGTTATTGCTTTGCACTTCCTGAATGTCAATAAGAGAATCTGCTTCCGCTTCATTCCTCTGCTTGGTTTCCTCATACTGCCTGCGCATGTCTTCCCTGCGTTTTGCTTCTTCCTTAAGCTTTGCGATAATAACGCGGTTTTGTGTTCTCATTTCATTCATTCTGTCACGCACAAGCTGCGGCATCTGATTTTTTTCACATTCATCTTCGCTGACAATTCCATATGCAATATACAGACCATTCTGTGTAGCAAGAGAGTTTTTAAAATCATCAAGCTTTTGTCTCACCTCATCTGCCTCATCATCACTTATAACCGCAAATATATCGCCCATTGACCGGTATGTATTTTCAGACAAACGCTCCTTTAGCTGATTTCCAATAAATTTAATAGCGTTGTCACCAATTGATTTGTTCTGGGCATTCAGTGATTTCATGTCATTAATGCAGACCATGGCAAATGTAGGAACAGACATCTCTTTAAAATCTTTTGAAAGCTTGTTGTTATTCATAAGACCTGTGAGTTTGTCATAATATGCAAGCTGGGTATGAACCTGTACTGCTTCATTAAGATTGTTAATCTGCTCTTTCGATTCTTCGATTGTTTCTTTTGCCTTTTCAAGCTCAATCTTTTTGCTTTCAAGTTCTGCTTTATGCCTCTCTTCCATTTCGCGCTGCTTTTCTTCAAACTCCTCCTGCAGCTTTCTTAAAGCATCTTCCTTTTCCTTTTCAGCTAACTGCCTCAATTCATTTTCTTTTCTTGCAAACTCATTTTCCTTTTCTGATATCTGATTATTAAATCTCTCCAACATAGACTGCGATTCTTCATTAATTTCTTTCAGCTTATTTTTATACTCTTCATTCTTTGAAAGCGTGTCATTAAGCTGCTCCTGAATCTGTCTAGCCTTTTCATCAGCTTCGCGCCTTATTTCATTCGCACTCCTTGAGTATTCAGACTTAACTTTTTCAATCTCAGATCTTTTTGCATTGAGTTCATTTTCTTTTGCAAGAAGTTCTGCCTCTTTTTCTTTAATTCCCTGCTCGTACTCATCTATCTGCTGTCTGTTTCGTGCAGTGAGTTTATCAATCTGCTGCTTTGTCTGAGCCTTTATATTCTCGACCTCTTGCCTTGTTCTCTCCTTAATTTCTCTGGCCTGCTCGTTCATAACCCTTGTAATGTTTTCATTGTCTTTGATATTCTGCTGCTTCTGGTCTGCAGACATCTTTTTCTGTTTTTCGAGGTCAGCCTCCGCATTTTCAGCTCTCTGTACTGCCTCGTTAATCTTCTGCTTTGCAGCATTATATTTATCAAAATAACTCTGCTTTATCCTGTCACGTTCGGCTGCCATTGTGTCACGTTCTCTTGCAACTTTGTCACGCTCAGCGGCTACTGCATCAAGCTGTTTTGTAAGTTCATTAACTTTCCTGTCATTTTCCGACTGGATAGATTTTGTATCATTGTCAGCATTTGACCTGATGTCTGCAATCTGACGGTTTGCTTCACTGATTTTTCTTTTGTACTCAGCATCTTTAGCTGCAAGCTTTTCTTCCGCTTCCCTTATCTTCTTGTCTTTATCATTTATCAGCTGCGTCATGCGCTCATCAGCCTGTTTCTGCGCAAGAGACTTTGCCTGTAATATTTCATCTTTTTTTCTGGCAATTTCAGCTTCACTGCGGCTCTTTATATCATTAATTTCGCGGGCATGCCGGTTTTCAAGGTCTTTTTTCTCGCTGTTTAAAGCTTCAATTTTCTCATTGAGCCTGTGCTTTTCCTTTTCCTCAGCATCCTTTGCCTCATTAAGCCTCTTTTGCAACAGTTCTTTTTGTTTTGTAAGAGACTCGACGTCTCCTGAGAGCATCTGCTGTTTTGTTTTTTCGGCCTCCATAGCACTTTTGACTTCTGCAAGGTCTTTCAAGGCATCATGTGCTTTTTCAATGGCTTCCGATTTTGCTTTCTTTGCCTCCTCGAGCTCATCCCTTGAAAGCTTAAGCTGTTTCCTTATCTGGTCATCTATGACGACTTCCTTTATCTGGGTTTCGGGCTTTACTCTTTTGCTGATTTCATTGAGCTTATTTGTAAGTTCTCCTATTGCCCCATATATCTGGCTGTTGTCCTGTGGCGGTATCTGCGGCTGCATGTATCCATATGGCATCTGCTGGCCGTAATTTCCATATCCATACGGCTGATATGGATTTGGCATTTGTGGCTGCATATATCCGTATGGCATCTGTTGCATTCCCTGCTGTCCACAGCCATAAGGCTGCTGATACTGTCCAGATGTCGGCTGCTGAGGCATAGTCTGCCCTATTCTTGGTGTCTGGTACTCCGGAATATCAGCTTCATTATCTTTAAGATTTGACAAAGTCTGTGCATGCTCGTGGCTTCTTGCAAGAATTCTTTCATACACTTCATCACCAACCAGAAGTTTAAGCTTGCTTTTCTTCATATCATAGCTTTCACCATCTATTTCAATACGAACGCTTTCCTTTTCCTCGTTTTCAACATATGGTACATCTTCTTTTATAAGGTTGATAAATGCTGTATTTCTTATAGCCATAATTTTATTGTATTCATTTGCCTTATCAGGTGTAAAATCACGTTCTATAGCCCTGCGGCTTGCATCTGCGTCTTTTAGCATTGTAAGGTAATGATGTTTGCTCTCTAATAAATCTGTATAACTCATAAATTATTTTTCTCCTTTTAATCCCTACAGCCTTATACCTTGCCATGAACGGGTGCTCTTTTTTGTATTCCTCATACTCCTTTGTATGCTGCTCTTTCATTGCGTCAAGCCTTGCCAAAAGTCCTTTTTCCTGCATCATATCCATTCTTGATTTTCTGCTTATAATTATTGGTTTTATCTGCTGCGACCATTCGAATCCACACTCCTCGCAAAACGCATTGTTATCAGTAACTTCCGTTGTCTCTCTTACTATTTCGCCATGTTTTAACCCCTCCTTTGATGTCCAGCCACTGTCATCCGTCATTCTCTTGTAATACCCGGTATTTTTGCTTCCACACACTGGGCATGGCGGAACATAATAATAAATACATGGCATATACTGTCTGATATCTTTAAAATTCACTTGTTTTTCCTCACTTTCTTCTCTGTTGTTTTTCTTTAACGCTCTGATAGAACACCCTTCTTTTTTCTTTTTCCAGTATGAGTTTATTTCCATACGGATTAATACAAAGTTCATACGTTCTGTTGCCACCGTGTGCTTTATCCAGGCTGAAAAGCTTTGCTGCTGTTATCTGTATAAGGTCATTAAATCCAACCCCACCCGTAGCTTTTTTCCATTTGTTGTATTCTTCGTGGTCTGAAAACAGCACATGGTATCTTGTATCGCTTCCTTTTTTTGTAGAAGAAAGGTATTTAATTTCAGGGTATCCATCCTTTTTTGTCAGTATTCTTACAGGGATAAGGAAGTTTTGCTTTGCCATATTCCTGATAAAACGGTCGTCCTTTGTAATGCGGTACAACAGGATGAAACAGTTGAGCGGTCCGTTATAATACACATGCGTTTTGCATTCAGGAGCTTTTATTTCTTCTTTCAGCTTTTCACCGTCAAATATCAAAACTCTGCTAGCACCATATTTTTTACATATCCGCCCTACTTCATCATCCCTGTACTTCCTGTATTCCACCGGTTCCCAGTTGCATCTGCTAAAATCTGCATCAGATCCCTTGATATAAAATTGGATATTTCCTTCTTCATTCAGTACTGGCGCATTTATTTTTTTATATGTTAAAAGTCCAAGTTCTGCGTCATTGTAAAACATAACAGCATCCTTTCTTTCCTATTATTCTTCTCTTCTTTAAGTATGATTTTTATTTTTGCAAAAAATAAAACACCCGGCATAATACCGGATGTTTTTAGAGTCTATTTCAAAAAGGTCAGCTCAACCCTTCCATCAGGGAGATTTCTTGCTGAAAAGAAACATTCTCCCTTAATTTCTTTGAGGTCGATAAGGAAATCAACCTCATGTTTTTCTGCCTTAATTGAATATGCCATTTTTTGTTCTCCTTTTCTCTTTTTCTTTTTGATACTTTTAGTATGTTAGAAGCAAAAAAATCCGAAAAAAGGAGACAAAATATGCTCAATTATATGTTGTCGAAAAGCTGCTTCAATTCAGGATACTGCGTAATAAGCCCATACTTGGCTCTTGATACAGCCTCCTGTCTTTCCTCTTTATCTTCGCTTTCAAAACCTAAATAATCTGCCATTATGTCTGGTGATGTTCCAAGCAGTCTTATGGCATTATCCAGTCCAACTACATGATTGACAAACATGGATATATTGTTGATTGATGAATCAAGGTACTCTTTGGTAACACTCTCATCCTCCTTGTCATATGAGTAATTGAAATTGCAGCCAGCCCCAGGCTCTGAAACGTTTATTTCCAGCCTGTCAAAGGTGACATTTTTGGGACTTTTGAATACAATCCTGATTATACCGCGCTCAGGCTGTCTGAACAACGTTGCAGTATTGCCGTTCTCGTCTTCATACTTACACTTCATTTTTTCAATAAGCTCATTTTCTTTTAGTTCAAACATCTTAATTCCTCTCTTATATGGCAGGCTGTTTTGAGCCTGCCATCTTATGTTATTTCTTTTTTCTGTCCGGAAAAACAAATGTTGTGCCGGTAAGGTCATCATTGATTGCGATTTTTGCATCAAACCTTGTGCCTTTTTTGGATTTGAGTCCCTTAATTGTCTTTGTACTGCCTTTTGTGAGGAGGTCTTCAATCTCACTGTCCTTTAAGACATGTCCGCACTGTGATTTCCATATGGTAAATCCGCATCCCGGGCACTTAACTGTACGGCCCGTATCTTCAACCTCAGTCTTACATGCGGGGCACTTAAATTCAAGCTTCTTTATCTCATCCTTTGCAAACTCAAGCTTATGCTCGTCAACATTGTACTTCAGTTTCTGCATCCATACACTGCTTTCTTTTTTGAGCTTTTTTTCTATGACATGACCCTCAAGGAGTGCCTTGAAATCATCATCTGTTATCTTTGCACCAAGTATTGTTTTGTAAAGACCTATCTCACAACCTTTTTCCTTTCTTCCGCTGCAAAAGAAGTTATTCGGGCCGCTTATAATGTCACTTCCGCACTTCGGGCATGTACACAGAACATTAAATTTGCTGGCATTTGCCTTTGCAAACTGTGCCATTTCGGTAAGTCTGATTTTTTCAACCATCCTTGCAATATGCTTTTCCATGTCATGCTCAAATTCCCTGCTGTCAAGCTCTCCGTTTCTGATTTTATCAAGGGAAAGTTCCCATTGTGCAGTTGTGTCCGTCTTACACATCTCTTCGTTTTTAAGATTCTGGTATATTCTGTATCCATCATCTGTAGGCTCGAGATATCCCTGCTTTGCGCCTTTCCTTGCAACAATATGCAGGTATTTATCCTTGTCAACAAGCTGTTTTATGATAGGACCCCTTGTGGCAGAGGTGCCAATATGCAGCTTGTCGCCCAGTGTCTTTAAGCTCTCATCCTCAAGGAATTTGTGTGGCTCCCTCGCCATTTCAGCAAGATCTGTTCCCGTGAGATGTCCTGGACATTTAGTAGTCTTTGATACGGTATCAATGCTTTTTACCTTTATCACATCGCCTATATTGTATGCAGGAATTATATTGTCGGTTGTCTTTGTGCCAAAAATCTTTAAATATCCCTCATCGACCATTTCTTTTCCTGCGCTTTTAAAGGTATGTCCATCAATTTCCGTCACGAGTGTTACTTTTTTTGATTTCTGCGGATCTAAAAATATGGCTATAAACTGTCTACATACGAGGGTGTATATATCCTTTTCCGTATCTGACAATGATGCAAAATTAGGTGATTTTGTAGTAGGTGCAAGAGCCGAATGTCCATGCTCCGTAAGGGCTTTGTCATTAACATACTTTTTGGATTTAAGGACCCTCTGGATTCCCGACTCGTTTATGCTGTCAATATACGGCACAAGCTCAGGAACCGCTCTGCATGAATCAATCATTGCATGGAAGTTTTCATGGCTCGACAGATACTCGCAGTCTGTACGAGGATAAGAGAGGTATCCCTTTTCATACAGCGACTGCAGCGCAGATGATGTCTCATCAATCGCATAACCTAATTTGCCTCCTGCGACCTGTGCGCCTGTCATCTCAAACAGTTTTGGTGCATATGTAGTAACAAGCTTTTTCTGGAAGTCTTTAACAACTGCTTTTCTTCCAAGTCCGTCTACAATTGCTTTTGCTTCAGCCTCTGTATCGTAATAAACGTAGCCCTGCTTTTCTTCTGCGTCCGTATCCTTGTCGTTATCATTCTTGTCGGGTTTTATTGTCTTCTGGTCAAACATCTGTCCGTCAAAACCGTCCGCATATGAAGCTTTTATGCCATAGCATGTTGACGGCTTAAAATTTTTGATTTCGTCCTCTCTCCTTGCAACCATTCCAAGAAGCCATGTCTTAACACGTCCTATTGCAGCACGGCCGCCCATCTGCAGCGATACGGCTTCCGACAGATTCATTCCGTAAAGATAGTCCACATGCTGCCTGCAGTATCCTGCTTTCTTAAAGTTTATAAGCATCGGGTCATTATCGTCATCCCTTAAATTCTTTAATGCTTCAAGCGCCTTTTCCTCTGTATTATCATTTGACCAGTATCTCTTAACAGGCAGATGGTTGTGAAGTGACTGCAGCACAATATCAACCAGAAGCTCTCCTTCCTGATCCGGGTCGCCTGCATGCACTATAAAGTCATAGTCCCCGCTCTTAAGCTCATCCCTTATATCGTAATATTTTTCTTTTGCTTTCGCCGCAATACCTGTTCCTGTAATCAGTTTATACTGCCATCCACCATGTTCTGTCGGAAAAAACGGAAGATGGTCAAAAGACCACTTCGCCTGCTCCGGATCCAGCTCGCTCGGCAGCTTTAATGTGAGCAGGTGTCCCTGCTGTGCGATAAACTCAAGTTCATATGGAAGCTCGTTTTTATGTTTCTCATAAACGTCCCTGATAGTTCGCATAAGCGAAGGCTTTTCTGCTATAACAAGTCCTTTTTTCACTGTTTATGTTTCCTGCTACTAAAAACATATACATATGTGTATATGCTAGATGATTTGCTACAACCTCACGATTTGTAGTTACTGCTTCAACGTATATGCTTTGGATGATATAAATATCAATCTACTCACAAGTTCTTGTATACTTCACAGTCGTAAATTCCCGACTTAGCCATCGGTACATATCTGCATAGTCTTGTGTATGATATTATACAGATTCCATCTAAATAGCTTTTCCTTTCTTAATATTTTATATTTTGCTACTTGGTTTTCGTAGACTTATACCATTACTCAATTACAACCATCAAGGTTCTACCCTATAGTTAGCAAGACTATTTCAACTTGCACTGGTCTATATTTCCTGTAATTCCAGTAGTTTTAAGTTACAAACTAGTGTTCTGGATTTTAAACACTTTTGAGTATATTTACTCACATTTGCTTATATTTTTAATTACATATTATTTCTCCTTCATTCGCCAGTCTATACATCTCTGAAGATAATCCACATAATCCGGGTTTTTGCACATGCCTTTGCCTGGTGTGTCAGAAATCTTGGCTACGTCCATTCCGTTGCATCTTGTAGTTTTCATGACAATGTTGAGTGCAGGAACATCTGTATCATTGCTTAAGTATGTGCCGATACCAAAAGCTACATTTGTTTCCTTGCAGAAATGTCTGTAGAGCTTGTCAGCACGCTCAAAATCAAGACTGTCGCTGAATAAAAGTGTCTTTGTTTTAGGGTCAATTCCAAGGCTCCTGTAATGAGCAATCATCTTTTCACCCCACTCATACGGATCTCCGCTGTCATGACGCACTCCTGAGAAAAGTGTCGCATAGGTAAGCTGGAAATCACGCAGGAAACAGTCTGTTGTGATTGTGTCAGTAAGCGCGATACCGTTTAATACTCCATACTCCTTGATCCATGCATCAAGAGCATACCAGTTTGAATATGCCGGATTGTGTTTGTGATTGCCCTGTCCTGTACACATAATCCACTCATGAGCCATTGTTCCCACCGGCTTTAAATTGAATTTCTTTGCAAGATATACGTTTGATGTACCAATAAAGTGTGAGTCTGCAGGCAGCTCAACCTCTGCGATTGCCTTTACAGCCATCTCCTGCGCCTCGGCAGACAGACGGCGTCTTAGTCCAAATTCACTGAAATCGCTAAGCCTGTAGGTATCCTCCTCGAGCAGACGCACCTTCTCATCAAGCCTGCGCTTAAACTGCTTAAGCAGCACATCATAATCATATGCCATACGGAAGTACACTTCATTTACAATAGCAAGCACCGGAATCTCATACATCGAAGTATTGAGCCACGTGCCGGCTGCATCGATTGCCAGCCCACACGGTGCATCTGTTGTGATGGTAAACTCCTCATATCTTGGCTGCCAGAGTCTTAAAAAATCAACATATGTGCCTTTTATCCAGGTGATGTTATCAAGATATTCAAGCTCCTCCTCCGTAAAACGAAGCTGACAGAAGGCCTGCACCTGCTCCTTTATCTCCTCGACCATCTCATCTGTAAAATGCACGTCTTTATTTCGGCACTTGAAGGTCCATGTCGTTTTATAGCTTGTGAACTGATGGAAAATCGTCTGTCCCATGCTGAATTTATACATATCAGTCTCAAGAAGGCTGTTTATTATTTGTGGCAATCTCATTTGTTTTATGTCCTCTTTTCTTTCAAACCATTTACTACCGGTAATTTTAGTCTTGATTTTACCACTGCGACTATCAAATATCAAGCAGACGCACATGTTTAATTATCTTCAATTTATTTTCTTTTCCGTCAGCATATTCACTGGTTCCAAAATAAAAACTCCCATGAAAGCCACTAACCGTGACCTCCATGGAAGCTTAATTGTTTATATTGCAGAGATAATAACCCAATAAATATATAAGATATTGTAATTATTCAGTTATAAATTATTTAAAGTATTTCACACCGCTCTCGAATATCTTCATATCCTGCTCGCCGTAGATATTGATTGCTACAGACTCGCCACGGCGCTCTGAATGAGCCATCTTGCCGAGGATTCTTCCGTCAGGAGATGTGATACCCTCGATAGACATGTATGAGCCGTTTACGTTCCACTCCTCATCCATTGATACATTTCCGTCCAGATCAACATACTGTGTGGCAACCTGTCCGTTTTCAAAGAGCTTATCAAGCCACTCCTT
>OGIE01004287.1_pt1 | contig 13705 bp, 16 predicted proteins | sample 1571581 | NCBI WGS metagenome assembly OGIE01 (sample SAMEA2582021, study PRJEB24529) | metagenome | biome: Human gut stool | place: China | collected 2011
ATCCCAACTGTTTGGATGTGGAAAATTGAAAACCAGAATATCATTGCGTTTTATCTTTTTGAAACCGGGGATGCGATAAATCTCTGTTTGTTCATTTCTCATGGAGGCAAACAGGTTAAATATGCGAGGTCCAATGGTCGGTTTCCAGACAAGTATATTGTCTCCTGTAATTAATCCAGGTTCCATCGAATCGCTGGGGATTTTGAAAGAGGCTAATATGAATACCTGTACAATAAACCACAAGGCAACTGTCATACATAGCCAAAAGACAATGTCAATGATTTTATTGATCAGTTTATGTGTTTGCTTTTTCATATTCGTTTGAATAAATTATGACTAATTTTTACCACCAAACTTGTTTCCCATTCTCATACGTAAATATCCGTTCCTCTTTCCCTCTGGTATAATTGCGTAGCCAGTATAAAGTACCTTGAGGGATCTGTTTATATATTAATAATTCATCCTGCTCTGCCGTTTTTTTTCCGGCAGAGGCCCATGCTCCCGATTCATCTATATAGAAAAGTTCATAGGTGTTGTTTTTTCGTATTCCGTTATCATCATTCCGGATGATATAGCGTATTTTGTTAATATGTGTCGGCTTTGATAACGCCAGACCAGCCCAACTCATGCTGTCGCGTGTGTGGAAGAAGGTGAGAGGGTCTCCGTCGAATACATTATATTTGGTCGCATGCGGGTTGTAGATGCTGGTATTGTCTGTTCCGATAATTTCCCCTTTAAGTATTTCCTGACTGTTTGTATCATAAAATTCCAGTTCAGCCATATTTCCTCGTAGATTGGGAGAAGACTGGTATCTGTAATATTTGTAACTCTTTTTAGGATTCACATCGATAGCGGTGTACTTGAAGCTTGGAGCCTCTGTGAACGTATATAAATCTTCCGCTATCCGGAAATCCGCATAATCCGATCCCTGGAATTTGCCACCGACAAATGCCGGAGGTATGGCTTCAAGATGTTTGGGTTCACGGTACTTGCGTTCAAGGTACAGGTCTTCTTTTTCTCTCCGGCATTCGAAAAGGGTAACCTTTCCGGTGGAATCGACGATAAAGGGAGAACTTAACGGTTGCATGGAGTTATCCTTATAACTGTTGACCTGATAGATAATATCCGAACCGATATGGTTAAATGTCACTTTCTTATCGGATATCTTCCCCCAGTCTACCGGAAACCACCCCTGCGGATCGAATACGCATAGATAGGCATATTTATTGTGGGTATTTTTTATGGTCAATGGAACGGATACGGTCTGCGGATGAATAGCAGGAAAATGTTCCGTAATATCTTTTATGAAAGGATTTTTGAAAAATGCCGGAAGTTCTTCTTTAGAGGTATTTGTCATCACTAAAGAGTTTTGTTGTACGGAAAATGTCTTTTGATAGACTTTCGGTATGCCATCAAAACGTTTGAGATGATCTCCCGGATGGTGTTCACCTCCGGCAAAATCATAATAGTTTCCGTCTTCGCCATATAGAAGGTTGAATACGTGGCTATTATTGCTATGTCCCCAATGCGGAATACTTCCTGTTGTAACAGGTATCCCCACAGATCGCATGGCATATATTGTCAGGTTGGTATAGTCGCCGCATAAACCGAATTTTATATGAATAAGGCTACTGGGTTTTATGTCTGCAGGTTTAGGGAAATCGGTAAAGACATGGATCGGTAATTTAATCAGTTCATTGTTGATGGCAATACAGGCATCGAGGGCGGTCAATATACTATCCGTTAATAATCCGGAAAAGGTATTATAGTATTCTTTCCTCCATATCTCAGGTAATTCGTTTCCAATCCGGTGGGGGAGTATCCATTCGCAAAACTCATCAAAAGAAAGATGTTTATTCCAGGGTTTTTGCCATACTTGAAAAGCAGCATCTATCTGTGTAATCAGGAAATTTGCACTTAGTTGTTGCAAGTCTGCTTGTTGCTTAGCGTTGTTTTGTTGGTATTTGTTGTTTATCCTATAAGTGTTATTCATGGTCTGCTGGTCGTATTCTTCCTGTTCTATCTGGTATGCAGAGTCGATAAACTGGTGGAATTTATCAATTCGATCCCCCTCCGGATAGTATTTTCCCAACATATTCCGTATCAGAAACCTTGCTGCATCTTCTTTCTTTTTATTTCCTTGATAATGTTGTATAACTTTTTCAAGTTGCTGCCGGTTATTTCCAGCAGTTTGTAAGGCTAATTCCAATTGTCTATTGTTGGTGTTGCTGCATCCCGATAAAAGAAACAGATACAGTCCAAGTGCAATTGTGACAAACAGATTTAATTTCATATTACTGTGGTTTAGATACATATATGGTGGATTTGCTTTATAATCAATTCTATTAGTGAATAATTTTCAGAAATCTGTCCCATCTGAATTTATCCGTATACGGATCAACTGATTTCCATATAATCCATGCTTTCCCAACAATATATTCTTCAGGCAGTAATCCCCAATAGCGTGAATCCTGTGAGTTTAGGCCTTTGTCGCCTGCCATAAAATAATAGTTTTCTTGGAAACGATATCCGTAGATCGGCTTTCCGTTAAGAAAAGTCGTAGAATCCTCGTATTGAAGATTTCCCTGTTGTTCCCATTCGATCAGTTTTTTATATAACCGGAAGTTTGTACGATCTAAAGTAACGGAATCACCTTTTGCCGGTATATAAAGCGGTCCGAGATCCTTGATGTTCCAACCGATGATACTGTCGAATGGAAAACTCCGGAATATGCCGTCTTGAAATTTCTCAGTCGCTGCTATTCCTTTTTGTGAATCCATGTTGCCGAGAGGCATTTGTACGCCTTCCACATGAAAGAATCCGTTTCGGATGGATAAGGTATCTCCCGGTATTCCGACACACCGTTTGATGTAATATTTGAGTATATGCATTTCAATTTTATCCCAACTGTTTGGATGTGGAAAATTGAAAACCAGAATATCATTGCGTTTTATCTTTTTGAAACCGGGGATGCGATAAATCTCTGTTTGTTCATTTCTCATGGAGGCAAACAGGTTAAATATGCGAGGTCCAATGGTCGGTTTCCAGACAAGTATATTGTCTCCTGTAATTAATCCAGGTTCCATCGAATCGCTGGGGATTTTGAAAGATGCAAAGATAAATACTTGTAAAACAAACCATAGAGTAACTGTCATACATAGCCAGAAGACTATATTAATGACTTTGTTGATGAGGTTATGTATTTGCTTTTTCATTTTGTTATTTCTATTTGCATATTTGTCTTTATTTAATTAGAATCTATGTATTCTTTTAAGTATGTGAAATATTCATTTAGCATAAAGTGATTGTTTTTTCCACAAAAAAATATGTTGTTTATATTGAGGTTTTTATTCATTGTAAAAATATACGAGCCTATAAGTTCTTTTTTTTCAATACAAAAATCACTTTCAGGTATGTTGATTATATCTAAATTATATTTTTTTGTGAATTCATGAAAATCATCTCCATATTCAATGTCGGGAAATGATGTTATTATTGTAATTTTATCAAAACCTATCTCATCTGCTAATTCGTTTAGTAACTCTATTGTAGGATAGATACAATTTTCACAATACGGAAAATCTATTCTATAAAATATTTTATGTTTGTTTTTATTGAATTTGAATATATTTAGATCTATTTCTTTGTTTATGTCTATGATGGGATTATTGTATTTAATATTTTTTGTTGTATAATATGCAATATCATTTAGTTTGTTTGTTAAAACGATATTTCTTTCTAATGCTTTATTATAGTTTTTGTTTATATTGTAATTTTTGATAATCAGAGTAATGTTTAATATAATAAATATGCATATGAAAATAATATATTTATTCATGGTTTAATTTTGTTTTTAATAAATTTACAGATGCTTCATTCTCGTTATTATTTGCTTGTAAAGCGTATAAATATTCTCCATTATTATCTATGCAGAAAGAAGAAAATTCTTTATCAAAATGATATACATTTTGTAAATTTCCATTCCAATCAAGTTCAAATATATTGATTTCTGTTTTTCCTTCATTGTTTAAGATGTAATTTAATCCTTTCCCAATTCTTAAAAAATAGCATTTTTCTGTTGTACCATATATTTTAGAGAAATATATAGGAAAATCATTAGATACTCCATGGAAATTAGGAGATAAATCAGGTAATTTGGGTTGACTAAAGTAGATTTCTTTTATTAAATCACCTGTTAATGAATAGAAAAGAATGCAATCAAAATGTCTATATGCAAAGGCTATTTTATTTTTTGCCTCATTAGCGCATACAACACCTGAATATACAGAGTTTCTGTATTCTTTGTCAATAGAATATTTTGGGTAAAAATCAATCCATTTTATTTCTTTTGAAAATTTATTATATATGAAAAAAATGCCGTCTGATTTATTAATATTGCTACCTATTGTGATGTTTGTACCAATTTGGTTTAATTCTTTACTAAAGAATAATTTTTCATCTAGATAGTCTTGGGTGATATTTTCTGATATTGCTCCTTTTTTGTTTATTATATTATTGATGTTTATTGATTTTTTGCACATTAAATTCATGTCATAAAATAGTATAGTGTCGTTTTGTGGATACTTTGTAGTATTGCTATTATAAGGAAATGGGAATTGGAAATCCCATGGTGACTTACCTTTTTCTCCAAATCTACCTACATACTTTAAATTTTCCATTTTATATAAATGGAAGAAGAAAGAATCACATTCTGCTTTTAATAATAAGATAGAGTCTTGAATACATAACATGTCGAAAAAACATCCCTCTGTTATTGTTTCTTTTTGTATGACAGTTGGATATATGAGGCCTTGATAATTAGTTATTGGATATTCTTTTTTGCAAGATATCAAGCTAAATGTAAATAGTAAGAAAAGAATTTTATGTTTCATTATAAATTAATTTTATATCTATACTCTGCTATACATTTTAGTTAGCTAACTAAGTGAATATGCAGAGTATAGATTTAATTTTTAATATCTACGACATTCTCCGTCACCAGTAGGCCATATTCTGGCACCTAAACAGTCTCCACAGTATATAGCGATGATTCCTGCAGATGTTGTTCCTGAAGTAAGTTTGTCTCCTGTAATACAATATTTATATTGTGAACTATCTCCTCCTTCTTCTCCTCCAGCTAATGCGACGAGGTCTTCATTAAAAAAATATGTTTTTTTATTTTGAGAGGAATGTAGGTTTATAATAATTAAGTTAATAACAATTATAATTATTGTTGTTGAAATGAATGCTTTTTTCATATATGTTGACTATTATCCAATTTTACATTTTCCATCTCCCTTTTGTACTACACGTACAGATCTACAGTTTCCGCACCAAGTGCGGGGTTCAACGCTGGAATCTATTGTACGGTCACCAACTATACATACTGTATAACCATCACCACTATCTGATTCATTGAAGCTAAGAGCTTCAATGTTTGTTAACAATAGACTGTTCGTTACCTCCTTATTGGCATTTGTAATGTAAAGGTTTATGCCTATAAATAGAATTGTTAATATTGATAATATTTTTAGCATATCTTTATTTCTTGTTTTTGGGGTTTATAACTTTGTTTTTGTAAATATTAGTCTTGTATTTTTATGAGTTAGTTTTCGACACCTCCTTTCATGTTTATATAGGGGACGTTTATATATTCTTGCTAGATACAACAAACTCCCACCTGTTCGATTACCGAACATTCCCCTTTATTTTTAGTTTAACATGTTGATTATTCAAGCTATTATACTTGATCGTAACGACTTCATTGAAGAATCCAATATCCTTCGGTGCCATATTAATCCCCACCCGAAGGGATTCTCCGGGTTTCGCAGGTCGTTTTTCATAGGTGACTGCCGTGCAGCCGCAGGTGGTACTTACGTCCACTATCACGAGGGGATTGTCCCCAGTGTTTTTTATTTCTATGGTTGTCTCCTTTACTTCCGATTTGTCAAAAGTACCGAAGTCGATTTCTGTCTTTGTTGCTTCGGTTGTTGTTTTCGGTATATTTTTGTTCGGACTGTCCTTGCCGGTGATCTGTTTCAGATACAGGTCTTTTACCGCTGTGTTGTTTATTGGATTTCCTAATACAGCGACTTTATTGTCCTTATCCAACAAGAATGTCTGGAAAGTTATGTCTGTTGGGAACTTGTTCAGTTTGTTTAGTTGATCATCTATATCAATACAGATAGGGCGATCGAATGCGTCTCGTCTTAGGAGGTAACGTATTTCCTTCGCATCTTTTGGATGGAAGAAGAAGAGAAAAGGAACTTTTCCTTGTGTCACTGAATCAGTGTATTCGATCAGTTCCTTCCATTTATGAAGTTGTAGTTTGCAACTGGTGCAGCCCATGGAATCAACATATATTAATACCTTATATTCAGATTGTGGAATTTGGAAATCCGTAGTATCTGTCAGATAGCGTGTGAAGGTCAGGTTTTCAGGGAACTGTATTTGTTTCCCTTGCCATTCGCTGACCAGATGCGCTATCTGCTTTTTCTCTTCTTTCTGTTTGTTCTGACAGGAGAAGAGTAGTAATACTAGTGTTAATATGGTTAGATTCAAAGTTCTCATTTGATACTCTATATTCTAAATTCTATAATCGAATCATCGCTTTTCGCCTCGGTGGCAACGATCGTATTTGTTTCTTCGTTAATATCCATACTGTTAATGCGGTGATCGAGTTCGTATCTGCGTACCGGATTTCCTTCCAGGTCGAACACATAGATGTATTTTGCCCCGTTTTCAGGTTCCTTGCCTTGTTTGATGGCTGCTATTTTGTCTTCAAATCGGATGCCTTGAAAAACAGCGTAGATATATTTATTTGTCACCTTTATATCGCTAAACCCCATAATTCCGGTGGGAACGCCCGAACCGTCCTTTGCCGCTTTGTATTGCGGCTCGCCTTCGGGTCCGTAAAGCACCTTATGGGTGTTTTCTTTCAGGTTGAAAATTTCGAAAACTTCTCCCAATTGGGTTGCCATTGCCAGTATTCCGTTGTCGGGATTATAGTCCATGAAACTTCGCCATGCCTGTGCAAGTGCCGGACGGACGGTGTTTTCGTCGATCGTTTCGGATGGTATTTCCCCGATACTTTTGACCGGCTTTCCGTTGTCGTCCACTTGCCAATAACGGAACTCTCCCATGTAGTCGGGAATGAAAAACCCCGATTCCATCGTATGAAAGTCGAGTGAACGGACCAGTTTCTTATCCAGTTTGATCTCTTCGACTCGTTCCGCAGAACCGGTAGCCGGAGATATTTTCCAACGTGTAATCTCCATTTTATTGGCGTCGATCGCCCATAAAGAGTCTAAGGAGTTGAATTGAATGTTGTCGGCGGAAAGCATCTCCATAGGTCCTTCCCCGCGTTTTCCGAAAGAGGTCAGATGTCTCCATCCTGGATAGGTAAAAGCATGCAGGAAATGGTCCATATTATGCAGGTCCATCACCACGGCAATACCATCCCTGACCGCTACCCGGAATGGGTAACGGAGCAGGATAGTATCCAGGTCTGCTACCTGGGCCTTGAGCACCTTCGTTTCGGGAAAGTCAGCGTACCGGGGGAAAGTGGTTTGCTGGTTTCCTGAACAGGCGACAAGGGTACTAATACCTATTAATAATATGTAAGGGAGAGATTTCATACGTTAGTCTAAACTGTATCCTTCGTATTTTGTATCGACTTTGTCACCGTAACAGTCAATTTCACCTGTACCAAAACACGAATAGTTTTTATCAGATTGACCATTTTCATTATTAGCTAATGCTTCGATGTTTTTAAACATTAACTCGTTCATTGGATTTTTATCCGATGTAGTGTGCCCAAAATACCATGCACTGAATAATGATAAAAGAACAAGTCCTGCTTTAATAGTTTTTTTCATGTTGATATTACTTTAATTATGATTTTTATTACCTTTACCTGCATGAAGACTTCTGTTGGTCTTTATGGCTTGCAACACAAATATAGTGTATCATGGCTAAATAAAAAATAGCCTGTCCTGAGTCTTGCTTTAACAGATTGATACACAGTGCACGTGTGAGAATTTGTTAGTATTTGTAAGACTTCTGTTAGAAATAATGTTAAGAAATAGGTGGAAAATAGATATGAAAAGACGAATATGTAAAATAGGAACAGGCGGAGTCATTTGTGCTGGGATCATCATTTTATTAGTATTCCGATTTGTGAGTGTTTATCTGAATCAAGAAGAAAAACTGCATTCTGAACTTTTTGTGTTGTTTACAGAAGTGGTACAAGAAGAAAAAGAACAACAAATCGAAAAACAAAAAAGATATTATGATCCTCATAATTCTCCGAATGATATCCCGGGAGAAGAGAAACATGCTTGGTGTGTTCAAGATTATCTTACTAAGTACGATTCGAGTCGGTATCTGTTGGACAGCCTCTTTCGGAATATACTACAAAAAGAGCATATAGAAGTAAAAACAGCTATACGCTGTATACGGAACGGGAAAGTAATTAATTCTTCAACCGACAGCCTGTTTTATAAAAAAGCGAGCTCTTTAGAACCAATTGTTTACAGAATAGATGGAAATAAGGAAAGGAACATAACGCTTCAAGCTTATGTGGATGTTCCTGTTCGGACAGTGTTGGGGCGGATTGGGTGGTTTTGGGTGATTTCTTATTCTTTTTTTATTATATTGATTTGCGGTTGTGGATTTTATTTTGAGAATATAAAGAGGAATATAGAAAAGATTATCAGATTATTAAGGACATCAAGGCAGACTAGTTACAAATTAATTGAACAACAAAAGATCAAACTGACTGAATTACAAACCCAAAAACAAAAGACCGAATTAATTAGTAAACAACAAGCTGAGTTAATCGAGCAAAAACAGGCTGAATTGGCTGAGTTACAGGTTAAGATTAAAAATACAGAGTCTGTTAATAAACAACAAGCCGAATCAATCGAGCAAAAACAGGTCGAATTAACTGAGTTACAGGCTAAGCTTAAAAATACAGAATTTGTTAATAAACAACAAGCTGAGTCGATCGAGCAAAAACAGGCTGAATTATTCGCATTGCAAAATGAGATAATACCTTTGAAACCGGAGCAAAAAATAGTTTGGATTGCTTTGCCGTATGGTTTCTTCTTTACTGAAAAACAAGGTATATTGCGTAATGATACAGGAGTGGATATTCGCTTGAAAAACAATTCGTTGAGATTATTCCTGGCTTTTGTTAATGCAGAGGATTATAAATTGTCTTATGAAGATATTTGTATCAATGTTTTGGCGCGGTTTGTTAAAAATGGGGCAGATCAGTCGGATCGGGAAAATGTATCTACGGCAATATACCGTTTAAAGAAATGTCTAAAACCGTTTCCTTGTATTCAAATCAATGCACTGAGAGATTTCGGTTATCAGATGGTTTTTTCCAACTATCAAAATGACACTACCCTACCGGGTAAATCGGATTAATATACCGGGTATTTGAAAATACCCTGGCGACTAATATTTTTTAACATATCATTCCGTTATCAAACAAGCAATATTACCTATCGAAATGATAATCTGAATTTTGAATATATTGTCTTAAAAACAAAATCCCGGGGAAAGAGACTCTCCAGGATTTTGTTTTTTTATACTGTCAGGTTTTTAAAGTTTTTCGATTTCTTCTATCGACAAGCCCGTAGACCGGGAGATTATTAGAGGATCGATACCGTTTTGTTTCAGGTTTGTTGCTATAAGTCGTTGTTCTTCGGCTTTTCCTTCTGCTTTTTCTTCCGCTTTCCCCTCAGCCTTTCCTTCAATCCAACCAGTTTTAATTACACTGCGTTGATAACGCAAAGCCTCCATGTCTGCATAATATTGTCGTCTGTCTTTTTCATCTAACTGGTCGATACGCAAACGTTCGCGTGCTTCCTGTAAGCCATGAACCGTACTGTTTTTATCGATCTCGCCGGTTTTCAGGAAAGCGATCCATTCGTCCAGAGGCGTTTTCGCTTGTTGGTTAAAGCCGTCTACCCGTAATACGTAATATTCGGGAAAAATATCTCCGACTTCATGACGTACGAATTGTTCGCGTTGGCGTACGGATAACTGGAGTATATCATTATAATGAATTCCTTTAAAACTGGTACGTCCATGATAAACATAGTCTTTGCCTTGTCCTAATTCAAAATAAACAATGTTGATTGAATATACTTTACGAATAACACCATATTCCTGGCCTTCGTTGATATAATCGGTGGTCGTTTTGGGTGCTCCGTACAACATACGATGATAATAATAGAGCTCACGATTATTGTGTAATTCAATGATGATAAGTTCACCTTTACTGTCTTCTGCCAACATCTCTACCGGGTTGAACTTATTATCGACACTTTCCTTATTACTTTCGCTTTCCAGCATCTTGACAATACGAATCTCTTGCCCAAGTAATGTAGACAAAAAACCTTCCAGCACAACAAAGTTGGATTTATTACGCAAAAGGCGCTTTACGGCCCAGTCAAAACGGACCAATGCAGGATCATTTTTCATAGTTATTTATTATTTAATTTGTTACGGTAGCAAAGATAGATTTTTTTTAAATCTAAAAGCATATTATCCTGATTTTTACCGGATAAATAGGATATAAAAATATATTTGTCTATGTTTACCGTATAAAGAGTCTAAGGGTTGAATTTTAAACGGGAGTTTGGAGTTCAACTTTTACTGTTTTTGTACACGCCAAAGACTTTTCCTGTAAATCACTTCCTTTCTTTCGCACCGGATTGTGTTAACCGTTGGTGCTTCAGGTAATCAACATTTAAAAAATTAGAATTATGGCTAGACCATTAAAAAAAGGACTGGGCTATTTTCCGCTGGATACGGACCTGTATTCGGACAGGAAAATACAACGCCTGCTCCGAAGGTACGGGTGTAAGGGCATCTGTATTTATTTAGCGATCCTTTGTGAAATTTACCGGGAGAAGGGGTATTATATTCCTTATGACAGTGATTTCTGTTTCGATATCTCTGTTATCCTGGGGTTGGATGAGGCCACGGTTAGCGAGGCGGTCCTTTATTGTATAGATCTTCAGTTGTTCGACAGGGAACTGCTGGAATATCGGCAGGTACTTTCTTCGCTGGCGATACAGAGACGCTTCAGGGAGATCAGTAAAAGAATCGGAATAAAGATCGACCCGGATCTCGAAATACCGGATAGTTGGGCGAATGAAGGGGTTATTGTTGCAGAAACCCCGGTTATTGCAACGGAAACTCCGGATTCTGTAACGAAAACCCCGGAAAATGGAAATGGAAATCAAAATGTAAATCAATCTACACAATATGGAAAATCAAATGAAACTCGATTTTCAGTCGATAACGGAGAAGCAGCCCGACGGGAAGAACTCCTCCGCATGGCTGAAGAAGCAACAAGAAGTTGCTGATATGACGGCTCGTTACGGGAATGCGGAGAAATTCCTGAATACGTTTAAACCGGATATGCAGGTAATGGCTGCCCGTTATACCGAGCGTGCTTACTTCGGTACGGCTCCCATGCTGGAAACGGTTTGCCTGGGGTATGGCGAGCTGGCGGCAATGGTGTTCATATGCGCTCTGCTGGAAGATATCAACCTGTTCGTCGGGGTGAAAGAGAAAATGCCGGTCAACCGCCAGCGCGAGTTGTCGCGTCTGGTGCTGGCAGAATATCCTTATCTGAAGGTGACGGAATTGCTGTTGTTTTTTCATCGGCTGAAATGCGGGCGTTACGGCCGTTTTTACGGGATGGTGGATGCGCTGACTGTCACCAGTGCGCTGATGCAGTTTATGGGCGAACGCCTGACGGAGACAAACCGTTTTAAGGCGGCACGAAAGAAGGAGGAGAAACCGGAGAAAGTGGCGTCCGGCGGTATCACTTACGAGGAATATTTGCAATTGAAAGAGAAACAACAAAAACAAAACAATCATGGATAAGAGCAAGGTTTGGGGACACACGCAGCTGGCTATGTTGTATTTCCCGGGTATTTTACCGAAATCGGCTTCTGCACAGTTGTCGTTGTGGATCAAACGGGATGAAGAGCTGCTGGACGATCTGACGAAAGCGGGTTACCGCAAGGGGTAGCGTATGTTTACGCCGCGCCAGGTGGAGATCCTGGTGGATCATCTCGGCGATCCTGAGACCTGGAATATTCGATAATAAATAAACGAAGCGGGACGGTGAACGTGTTCGGGTTCAATCCTTGTCTCTTTACCTGAATACTCCGGTTCCCGGTAAAATCTTTCTTATTCCCTCTTATTCCCTCTTATTCCCATTTAAACCGATTCCGTCCTTTTTCCTTCACGTACATTTGCTTTCATATTAACGATAAACAGAATTGAATCATGAGAAAAATTAATCTGATTGTTTTGCATTGTTCGGCTACCCGTGAGACGATGGAGTATACGCCGGAACAGCTGGAACGTGACCATAAGGCGCGTGGTTTCTTTTCGGCCGGTTATAATTATTATATCCGCCGTTCGGGTGAGGTCGTTCCGATGCGTCCGCCGGAGCAGATTCCGGCACATGCGAAAGGGTATAATGCGTTCAGCCTGGGGATTTGTTACGAAGGTGGGCAGGATGCCGATGGGCATCCGAAAGATACGCGTACGGAGAGGCAAAAATTGTCTATCAGGGGATTGCTGTTGCTGCTGCTGGTGCGGTATCCGGGATGTCGGATCTGCGGGCATCGTGATTTGTCGCCCGACCGGAATGGCGACGGGAAGATCACGAGGGATGAATGGTTGAAGGAGTGTCCTTGTTTTGATGCGGAGGAGGAGTATGGGATATTGTAAAAGAAGGTGCTGGCTGCTTGGTTGCCAGTTATGGGTGGCGGTTTTCCTGTCGCTGGCAGGTGTTGTATTGTTGTTTATGGGGTTCTGGTGCAGTCCGACGGGGAAGATAGATAGTTCGGTGTTGGTAGGATTCGGCGAGGTGTCGACGTTTTCAGGGGCGTTGTTCGGGGTGGATTATAGTTATAAATATAAGATCAGAAGGGATGAGAAAGAGGAATAAGGAGTTGGTCGGGGTGTGTTTGTGGGTTTTGTTGACGGGTGCCGGTTGTGCGGGGAAGAGGGGCGTGGCTACGGGGTGGGAATTCAGGGAAAGGGATTCGTTGATGGTTGAGCGCTTCGATAGCCTACGGATGGAACATATGTGGAAATCTTCTGCGGCTGTGGCGGTCCGATGGGAGGAGGTGGAATTTTCCGCACCGGATAGTAGTGGGCACCAGTATGTGGAGCGGGTCAGACAGGCTGTGGCGGACAGTCGGGAGGTTTCTGTTAGCCGGGATACATTGCTCTTGCTTTCACGGCAGGAAGATCGTCGGTTGCGGGAAACAGTGGCTACGGAACAGAAAGAAAGCGGCTGGTTGATGGGGCACTTACCGATTTGGTGGGTACTGGGTGTGGGAGGTATATTGTTATTAGGAGTTTGGTGGTGTAATAGAACCTATACCTGATATTGTATTGAGTTTATTAGGGGCAGGGAAGATTGATGACGATGATGATTTAAATGGCAGAAAAGCTTATCATAAATACTTGGAGGAAAAATATCAGTTTTAACTCCAGGTGAATATTTATCTCAGTTATAATTGACATGTTTATAAATAAAAAAGGAGGTAAACTATTTCTGTTTACCTCCAATCTGGCTGATTCTTTTTTATAGTCAATAACAAACTACAATTCGTCAATCTCTTTTACCGACAAACCGGTACAGCGGGCAATCGTT
>OGIE01004305.1_pt1 | contig 13659 bp, 11 predicted proteins | sample 1571581 | NCBI WGS metagenome assembly OGIE01 (sample SAMEA2582021, study PRJEB24529) | metagenome | biome: Human gut stool | place: China | collected 2011
CTTTTCACACTGTTGAAAAATGCCTGAGGATTTGGATAATGATGAAAACTGTTTGCACAGATAACGGCATCAAAAGAATCATCCTCAAAGGGCAGATTTTCACTGTCACCTACAAGAAATTCCGTGTTGGAGAGATTCTTGGCCTGGGCCACATGGATCATCTCCGGTGTCAGATCCAGACCTGTGTAATGTTTTTCGGGATATTTTTTATGTAAAAGCTCAATCATTGGTCCTGTTCCACAGCCACAGTCGAGCACATCCGTAAAACTCTCTTTTTCCAGTTCTTCCAGAGTTTTTCCTTTCGTTTCAGGAAGTTTTGCACGGATAAACAGAAATCCGCCCAGACAGATAAGGCCATACAGCCAGAAAGTACCCGAAGCACCCACCACCTCATTCAGTATCGGGAAGGTATATGTCAGCAGGAAACAGGCCACCCAAAGGAAGAAAGTAGAGATCGCCATGGCCATTCCGCGTATCCTCACCGGGAATATTTCGGAAAGAACCACCCAAACAACCGGCGCCAGCGACATCGCATAGCAGGCTATCGCCATCACTACCAGCAGAAGCATCGGCCAACCGCTCATTTCCAGGAAGTAGCAGGTTCCCAATATGGCATAGATGATAGCCAGCCCCGCCGAACCGACAAACATCAGGGTACGTCTACCCCATTTATCCACAGTGTAAATGGCTACGAAAGTAAAGATCACATTGGTCACTCCTGTCACTACAATATTCATCAGCACATCGGAAACGGCATAACCGGCTTCCGAGAAGATCTCATGTGCATAGTTAAAGATCACATTAATACCACACCATTGCTGGAAGATCGCCAGAACGATCCCGATCACCAGCACATTACGGACACCCGGTTGCAACAGGGCACCCCAGTTCGCCTTTTCTTCTTTTTTACCGGTCAGTTGAGCCAGTTCATTCAGCGTCTGATCAGCATATTGCTCACCACCGATACGCGACAGGATGGTTCGTGCCTGCGCCGTCTTCTGTACGGTAGCCAGCCAGCGCGGACTCTCCGGAATAATAAACGAAAGGACAAAGAATAATCCTGCCGGAATCAATTCCGCCCAGAACATCCACCGCCATGCCCATTCGATACTATTATCTGTCAACGTTTCACCGCCCTGTGTAAAATATTCACCAATCTGCCAGTTTGCCAACTGCGCCATCAAGATACCTAAAACGATTGTCAGCTGATTCAGGGAAACGAATTTTCCCCGAACAGAAGCCGGAGCGACCTCTGCAATATATACCGGCGAAACATTCGAAGCAATCCCGATACCGAACCCGCCTATTATACGGTAAATGATAAACCAGGTAAAACTATCGACCGCTCCTGTCCCATAAGCAGACCATACAAAAAGAAAAGAAGCGATGATCAACATCTTTTTCCTTCCATACTTATCACTCCATTCACCGGACAGTAATGCTCCGGTCAGGCAACCGATCAAAGCACTGCTCATAGCCCACCCGCGAAGAGCAGCAGAGCCTTCCAATCCAAAGAACGGTTCATAGAATATCTTTGCACCACCGATTACCACCCAGTCGTAACCGAACAGCAATCCTCCCATGGCTGAGACAAGACAGATAAGTAATAAATAAGCAGTTGTTCGCTTCATGACAATAGAATTAAAGTTATGGTGCAAAGAAACAGTCTTTCCGTAAATAGTGAAATAGATAAAACAGACTTAAAGATGGACAATTTTACGATTTAATTATATCTTTGCAACATTAATCTATCTGATACCATGATCAAACGAAAAGACGGTTTTAGCGGTGAACGGGCACTTGTGCTCCCTTTGTCAGTCGTACAGGAGATGGAAAAGGATGCACTTTCCTCGATACTGCATATTACGGATATCGGTTATTATCCGAAAGCTCTGCACCATTTCCGGGAACGTACGGAGCCTATCAGTCAGTTTGTCTTTATCTATTGTATAGAGGGAGCCGGATGGTTCCGTGTCGGGGAACAGGAATATGCGGTAAAAGCCAATCAATATTTCATACTGCCTGCCGGAGCTCCGCACGCTTACGGTTCGGACGAAAACAATCCCTGGACAATTTACTGGATACATTTCAAAGGGAAACTGGCCTCCTACTTCGCCGGACAGGCTGCCCGCCCGATAGAAATTAAACCGAGTGTCCAGTCGCGTATCAGTAACCGGAACGATCTTTTCGAGGAGATATTCCGCACGCTGGAAATGGGATATAGCCATGAAAACCTTCTTTATGCTTGTTCTGCATTTCATTATTATCTGGGTTCTTTACGTTACCTGCAACAATATCGCGAAGCCGTCCGTACCGAATCCGACACAAACGATATCGTAACAGCCGCTATCCATTATATGAAAGAGAATCTGGAAAAGAAACTGACATTAGCAGATCTGGCAACCCATATCGGCTACTCCCCCTCTCATTTCTCCGTTCTGTTCAGTAAACGTACCGGTTATGCCCCGTTGACTTACTTCAACCAACTCAAGATACAGCAAGCCTGCCAGCTCCTGGACTTTACGGATATGAAGGTCAATCAGATATGCTATAAGATAGGAATAGAAGACACCTATTATTTCTCCCGGCTGTTCAGCAAGATAATGGGGATGTCGCCGAGAGATTACAAAAAGCAAAAGAAAGGATAATTACACAAAAAATCATCCGTATACCCTCAAAAAAAGGGAGCAACAAACATGCTGCTCCCTCTGAGTAAATGTGTTAATTGTTCAGTTAGTCTTCTTCGTTAAAATACCTTCATGCTAAATTCACTCCATACAAAATAGTTAGCTCCAGTAGCATTTTTAGTGACAGTAAAGCGAACGATTTTAAAGGGTTTGCCAACCATTACCAGTGATTCATACGTTTCTTTGCCGCCTGTAGGCAAACCACTGTCCAATGTTCCTATTTTACTGAAAGAAACACCATCCATACTTCCTTCTATTATGATTTCTGCAGGAGCTGCATTTCCATTAGCCGAACGAGTCGTATAAGTAAAGCTAAGAGCGCTACTTTCGGCAGGCAATGCAACCTCAACATAATGATAGCCTTCTACAGCCACACTCCACGCCGAATGGAAGTAAGTTTCCACGTCTCCGTCCAAAAGATTTGCCAATGAACCTTCCGACGGTTCAACAGCATTGGAAGAAAGCATATTTACCGTCAAAGCCACATCTTTAAGTTTACTTTTATCCGGAACATACGAAATACCATACAAACAAGTATTTTTCTCCGCATCGATAACAAAGCCTTGTTGTGTACAACCGGTCAAACGCAAGGGTAAAACATAATTGCCATAAACCAATTTCGTACGGTCTACATTTATTTCCATATCTTTCAGGCTATATTCCGGGGTAAACGGAACGATCCCATCCCCACTCAAGGTATATGCATTTTCCGGCAATAAGGCATGATCCGTTTCATTTCCGGTATTATATTCATCCAACAGCGAAGGGTCAACTTCAACCGTACAATCGAATGTCCATTTATTTACCATCGGCATAGTGAGAGGCAAAGTAAACCTGGCCTGCTCTTCTCCCTCATCCGTAAAAATATTGGAAACAAAACCTGTCTGATCAAAATAGATTGAAGGGATCATAACAGAAGGAATCAACAGCATACTATTCTTTTCTGCATTGATCGAATCTTTCGAGCCGGCCAAAGAAATCGGCAATACATAATCAACATCAGCCGACAAATCGTAAATAAGATCTGTCCGGAATACGATATTTACCATTTTATATTGATCTTTGGCATCAAAGTTCAGCCGGTCATCAAGGATCTGATAACAGTTAGCGGGTAACTTCACATACCGAGTACCAGATTGCGTATTATAAGCGGTTAATGCTTCGTCACTCCAGACTTCTATTCCGACCTCCGCGATACTCCCCAGGTCGGAACCGGCTTTATTTACTACCTGTTGATATTCGGTATCTTCTCCTGTCTTATAGAGCGTCAGAGGCACCTCGCCGCTATTCTTAAAATAAAGGACTGTACTATATTCGCTTAAATATTCACCTTTGTTGTCTTCACAAGCCGTGAACGAAAGTCCCAAAGCAAATATAAGCGATATGATTAATCTATTTTTCATATGTAATTTCTTTTTGGATTCGTAAGATATTTCTATTACCAACCATAATTTTGAGTCAATAACTTATTTCTGTCCAATTCACGCTGTGAGAAAGGATAGAGATAATGATTATCTTCAAATACCCGTGTTTCAAAAGTAACTCTTTCCCAAAAACCATCGGGAGTATCATCTCCACTTCCGGGATATTGTGTATTCATACCGAACATAGGACCGCCGTCCACTTCTTTAGCGATCATCCAGGTGCGCGTATCGAAATAACGATGATTTTCAAATGCAAGCTCTACCCGGCGTTCATTGCGGCAAAGTTTTATCAACTCTTCGGTCGAAGCATTCGGATAGACCTCCGTAACCGGAACCAAACCGGCGCGGTCGCGTAAATCGGCCCAAAGTTCCATTGCCTGTGTTTCATAACCGGCAGGTAAGTTCACATTACGTTTCTTACATTCAAGCACGGATTCAATAAAATTAAGATACATTTCAGCCAACCTGAATGTCGGAAAAACAATATTCCCCCATTGACCACTGGCAGAGTTGAGCGTATGATCGTAAAAACGATTGATCACATAACCGGATTTAGGATAATCATGCGACTTATTTCCGTTAGCACCTTTTGCAAAAGAGATCAACGTCATACCACTACCGTGATGCCATTTGTTTCCTCCGAAAAATACAGAAATATAAAAACGAGGCTCACGATCTTTATACATATTCGGAGCTGTTAAATCGTAGGCAGCAGCACCTCCCCACGCAGGATATTCCCATGTTGTTTTATCCAGTTCATTTTCACTATATCCCGATCGCTTATCGATCACAGGATTTATTCCGTTATATCCGGTAATCGGATAACGCCCGTTATTCATAGCATATGCATCCACCTGTTGCTGTGTCGGACCTACACCACCATAAGCCGTTCCGGAAATTCCGGTCGGAACCGTGTGTACTCCCATTGTATATCGGCCCTTATATCCGGTTGACCAAATCAATTCCGAATTCCAATGTTCCTGAGTTATCCCATAATAATTTGCATATGGGTCAGAGCCGTCACCTGCACGATATAATTTATACAGCGGATCATCGATCAAAACTTTAGCCGCCTTAGCTGCTTCCAGCCATTTATTTGCATCATACTCCTGAGGGAACAAATGGACTCCCGATAATTCAGGGAATCTATCGGTTACCGGATTGACAACCGAACCGTACAATTTATTTCCATTAAACAGATCACGGGCCGAATAAAGCTTCAAACGGGCAATAACAGCCTGACAAGCTCCTTTAGTAGCTAATCCTTTCTCCGCATCCGAATAATTTTCAGCCATTGCCGGATCGTTGATACATGCTTCCATTTCGCTTACTACATAGTTCACACACTCATCCCATGTATTACGCGGACGATAAAGATCTTCCGTCGATGCCGTGAAATCCAGCAATTCGTCCCCCAGTAAAAAGACAGGTCCATAAATGCGCATCATCATAAAATAATAATAGGCACGTGCAAACCGGCTTTGCACCTTCCATTGCGCCAGTTCTTCTTTTGTGACGATCGGGTCGGAACATCGGTCTACATTTTGCATAAAAATGTTACATTCACGTATTCCCTTATAATAGAAATCCATTTTGTAATAAGGTACGCTACTGGCATTCCAGGAACCGAAATTGATCCAACGTGTATCGCGGTCATAAGTCACCGAAGCTTCGTCAGATGCGCCTAACCAGGGTGAATAATTAAAATCTTCAGCATCATTCGGTAAAAAACTCATTGAATTAAGCCAATAACTCCGGGTATTGCCACGGGTTTCCCAGATTTTATCAAACGTCAGTTTTTCGTCTTCCTGCCTATCCAGAAAATCATCACAAGATGAAAAAAAGGAAGACCCTATCAAAAGACAAATAATTTGAAAAGATTGTATTATCGATATTTTCATATTTATAATTTTTTAGAGGATTAAAAATTAGCATTGAAACCAATTGTTACGACTCGGTTCGGAGGATAGCCCGAGCCATCTCCATTTCCTTTTTCAGGGTCCCACAACTTAAACTTACTAAACGTAAGCAAGTTATTTCCGGATAAATAGAAACGTAATGACTTGATAAAAGTCTTACTCATCAAACTTTTAGGCATCGTATATCCAACTTCAAAGTTTTTCAGGCGCAGGAAACTGCCATCCCGCATCCACCAATCGGAAGTCTGTGCATTATTGGACGAACCCGATGATCCGCTCCAGCTCAGACGGGGATATATAACCCCTGCATTTTGTTCCGGAGTATTACCCGGTCTCCATACCTTATTATAAACATCCTCATTGATTGCTGCACGTTCCATATTTCCGGAGCCGAAAGGAGTTTTTATAGTCGATCCGCTTAAAAAGAAATTAACATGCCCGACCCCCTGGAAAAAAACATTCACATCCCAATTCTTCCATTGTGCAGTGGCACCAAAACCATAGATCATTTCTGGAAGATTGGTATATCCCATTGCCACCTGGTCTTGCGAGTTGATCACTCCATCGCCATTGATATCCTGATATTTAATATCACCGATGCGATATTCACCGAATGTTTGTTTAGGACTATTATCTATTTCTTCCTGACTCTCAAACAGTCCCAGTGCAACCAATCCGAAGGGTTGCATAGCTCCACCCGAACCGAATGGTTTCCCTATCCTGTTCTGATACTTATATTCCCAATCCGGCTCATCATTATTAAGCAACTCATTTCTATTGTAGGTAAAATTGGCACGGCCAGTCAGAAAAACTTCACCAACCTTCTGTGAATATTCCACTGTTCCGTCAAACCCCTGATTCTTTGTTTCACCGATATTGGTATAAGGAATTACAGATAAACCGGTAATAGCTGGTAAACCGGCACGTTGCAGAAAAATACCGGTACGTTTTTCCGAAAAATAATCGGCCTGAATACGTAGCTTATTGAATAAAGAAAATTCTGCACCTACATTGAGCTTATGCGCCTCTTCCCATGATGCAGTTAAATTTTCTACATCACCGACACGGATACCTCCGCCACCATTACCACCGGCAGAGCCATAATTCCAGTTTCCTGCCCCGGCATCATTGCCGACAAGGATAGTCGATTCATACACCCAACGCCGTTGTCCTCCGATATCGTCATTCCCGACTATACCATACGAACCTTTCAACTTAAGCATATCCACCACTTTGGTCAACGGTTGGAACCATTTCTCATTGGAAACCATCCACCCGATAGCACCTGCCGGAAAAAAGCCGAAACGATGTCCGCGTGCAAAGTTTTCCGAGCCGTTATAACCAATATTTACTTCTGCAAAATAAGTATCATTAAATGCATACGTCATACGTCCTGCAATACCCTGGTTTTTATATGGCAAAGATTTAAACTTATCTCCTTCCTGAGTACGGGTGTGAATTTTGTGATTATATAAGAAAAGGGCTCCCAAACGGTGTTTTTTATCAAATAAACGTTCATAATTAAGAGAGGCTTCCATATAAGTCGTCATTGTACCGTCACGCCCGATAGCATACGACAATTCGCCACTACCGGTACGGATCGGAGTACCGAAGATGAGATTCCTTTCCTCATCTCTACCGGTAGCATGGTACTGAGTAGGCTCTTTACTACGACGCTGAATCGTTGTATTCCAGGCATCCCAGGAAAATTTAAAATTACCGGTCAAACCTTTCAATGGTTCCCAGATCGCTCCAAAATCCTGAGTCAATCCGACCAGCGACTGCGAAGAATTCCAGAATTGCTGACGATAACCGGAATGTACAAGCATATTCCAGGGATTATAGCCTGAGTCACTTGAAGGAGCGGCAATTGTCCCGTCTGAATATTGAACGGGAAAAGCATTAGGAGAAACCAGATAAGTATATTGCCAAATCGTATCATCATTATCTCCAAACCCCGGACCAAAAGACTTTTCATATATATTCGCCAGGTTTAAATTCAGAGTGGTACTTTTAGTCAAAGATAAATCGACATTCGCCCTGAAATTAAACTTATTGTAATTAATAGACGAATTATAGTCATATATATCCCCTGCACTTTTAAAAATAGAGCTTTCATTATAGAATGAACCGGAAATATAATATTTTACAATCTCCGTTCCACCCGTGATACTCAGGTTCACTCGTTGATTGGAAGCCAGATCATTATACAATGCATCGATCCAGTCTACATTCGGATAAAGATCCGGATCGGCTCCGCTACGATACATTTCCAGGACTTCCGGCGTATAATAGCCTGGTTGGATATCATTATACAAATCTGCCCACTGTGCAGAGTTCACCATTTTAGGCATCTTGGTCGGGCTGGTAATACCTGCTTCTGTCCGTACATTGATCGAAGGTTTCCCGATATTTCCTTTTTTAGTTGTGATAAGAATAACTCCGTTTGCTCCGCGTACGCCATACACAGCAGAGGCTGAAGCATCCTTAAGAATGGAAAAAGAGGCAATATCATCCGTATCGACCAAATCTAACTCACGTTCAATGCCATCGACCAATACCAAAGGGGTTGAATTCCCTTTAAAAGAAGAGACACCGCGAATATAAAAGTCTGCGGCACTGTTTTTACCGGGTTCACCCGACCGGCTCATCGCTACAACTCCAGCCAGTTGACCGGCCAGCACATTGGAAATAGAAGCTCCCGGAACTTTCAAATTTGAGACATCTACAGTAGAAATAGCTCCTACTACACTCTCCTTTTTCTGACGCCCGTAGCCAACAACAACAACCTCGTCCAACACTTCATCATCAGCTTCCAGCGTTACATTTATTGTCGATTGATTACTGACAGCGATATCCACACTCTTCATTCCCATATAAGAAAAAGTAAGAACTCCTCCTACGCCTTCCACTTTAATCGCATATTTACCATTGATATCGGTTACAGCTCCGACAGAACTGTTTTTCAACCAAATATTTGCACCGATCAGAGGTTCTCCGGCCGCATCCACGACAACGCCTGTTACCGTAACACTCTTTTTTTGCGAAACAGAAGGCAAAGAAACCGGACCGGAAGTCGCTTTTCTTTTTACTACTACCTGATTTCCATTTACCTGATAAGTTAATCCCGTTTTTTCAAACAACGGATTAAGTATCTCTTGTATGGAACCCTTTACTACTTCAGTTTTTACTTTTCTATTCAATTCGCTTTTTATCTCATCGGAATAAAAAAATACATAACCGGTTTCGGTCTCTATGAATTTAAAAACGTCCAGCATAGTAGACTGTTTTTGCTCCAGGATTTGTTCTATCGAAATAGACGAATCATTATTTGCATAAGCATAAGTGATACTCATACTCAGCAGTAATACAATTATATGTCTGATTTTTTTCATACATTTGTATGTCTTTAGGTTTTTCATTTTTAATTGGAAAATTTAATCTCTGACAAGTCCGGATGATCTTGCCCATCGTCCGGACTTCTTTTTTATCGGTAATGTTCCTTCATAATCTTATCTCATAGGCATTCTGTTTTTAAGGTTATTATTCTATTATCAAAGTATCTGATTCAAAATGATATTGCGTATTATAAAGAATAGAGAAAGTTTCCATAACCTGATGGATATCGTCAAACAGAACGAGTTTTCCGGAGGACCTTCTATCTCCGATCCCGGATTTACATCGTATCGGAATATTATAATACCGGCTTAATCGCATTAAGATATTATCCATCGTCTCTCCCCGAAACTGAAGTAAACCGTCTTTCCAAGATATATAATCATAAACATCCACCTCATCTATCTCGTTTCTACCCTCCTGAATAGTCAATTTCCGGTTAGGAAGTAACTGAATTGTTTCGTTATTTGTAGTTTCAACCGCTACATGACCTTCCACCAGCACAACAGAGCTTTCCTGCTCCTCTTCATAAGCTGAAATATTAAATTTGGTTCCCAGCACATTAACAACAAAACCTTTTGTTTTCACATAAAAAGGAATTTCTTTCCTGGCTACTTCAATATAAATCTCCCCTTCCACTTCTATTGAGCGTTGAGATGGCTCAAAACTGGAAGGAAAATGCAATATGCTACCTGAATTCACCCAAACTTTCGATCCGTCTTCCAACAAAAGAGAAGAACGGCGTCCTTTGGGGACGACCAATGTATTCATAACGATCTTTTCAGGATCATCCTCTGTGACCTTCTTTGCAATAGTCCGCTTTTTTTCTTTTGCTTTTACCGTAATTTCCGAATCATAAGCGATCAAAGCATTATCTTCTACCTGAACAGTTTCGCGGGTATCCAGAATCAATGTCACTTCAGTCCGGGTACTGTCAACTATCAGTCCGGTATCCGCTACCTGATTTTGGGAGAACCAACTTTCACCCAAAAATCCAAAACCGGTAATACCCAGCAATAACACAGCAACGCAAGCGGCAGCATAGCGTATCAATCTCACTCGTTTCCCGACATGTCTCTTCTGCATAGTAATCTGTAAACCAGCCCAAAGTTGTTCCGACTTATCTGCCGGAACAGAAAAATCATTCAAACGAACTGATTTCAAAATGGCACGTGCCTGGTCTGCAGCCAATTGTTCTTCCGGATGTTCCTCCAGCCAGGAAAACCAAATCGCATTCAACTCTTCGGTAGGAGTCAGACACCACATGATGAAACTCCGATCATGCACCAATCTATGTGTTATTTCTGATATTTTCTTATCGCTCATTTATGAACCTTGTTATGCGTCATTTCTTATACATACGCATGAAAAGGCTAAATGACCCCATTAAAAATAAAAAAAAGGCTTCAATAAAATAAATAAAATAAGGTAACTATATACCACTTTACATTAAATACTCTAAAATAAAACCCTCAATACAGTAATATTCTGAATTGAGGGTTACTTTTTAAACTTTGGATCTCTAGGATCTTTAGATGGGTCATACATTAGAGCCTTTTTTATTTTCTTTTGAAAATCGGCCATAAGTTCTCTATCCTCTTCTAAGACTTCTATCTTTTTACGAGGCTCTTTATTTTTGTCTGTCATAAATTTATCAGTTTCTAATTAGCTCTTGATATGTCAATCTATTTTCCATATGCTGCAAAAATAGAGCAAATCTTTCACTTTCGGAAATCTTTCTTGTGTTATATCTAAATACAAATTCATCAACATATCTTTGTAGATGTTTATTTGATACGTTATGATAGATACCTAGAATACCTCGTTTGAGTAATCCCCAAAAGCCTTCCATTGTGTTTGTATGTGCTCTATTACTTACATATTGTCCTTCCCCATGATAAACAACTTCGTGTTTGTAGTTTATATTCAATTGTAAATAGGCTTGCCATTCATCTGTATAAATGAATGAATCCTTTTTTACCCAGTTGTTCACATTAGGCATTAGGGTTGATGCTTTTGTGTCAGCTACAACCTTTGCTACTAATACACCGCTTCTTTGAACCATACCAAAGACGGGGGTCTTATCTTTAACACTTCGTCCTTGTGAGTTTTTCACCTTTTTATTTTGGTGTCGGTTCTTATTCTTACCTCCGATATATGTTTCATCTGCTTCTACTTCATTTTCTAAACATTCAATACATTCTATATTAAAACAGTTTCTAATACGTTGGAGCATAAACCATGCTGTCTTTTGAGTAATACCCAAATCTCTTGATAACTGTAAAGAAGAAATACCCTTCTTATGTGCTGTTGCCATATAAATGGCATAAAACCAATTTCTTAATGAAACTTTTGAATTTTCAAAAAGAGAACCAGTCTTTACATTAAAATACTTTCCAGTATTCGCACACCTATAACGACCATGACTACATCTGTATACCTTTGAGGACTCGTCAAATGGAGATATAACATCCCCACCCCAGCGCATTTCTTCTAGGTAATCTATACAGGTTTGCTCATCTGGAAAGTATTTCATTAACTCAAATACTGATCTAAAATTCCAAATATCCATGATTGACTTTCTTTATTGGATAATAAAGATACAAAAATTTCTTCACATAACAAGCTGAAGATCAATCAAATTCGTTGAATCTCGGATTCTACAGGATTTTTTCGTTGTTGTATTTCCCATTTTTATTGCTATTTTTGGGTATTGTTTAACTTTATAATACTGATGTCATGGAAATTTGTGGAATACAATGTATTAAGGATTCACCAACTATTAATGAAGTTATAGATAATCGAGTTAAAAATCCTTCTATAGATATTATGAATAAATTTAGTAATTTAGATAATAATAGAACTTATGAAATTACAATTAAAACCCATATAGATAACATATGTTATTCGTCTAAATTCTTTTACTGCATAAATAGAACAAATATCCCAGATTCTATAAAACGAAAATTTTTTACTGAATTTTTAGAGCAATTAGTAAAAGATCATATCAAGCATATAAAAGAAAAAAGAGGTATACAGATACCAGAATACAAGTATAACCAAGAAATAAATGAATCTGTAAAATTAAATACAATATAGAATTTTATTCTATATCTTTTGATAAGATATAGAAATCATTTTTACAAACTCTTTTACCTTTCCAAAAAAAGAAAGCCTTTTTTAAATAAGTGGAAGTGTACGTAACATACAAGTTATCCTTAATATCTTTAAACATATCAGGATAATTATCAATGATATATTTAAACTCTTTGTTTGTTAAATTAAATTTTTTCTTTGTTTTTCTTTTTTTCATAACCTATAAATATTAATTGATTTATAAAAAGAAAGCCGAGATTTTCACCTCGGCTTTTTGTGTTTAAAATATTTGAAAGGAGGATATTTCTGTCTACCATATTCGACATCAAAATATCTGTCAGAGTTTTCTTCTATAATGATCTTAAAGTATTCATTATCATCTTTTTCTTGTTCAAAGATATATCTTCTAAAGTCTTTAAGCCATTTAGAATCAGGATCTTTCAATTCATTGTCAAGTTCTTTTAATAGGCTTTTCAAGCGATCTCCATTTGTTACTTCATATCTTATTATTACATTGTAATCTCCTGTTCTTCGGTATTTTTTAGTCGTTCTGTATACTTCATGATATGGAGGAAATTCTATTTTTGTAACCTTGTTTAGGTCAAAATGTTTATCAAATTCAATTTTACTATGATAAAAAAAGACTACTAAAAAGGTACACAATATAGAATATGAAAACAATACAAATATTTTCATTGTTTTTTATTCATAAATATTTCTTTTAATTGTGTTCATCATTTTATAATTACCAGAAGAATGAAGATATCCAAACAGCCAAAAGGATATATTCCAAGATGCCTGGTTGCGTAATACAACGAAGAGGCCATAATATTTCTCCTGTCAAAAAAACAACAACAATATATATAATGCTAGGCCACATAATTCTTTTGTTATTTCTTTATTAAACAATTTGAATTTAATTTGATGTAATTTTTGTCTATTTGTTAGTGTGTGAAGATTTTAGCGAACAATCCTTTAAATATTTGATGAAATATACTGGCAAAAGTTGTGTGTTTGCGTAAAATTTTGTTGTTGTTGTCAGTGGCGTACTGTGGGGAGTGCAATAAGGATATTACGAGCTTAATCCTGTTTCGAAAAAAAGGTGCAGTGTTTTGCTATCTATAATTACACCTATTT
>OGIE01004307.1_pt1 | contig 13649 bp, 10 predicted proteins | sample 1571581 | NCBI WGS metagenome assembly OGIE01 (sample SAMEA2582021, study PRJEB24529) | metagenome | biome: Human gut stool | place: China | collected 2011
ATAACCAGCTGCTCCTAAAATTCCTACTCTCAATTTCTGCTCCATTGGTTTCATCTCCTTGTTCTTCTGTGGCGTACATTTGTGCGTCTCATGTCATACTATACCAATTTTTTCAAAATTGCAACTGTTTTTTCAATTTTCCTGTAAATATTTTTTATTCTGCTCGATGACAACCTGCATCGCATCTGCTCCCGGCGCACCGATCGTGTTGCGTCGTTCTACGCAGTTCTTCATGCTGATGGCATCATAAATATCATCCTCGAAGACCGGGCTGATCGCTTTGTACTCTTCGAGTTTCATATCATCAAGGGAGATTCCTTTGTCAATGCAGTACAGAACGAGACGGCCGACAATGCCATGTGCATCGCGGAACGGAACGCCTTTTCCAACAAGGTAATCAGCTGCGTCCGTTGCATTCGTGAAACCGTTCTTTGCACTGTTCTCCATGCGGTCTTTTTTGAAGTGCATGGTAGAAAGCATGCCATTGAACAGAGCCAGGCAGCCTTTTACGGTGTCGATGGCATCGAAGGTCAGCTCTTTATCCTCCTGCATATCTTTGTTGTACGCCAGCGGGATTCCCTTCATAGTGGTGAGCATTGACATCAGAGCTGCGTAAACGCGGCCTGTTTTTCCTCGAACAAGCTCTGCGATATCCGGATTCTTTTTCTGCGGCATGATACTGCTTCCGGTGCTGTATGCGTCGTCGATGTCCACAAACTGGTACTCATTGGTATTCCAGATGATGATCTCCTCGGAGAAGCGGGAAAGATGCATCATAATCGTAGAAAGAGCACTGAGGAGCTCAATGACATAGTCACGGTCGGATACGGAATCCATGCTGTTTAAGGTCGGGCCGTCAAAGCCGAGCAGCTCTGCTGTGTAAGCGCGGTCCAACGGATACGTCGTTCCAGCCAGCGCACCGGAACCGAGCGGACAGTAATTCATTCTCTTGTAGATGTCTGCAAGGCGGCCTCTGTCGCGGCGGAACATTTCAAAATATGCGCCCATGTGATGTGCCAGTGTGATCGGCTGTGCTTTCTGCAGATGGGTGAATCCCGGCATATAGGTGTGAATGTTCTCTTCCATGATTTTTTCGAGTGTTACCAGCACCTCTTTGACGAGTGCATCAATCTCGGTGATCTCATCGCGGACATAAAGTTTCATATCGAGGGCTACCTGGTCATTGCGGCTTCTTCCGGTGTGCAGCTTCTTTCCGGCGTCTCCGATGCGGTCGATCAGGTTTGCCTCCACGAAGCTGTGGATATCCTCATATTCGCTGGTGATTTCCAGTTTTCCGCTCTCTACATCGGCAAGAATCCCCTCCAGTCCTGCAAGAATCTGGTCTCTCTCCTCTTCTGTCAGGATGCCCTGTTTTGCCAGCATCTTTACATGTGCCATGCTGCCTTTGATGTCCTGTTTATAGAATTTCTGATCAAAGCTGATGGATGCATTAAAATTATACACTAACTTGTCGGTCTCTTTTGTAAACCGTCCGCCCCATAACTGTGCCATTTTCATTCCTCTTTTCCTGTAAGTTTTTAAATTATCATGCATTATTATACAAGCATTCAACCTTCCTTTGCAAGTCAAATCACCTACTTTCCCGAATTTCGGCGTTTTGTGTAGTTTTTTTCCAGCCAGCCCAAGATGCCGTACAATCCTGCCGCAACGAGGCAAAGGATCAGGATGGACAGGATTACCCAGTCAAGTCTGAACAGATTTGCCCACCTTTTTGCGGCAGAGACGCTCGTCAGCCGCCCGATTTGCCGCTATCCAGAGCTCTTCAGAGACGATAGCAGGAATTTTCCCCGCATAGACGTACTGCCCGCCCGGCGGTGTAGGGAGCGTTTTTCCGGTGTTAAAATCGTAATGCTTCTTGTTCATGACTACGGTGCCTTTATTCATGGGATTCCGCACCATGCGGATAATGTCTGTTCCAGAGAATGGTTTTCCGGCGCGGCTGCGGACGCCCTCCGCTGCCAGAACCGCCGCAATTTTCCGTCCGCCGAGACCGTCTGCACAGAGTTCGTACATACGGCGCTTCACTGCGGCCTCCTCCGGGATGATCTCAATCGCTCCGTCTGCCGTCCGCCGGTAACCATAACTTTTTGAGGTCAGCACCGGCTTTCCATTATTCTGCTGCCGTTTCTGGTGCGCCAGATTCATCTTCTTGCTCAGCTCCCGGCTGTACTCCTCCGCCAGAATCGCCTTAATGCCGGTCAGAAGCGCGTCTTCCGGCGAATAGAATGTGTTTTCCAGATAAAAATACAGCCGCTTTCCGGCGCAGTTTAAGCGGTCTGCGAACAGATACCAGTCCCGCGTGTTCCGCATCAGGCGGTCCTGCGACTTGATTACGACGACATCAAACCGGTTCTGCTCGAGATCCTCGTACAGGCGGTTATATTCCCGTCTGCCCTTCCGGCTCGTACCGGAGCGGCTCTCCACGTAGGCATCCACAAGCCTCCATCCTCTTGCCCGGATTGCCTCTTCTGCCTCCGCCGCCTGCCTTACCAGCGCATCCTTCTGGTTTTCCTCCTCGGTGCTGCACCTTGCATAATAAACCGCACTCAGCTTCTCCTCTTCCATCTCCTGTCTCACTTTCCAGATGCTTCTCTTTACTATATAGAAAAAAGGACCGGAAAGTTCCGACCCTCTTTTTGTAATTTCTTTTACGGATTGCACCGTCGGCACGGCTCATAGCCTTCGGCAATCAGGTCCTCGCGCGGTCCCTGATATGTCGCCTTGTTTTCATCCTTAATCGAGCTGACGCTGGAGCATGACGGCAGGTGGAATTTCATGCTGGATGTGTTCATGACATATTCCTGCTGATCCGTCATCGTTCCGCTGCTTTCGCTTAACGTGCTGTCTCCCGTTGCATAATTAATTGAGATGCCCGGCTGATTGTTGTATGCGAAGATATGGAAGGAAATGCCCTCGCCGTCATCTTCCATGGAAAGTGCCTCCATCTCCACACCGTCCGCTACAAGGTTGTCCCCGGTAAAAATTGGTGTAACGCGGTACAGCACATGGTTTCCGGTCTCTTTGACGTAGTCGGCAACCATGTTTTCAAACGGCAGCATGCCCTCGACATTCAGATAACGTGTTCCAGTGATCAGATTCTTCTCGTTTGCATTCTCACCGGTCAGCTGGTATCCGATCAGATGGCAGCGGTTGTACAGATATTTACCTTCCACCTGATCGTATTTTACCGTATGCCAGCCCGTCGGCTTTACCTGGCCGATCGCGCCGCGCTTCTCCGTCGGCATCAGATCCTGGCCGATATTCGCCTCTGCCACGCCGCACCGTCCCAGGCTGTCCAGATCGCTGTAATGCTCGTACGACTCGGTCGTCTTTTCCTCATCGGTAAAATCCGGCTCATTTCCGTTTAAAACGACATACGGTTCACCGGAAAACTCCGGAACATCAAGAACTGAAACGGCCGTCGGTGCCTGATCGGTAATCTGGGATTCCGTCATCGTATAAGCGGCCGTAACCTCCGAACCGGAATCTGCTCTCTCCGTCGAGAGAAGATCCTGCGCCTCACAGCCGGTCAGTATCAGAACAAGAAGCGCCGCCAGCAGCAGAAGCTGTTTTCTTAGTTTTTTCATTTCTCATATACCTCTTTCGTTATTTTCTCATGGGAATAGCCTGCAAACTCCTCCTCGGACACTTTATTCCATTTGGAAAGATCCAGGTCGAATTTCCGGTCAGACGGATAATGCCGGTTCCACCAGAAAACGATGATTTTCTCTATCTTCGCTTCCACAGCCTGCAGTCCCGTATTCTCCACAAAGCAGTATTCTCCTTCACCTGCCTGCTCCAGAAAATCTGCCGCCGCCTGAAGTGTTACCTTCCCACTCTCCTTCTGCTCCGCGAACAGCTTTTCCGAAGCCGGATTCATCCAGAGCGTTTTCCCCTCACACAGTTCGCAGATTTTTTCCGTTACCACGCGGTCCCGCGAAACGCGTCGTCCGCCAAACTGCATTCCTCTTCGTTCTTCCAGACATACGATTCCAATCATCTGTCATCCTCCCTTCTCTTGCGTGTGCATATCTGAACACCTGACTGCCGTAGATAATCAGATAGCCAAGCCCCTCTCTTGCCCCGATAAACTCTCCGATTACAACACCGACGAGGCACAGGCCGATGTTGACCTTCCACACGGCGAGCAGCCCCGGAAACGACCACGGCAGCACGACGCGGAACAGCATATCCTTCTTCGTTCCGCCGAGTGTTGCAATCAGGCGGAGCATATCCGGCTCCACACTCTGAAAGCTGCTGTAAATGCTGATCACCGAGCCGAATATCGCAACGGAAATGCCGGCCGTGATGATCGTTTTCACGTTTGCCCCCATCCACACAATGAGAAGCGGGGCGAGCGCCGATTTCGGCAGGCTGTTCAGGACTACCAGGTACGGCTCCATCACCGCAGAAAAGCGCGGAAAGAGCCACAAAAGCACAGCGAACGCCATGCCAAGTGCCGAGACGAGCAGAAAGCTGATTCCCGTCTCATACACCGTGATCCCGATATGGCGCAGAAGGTTCTGCTCCGTCAGCAGGGTCACGAACGTTTTTCCCACCCGCACAGGGCTGGAAAAGATAAACGGATCGATCCATCTCAGATCCGCCGCCACCTCCCATAATACCAGAAAACTGACGAGAAGCAAAGCCCGAAACACCCGCACCTGCTCCCGTTCTCTTTTTTTCTGCCGGAGATACGCCCTCTGAAAGCTGCTCTCCGGCGTTTTTGCCTGCTCACGCATTTTCATTCAGCTCCTTCCAGATGGCATTGAAATACGTTTTAAATTCCGGCGCACTGCGCGCTTTCATCGGCGTGCGCTCCTCCATCGCAAACCGGATCGGAATCTTTTTTTTCACATATGCCGGCCGTGCCGCCAGAACAATCACACGGTCCGCCATGCTGATGGCCTCCGAAATATCGTGTGTCACGAGAATTGCTGTCTTTCCCTCTTTTTTGATGATCTTTCCGATATCATCACAGACGTTCAGCCTCGTCTGGTAGTCGAGAGCGGAGAACGGCTCGTCAAGCAGCAGAAGATCCGGCTCCATCGCCAGTGTACGGATCAGTGCCGCCCTCTGCCGCATACCGCCGGAAAGTTCGGACGGACGGGCATTGGAAAAGGATTTCAGGCCATATGTCTCCATCATCTCCCCGACTTTTTCTTTCCGCTCGGGTGTCAGCGTGCGCGAAATCTCAAGGCCCAGCAGAACGTTGCTGTAGATGGTCCGCCATTCAAACAGGTGGTCTCTCTGCAGCATGTAGCCGATATGGAGATCCGCCTCCGTGATCGGCCGTCCGCGGCTCAGCAGAGTTCCCGCCTCCGGCTTTAAAAGACCGGAAATCAAGTTCAGGATCGTGCTCTTTCCGCAGCCGCTCGGTCCGACAAGAGCAACAAATTCCCCCGTTTTTACCGAAAAGGTCAGATCGCACAGCGCCGGTGTTTCTCCTTTCATGGTGTGATAGGACAGTGATATATGCTCTAATGACAGGATTTGATCATCCATTTTTTTGCATCCTCCTCTATCTATAAGATATCATATGCAGCTTGCATCCCAGCCGCGCTGAGGCTATAATAGAAAGGATTGAAAGATACCAGGAGGTTTGAAGATACATTATGGCCAATAAAAGAAATTACCAGAAGGAGCTGGATGCGAAGATTGCAGGACTTCACGGTGAAGTTCCGACCTTGCTGCTGCACAGCTGCTGTGCGCCGTGCAGCAGTTACGTGCTGGAATATCTGTCGCAGTATTTTTCCATTACGCTCTTTTACTATAATCCCAACATCTATCCGCCGACGGAGTACGAGCACCGCGTGGAGGAACAACAGCGTCTGATCCACTCTCTTCCCGCCGTGCATCCGATTTCCTTCTGCCCCGGCCCGTACGATTCTGACCGGTTCTATGAGCTGACACGCGGGATGGAAAATGTGCCGGAGGGCGGCGAGCGCTGTTTTGTCTGCTATGAAATACGGCTCCGCGAAGCGGCCGAAATGGCAAAGCAGCTCAAACTCGACTATTTTACAACAACCCTCTCCATCAGCCCGCTGAAAAACGCGGAAAAGCTGAATGAAATCGGAGAACGGCTTGCCGCCGAATACGGGATCCCATATCTCAATTCAGATTTCAAGAAACGGGGCGGCTACCAGCGTTCCATCGAACTTTCCCATGAATACGGCCTCTACCGCCAGGACTACTGCGGCTGCGTCTTTTCCCGCCGGGAACGCGACGCACGGGTGGCAGCACAGGAAAATGGCAACAGCTGATGTGCTCTTTGAAGTGTCCGGCCAAAAGCTCCGTCAGGATATGCTGTACGAACTGATTTTCCTGAAACTTGTAACAGTAAACGCCCTTTGCAGCAGATCTTTTTCCTGCAAAGGGCGTTCGTATTTCTGTCATATTTCTCATGATACCAGAAAACCCGCGGAACCTTACGTCCTGCGGGTTTCTAAAGAATAAGCCGAAAATCAGATTCGAACTGACGACCCCTTCATTACGAGTGAAGTGCTCTACCGGCTGAGCTATTTCGGCCTGTGAAATTCATTTCCTGAATGACACAATCATTATTATACCGTATTTTTTTGAAATTGCAAGCATTTTTTTGAAATTTATGAATCTTTTTCTAAAATTTGTTCCGCCCCACTGATTTCCCGCCGTTTCCATCCCTGTTGTTTTCACCTCCCTGGCGCAAATTTTATGCATAAACTTTGTCCTTACTTTCAAAAATTAAGGAAAACCATCCCTTTTCCTTATAAAAATTAATGTATTTTGAAAGAAAAGCATTGACAACCGCCAAAAAAGTAAGTATAGTTTTTAACTAAAGGAAGAAAGGGGCTGTTGTCATGACCATGCAATACGATAATCTGGAAGACAAGCTCAGTCAGCTTGTAGAGTATACGAAAGATTCCGGAAAGATTGATTTATCTTTATACACTGAGTACGATGTAAAACGGGGACTGCGTGATTCCACTGGTAAAGGTGTTCTCACCGGCCTGACCGAAATTTCCGATGTTATCGGCTTCGATATTGATGAGCGCACCGGCGAAAAAGTTCCGACCGATGGCCGTCTCTATTTTCAGGGCTATAACGTCGCAGATCTGATCAAAGGTATGGAAGGACGACGCTTCGGTTTTGAAGAGATTACCTATCTTCTTCTGTTCGGTTCTCTTCCGACAGAACCGCAGTTAAATGATTTCAACGAAATTTTAAGTATCTACCGCGAGCTGCCGGACACTTTTGTCCGCGACGTTGTCATGAAGGCAACCAGCAAAAACATGATGAATACTCTGCAGCGCTGTGTGCTGACCCTGTATTCCTACGACGAAAAGCCGGATGACATTTCCATTCCGAACGTCCTCCGCCAGGCTTTGAGTCTGATCGCCAAAATGCCGCTGATCGCCGTTTACGGCTACCATGCATACCGCCACTACCACGAAAACCAGAACCTGATCATCCGAAATCCGAAACCGGAGCTGTCGATGGCTGAAAACATTCTGCAGATGCTTCACCCGGATGGAGAATACACTGCTCTGGAGGCAAAGGTTCTCGATGTTGCGTTAATTCTTCACGCAGACCACGGCGGCGGAAATAACTCAACATTTACGACACACGTTGTCTCCTCCTCCGGAACCGATACCTACTCTGCTGTTGCGGCTTCTTTAAGTTCCTTAAAAGGACCGCGCCACGGCGGTGCCAACTTGAAGGTTATGGAGATGTTTGAAAATATTGAAGAGAATGTTACAAACTGGGAAGACGAAAACGAACTGCGCACCTACCTGACCAAAATGCTTGATCGTGAAACATTCGATGGAACGGGTCTTATCTATGGTATGGGCCATGCTGTTTATACCCTGTCCGATCCACGTTGTGTGATTCTAAAAGAATATGCAAAGAAGCTTTCCGCTGAGAAGCACCGCGAGAAAGAATTTGCTCTCTATGAGTCTGTAGAACGCATTGCCGGCGAGTGTATCGCCAAAAAGCGCCGTCTGCTCAAACCAGTCTGTGCAAATGTTGATTTCTACAGCGGTTTCGTCTACACAATGCTTGGCCTTCCAAAAGAGCTCTACACCCCGATCTTTGCTATCTCCCGTATCTCCGGCTGGTCCGCACACCGGATCGAAGAGCTTGTCAACGAAGGAAAGATCATCCGTCCGGCTTATAAATATGTCGGTCATCATCGTCCGTACGTTGCCATTGAAAGAAGAACCCCAAGAAAGACTTCCCACAGTTTTTCAAATAACTAAAAAATTATGCGAAAAGGACACCTGCCCCGTACCGTTCTGGTATCGGGCAGGTGTCCTTTTATTGCCAAGTGATCTCTCGAAAAACCCGCGGAGCGTGCTTCTCATGGTTATAAACAAAACTCTGCGTTATACCCGGATCTTTGTTCCCTTGGTGTCTCGTTTTGCCAGCTTAATCTTCGCTGTCAGAGAAATCTCTTTGTCGTGATACGTGATCGTGTAATCCATCCGGCTTGCCAGCAGATACGCATGCTCTACCGCGTCGTCCTCTGCCATACGGATACCACGCACACCAACGGCTGCTTTTTTCTTCTCCGGCACTTCACTCGTAAGGAAGCGCAGGAAGACACCGTTTTTCGTCTGCAGAACCACATACTCCTGCTCCTGGCAGACCTCGGCAAGAATCAGACGGTCCTCCTCGGATGAAAGCTTCGTCGCCGCGATCGTTCGTTTTACGACATCAAACTCGGATCCATCGACAAGTTTTACCATACCGGCCGCGCTGACGAACAGCAGCTTATTGTTCTTGATATTTTCCAGTGCATCGACGTAAATCATCTGCTCCTTCTGGCTGCTGTAATTTCCAAGGTTGTCGATCGGCGTTCCCTTGTCACGGAATCTTCCATACGGGATGTCCATTACTTTGATGCTGTGCATCATGCCAAGATCCGTAAAGACGCAGATCTTATCGGTGTTTTTGCACTGGAACACATATTTGTTCTCGTTGTGCACAGCCTCTTTGTTCCGCTCGTAAGCAGACGTATCGATCGTCTTCGCATAACCGAAGCGGTCCATCAGGAAGACAACATCCATCTCCTCGACCTTCGGCTCCTCAAGAACAATCGCCTCAGCATTCTCAATCGCCGTTTTCCGCTTGTGGCCGTACTCTTTTTTTATCTGCGTCAGATCTTCCATAATAACTTCCGACATCGAGTCGTAATGATTTAAGATATCCTCGTACTTCGTAATCTTCGCCACAGTCGCCTCATGATCTTTTAAGAGTGCTTCCACTTCCAGTCCGATCAGTTTCTGCAGACGCATCTCCAGAATCGCCGTTGCCTGGCGTTCCGTAAAGCAGAGCTGTGCTGCCATACGCTCACTTGACTTTGATTTGAAGCGGATACCATCGGTCACACCCATAATCAGACACTCTTTGACCTGCTTCTGTGTCTTGCTTCCGCGCAGGATCTCAATGATCAGATCGATCACATCGCATGCCTTGATCAGACCTTCCTGCACCTCGCGGCGCTCCATCTCTTTGCGGAGAAGGTTCTGGTATTTGCGGGTTGCCACTTCAAACTGGAAATCAACGTGATGCTCGATCACCTGTTTAAGGCTTAACGTCTCCGGTCTTCCATCTGCCACGGCGAGCATGTTGACACCGAACGTATCTTCCAGACGTGTTTTCTTGTACAGCAGATTCGTGATCCGCTCCACATCTGCGCCTTTTTTCAGTTCGAGCACGATGCGTGTTCCTTCTTTCGAGGACTGGTTGGAAATGTCGACGATTTCCGGCGCTTTCTTGCTCTCCACAAGCCCCGCCACATCGTTCAGGAACTTTCCGATGTTCGCACCGATCATCGGGTACGGAATTTCGGTGATTACAAGATACTGCTTTCCGTTTCTGCCTTTCTCCACTTCCACTTTTCCGCGGATTTTAATCTTTCCAACACCTTTTTCGTAGATCGACAGCAGGTCATCCTGATTGACGACAATACCGCCGGTCGGGAAATCCGGTCCTTTGATGTATTTCATCAGACCTTTGACGGTGATGTCATTGTTTTTCATGTAGGCCTTGACCGCATCCACAATCTCACACAGGTTGTGCGGCGGAATGCTTGTTGCCATACCGACAGCGATACCGTCTGCGCCATTCAACAGAAGGTTCGGCACGCGCACCGGCAGAACAGACGGCTCTTTTTCCGTCTCGTCGAAGTTCGGTACGAAATCGACAACGTCTTTGTCGAGATCCTTTAAATAGACCTCCTGTGTAATTTTCTGCAGTCTCGCCTCGGTATATCGCATTGCAGCGGCACCGTCACCCTCAATCGACCCGAAGTTTCCGTGACCGTCCACAAGCGGCTGCCCTTTTTTGAAATCCTGTGCCATTACGACAAGAGCATCGTAAATGGAACTGTCGCCGTGCGGATGGTATTTACCCATCGTATCGCCGACGATACGCGCGCACTTTCGGAACGGCTTGTCGTACTGGATGCCGAGCTCATACATGTCATACAGAGTACGGCGCTGTACCGGCTTTAAACCGTCCCGCACGTCCGGAAGCGCTCGGGAAATGATGACGCTCATCGCATAATCAATATAAGATTTCTGCATGACCTCAGAATATTCGGTCCGTATAATCTGATCTTCTGATTTTTCTCTCATCTTCCTTTGTCCTTCCTGTTAAATATCCAGCTCTGCATCGGTTGCATGCTCATAAATAAATGCTTTCCGCGGCGGAACCTCGGTTCCCATCAGTACTTCCGTCACATCGGAGGCCATGCGGGCATCCTCGATCTCGACGCGTTTCAAAAGTCTCGTCTCCGGATTCAGTGTCGTCTCCCAGAGCTGCTCCGGGTCCATCTCGCCAAGACCTTTGTAGCGCTGCAGCGTAAATTTTTCTTTGTGTGTCTTTCTGTATTTTTCCAGTGCTTTGTCGTCGTACAGATACTCTTCTTTTCCGCGGGACGGCATTGCCTTGTAAAGAGGCGGCATCGCGATATAGACATGTCCCTCGTAGATCAGCTCCGGCATGAAACGGTAGAACAGTGTCAGCAGCAGCGTTGAAATATGCGCACCGTCGACATCGGCATCTGCCATGATGATAATTTTATCGTAACGGAGCTTTGTGATATCGAAGTCGTTGCCGTAACCCTCGGAAAAGCCGCAGCCGAATGCATTGATCATGGATTTGATCTCGGCATTTGCCAGAACTTTATCAATAGAAGCCTTCTCTACGTTCAGAATCTTACCGCGGATCGGCAGAATCGCCTGGAAATTACGGTCACGCGCCGTCTTTGCGGAACCGCCCGCAGAATCTCCCTCGACGATAAAGATCTCGCACAGCGACGGATCCTTTTTCTCGCAGTTTGCCAGTTTGCCGTTCGTATCAAACGAATATTTCTGCTTGGTCAGCATATTCGTCTTGGCTTTTTCTTCGCTTCTGCGGATTTTGGCAGATCGCTCAGCGCAGGCAAGAACATTTTTCAGCACTTCGAGATTGCGGTCGAAATACAGCGGAATCTCCTCGCCCGTTACTTTTCCGGCGGCCTTTGCCGCATCCGGGTTGTCCAGCTTCGTTTTTGTCTGGCCCTCGAACCGCGGATCCGGGTGCTTGATCGAAATAACAGCGGTCATACCGTTTCGGATATCCGATCCCGTAAAGTTATTGTCTTTTTCTTTTAAGACACCGATCTCTCTGGCATAGCTATTCATAATCGTCGTAAAGGTCGATTTGAAACCGGAAATATGGGTACCGCCCTCAGCGTTGTAGATATTATTGCAGAAGCCGAGCACGTTTTCCTGGAATTCGTTGATATACTGGAACGCACATTCTACGGTAATGCCCTCAGATTCCCCTTTGAAATAAATCGGATCGTGGATTGCCTCTTTATTCTTATTCAGATCGCGCACAAAACCAACAATGCCGTCCGGCTCGTGATACGTCAGGTGCTCCTCTTTTCCATCGCGCAGATCGGAAAAATAAATGGTAAGCGCCGGGTTCAGATATGCAGTCTCATGGAGACGGCTTTTGACCTCTGTTGCGGAAAAACGTGTTTTCTCAAAGATTTCCGGATCCGGTAGGAAGTTGATGCGGGTTCCGCTGTTCTTCGTTTTTCCGATCTTCGGCAGCAGCCCATCCTCATCGAGTTCCTGTACGGCAACACCTCGTTCGTAGCGGTCGTGGTAAACCCAGCCGCCGAGGCTGACCTGTACGTCAAGATAAGTGGAAAGCGCATTGACAACCGAAGAACCGACACCGTGCAGACCGCCGCTTGTCTTGTACGCATTGTTGTCGAATTTACCGCCGGCGTGCAGGGTTGTAAAAACGAGACGCTCCGCCGGAACGCCTTTTTCATGCATGCCGACCGGGATTCCGCGGCCGTTGTCGGTCACGGTCGCCGAGCCGTCTGCTTCAAGTGTTACGTGAATGGTGTCGCAGTAGCCCGCAAGATGCTCGTCCACCGCATTGTCTACAATTTCATAAATCAGATGATTCAGGCCTTTCCGCGAGGTACTTCCGATATACATACCAGGGCGCTTACGCACTGCTTCGAGACCTTCCAGCACGGAAATACTGCTGGCATCATACGTTTCTTTTTTTGGCATAACTGTTCTATCCTCACTTATGTGTTACTGTCTTTTTCTCTTAAAAATACTTCTGTCTGTCCCATTTTGGGGGCACAGTATTTTATTATATCATTTTTCTTCCCGGAATAGCAAGATTTTCTTTAGAAGAAAGAATCTCCTCCGTTCATCAGCTCCTTAAAAGAAGTCACGTAGCGGTCTGCTTCCTGCTCCATCTTTGCGCGGTTTCCTTCCCCGCTTCTGTCATACACGCCCACAGCCGCAAATCCGCCCATTTTGGCGCCGCGGATTCCCGTTAGGATATCTTCATATACCACACACGTTTCCGGCGGAAGAGACAGCTTTTCAGCCGCTTTCTCGTAGATATCCGGAAAGCCCTTGCCGCGCTTTACTTCCGAGACGGTGACAAATGCTTTAAAACACTCATAAATCCCATTTCTCTTTAAGGCCGGCTCATACAGCTCCGGGCTCGATGAGGTAGCAACCGCCATGCGGATTCCTTTTTCTTTTAAATAGCGGAGATATTCTGCTGCCCCGTCTTTTAACTCCACTTCATACGTATAAGCGTCGACCGCCATCTGATGCCACTCCTGAATCAGCTCTTCCGGCGTTTCCGGAAAGCCGAACCGTCTGATCGTGTAGCGGGCAGCCTCCAGAAAGCCGAGCGGTGTAATCGCCTCCTGATAATCCGGCGGAACCTCAAGTCCTCTCTTCTTTAAAAATGCAACATCGATGTCATCCCAGACCCACATCGAGTCGAGCAGTGTTCCGTCCAGATCAAAAATGGCTCCTTTGTACTGTTTCATTTGTCTTCTCCTTCTCTATTCTAATCTTTTTTCTTTCTTTTTAGAACGTATTTCTGTTTTTCTTAGAACATTTGTTTGTTTTATCATACCATAACTGGCAAAAAATGCAAGTAAAATGCGAATTTCGCTACTTTTTGAAATTTTTTAAATTTTTTTCAAAAAAACACTTGCATTTTCTCCAGACATCGTGTATTATAAGCGAGTACGGTTCGTTGGTCAAGAGGCTAAGACGTCGCCCTCTCACGGCGAAAACAGGGGTTCGATTCCCCTACGAACT
>OGIE01004310.1_pt1 | contig 13646 bp, 14 predicted proteins | sample 1571581 | NCBI WGS metagenome assembly OGIE01 (sample SAMEA2582021, study PRJEB24529) | metagenome | biome: Human gut stool | place: China | collected 2011
CAAAGGTGGGCAAATCCTGCGTGGCCAAAAGGGTCAAAGTCGCGTGGCTTTTCCAGTTAGCCTCTATGAAATGTTTCCTCCTTTCCTTCTTGGTAGGTTCATTTACCACTTCATAAGGAGTGTAGGTAGGTTCTTCTTGCTTGACGTTATTACTGCCAAATAAAACTGGCAACAATCCTTCATTCTGGCTTGGAATTAATATTGCTGTACTCATAATCTAGTCTATTTAACGATGGTGGAAATATTTAAATTTTCAGTTTATATATACAATTCAGAAATTCTCCACCAACCTTGATTTATAATGTTCATTATCACTTTCACTTGATTTATTTATCCTCTAGCATCATGCCAGTTAAAAAATTGAACTGGAAATGTATTTATAGTTTACGTTCTATTGGTGGTGAGAATTATTGTCCCTATTGGCTATATATACCAATCCAGACAAAAATCCACCAACCTAAATTTCTAAAGTTTACCGTTAGCTGAATAACTGTAATAACCCTCTTCATAGTAGAGGACGAGATCTAGCAAGTCTACATCTATATATGAAAGTGCTATTTTTATTTGCTGTACCAGTTCATCATCCTGTTTAGTTGGCTTTATATCACCAGAAGGTTGATTTATACAAACTATTAAACTCTTACAATTAGAGAGTGCAGCCAGTTGTACTATAAACCTAATATCCGTGATGTTGTAAGATAACGCACCTTCACTTATTGTAGATATGCCTAACACTTGATTCCTACCATTTAACAGGATAACTCTAGTTGAGATATGGTGTTCCACGGTATCTTTAAATGGTGAAACCAGTAACTCGTGGACATCTTTTGCTGTTACTATTTTATACCTTTTAGAAGGTTTGGTATTATTCCTGTACACCAGTTCCACCACTGGCACTTTTATCAATTCTTCTTTCATGATATTGTTTTACTTGATTTTTAATTTGAATACGTTAATGGTAATGAAATTTAGAAAGTTGTAAGTTTATCAGGTTTGGCAATGGAGAGGAAAGATTCTTGTTTATACTGCCTGTTTAGAAAGGTGATACTTCCTTCACTTTGGCATAACAATATCTTTCCCCTTCCCACTGCGCTCCCTGTCCCTGTTCCTTCTCCACTAAAGGATTATTTTAGTAGAATAATGCTTTTACAAAAAAAAGAAGTAGAGATTACTCTCTACTCTTCATCAAACAGTATGGCGAATTTCCATACAGTTAGCGTGTACTCGTTCCCGTTGTAACTGGCTGGTGTTTCCATGCTACCACAGCAAATAATAGTTTGCCCGTCTAGGATAGAAAACAAATCCTCGTAACTGGTATTTACTGCCAGAGGGTAAATGTATTGTAGCCTGTCTTTATACTGTTCCTCTATAACTGGATCACACGGGACATCATCGGGTGTTATCCCCGTTTGCTTGGAACCTTTCACCATGTTACGGATTCTAATATCTACCCTTTCATCCCCTTTCATGCAGGAGAGGGAAATACTTGTTGGGTCTTCACCCTTGAATCCAATAACTTTTAGAATATCACCCACTTTTGGAGGTGCTGGTAACGTGACCAGTTTGCCCGCCAGTTTAGATTTACTAATGTCTGAAAAACATTTAGGCATGATAACCTTGTTCACTTCAAAATCTTTTTTTAACATGATAATTTGTTTTTAATTAATTGATTTTTTTCCAGAGATGGGTGGGGGATGTAAATGGTACACTACCCTAGCATGGAACACTCTCTATATATAATGCCAACCTGAAATTAAAGGGGAGGGGGTGTTTTATAGAGGATTCTCTATTTTAACCACTCTAATTCTCTCTATATATAGAATATATTCTTAACTTTGTATAGTTGTATCAATCAAAGGAGAAGCATGGAGATACGTTTTGAAACTAAAGCGGAAAGTCAAGCCAGACGAGAGAGGGAGGCTCTGGAAAGAACCCCTAACGAGAGATTTATATTCTTTTTGCGTCTGGTCGCCGAAATTGGCAAGTTTCAAACTTTGAAGGAGAGAACAAGTAACAATTTTATTCTTGAACGGAAAAGATGAACCTTAATTTCGAAGAAGATGTATGGATGTTTATATCCTTGGCACAAAAGTATCAGGTCAGGATGTTAATGGTAGGTGGTGGTGCTGTCAATTTTTACGGCTACCAGCGTCACTCTGCCGATGTCGATTTCTGGATTGATACCACCCCCTCTAACTTGCTAGCTTTAAGAAATGCCTTGAATGAACTTGGTTACGAGTTCGATGATTTTCCAGAGGACGTGAAAAACGGTCAACAAAATATATCCATAAAGATAAGTCCCGTTATAGATATAGAATTAATCACTTCCTTTAATCCAGGCAGGAGTTTTGATGAATGTTACGAGCAAAGATACTCTGCCACGAACACTGTAAACGGTGAAACTTTCTCTTATGACGTGATAGCCTTTAACGATTTAATTAATAGCAAAATAAAGGCTGGACGTCCTAAAGATTTGTATGACGTGATAGAACTCAGGAAGATTCAAGAGAAGAGCAAGTAAGTACTTATACATGCAGCACTGGCAACTTCACTTTTTTTTCTAGCTGGGCAACATTCTCTTTATAACATTTAGTATTTATCAATGAAGTAAGGGTTGGTGGAAAATTTCTAAAATGTATATACCGACTAGAATTTTATATTTTCCCACCAGATATAAACAGTGATAATTTCTTACCTTTGTAATCAACTAAAAATATGGCAACATGAATAGTAAGTTGGTTGATTTATTAAGAGAGGTGGATTCATTGAAAGTGCGGTTATCTTCCTTACGTCCTTTACCTGTCGAGGCATTAAAGAAAATTCAGGATGCTTTAGATATCGAGTACACTTACGAGAGTAACCGTATAGAAGGGAACACGCTTACATTGCAGGAAACGGCACTTGTTGTCAATGAAGGAATCACTATTTCTGGTAAATCCATGCGTGAACACTTGGAGGCAATCAACCATGCAGAAGCTATTGACTATATAAAGGAGGTTGCTAAACAGGATATTGAAATAAGTCAAAGAACTATCAAGGAGATTCATGCACTCGTGTTACACGGTATAGATAGGGAGAATGCTGGAAGTTATAGAACCGTACCCGTGATGATTTCGGGTAGCACTCATGTACCACCTCAACCTTATTTGTTGGAGAAACTAATGGAAGATTTCATGCTGACATTTCAAAGTATGGAAAAAGAAAACGTTCATCCAGTTATTATTGCCGCCTATTTGCATGATGAACTGGTGAGGATACATCCATTTATAGATGGCAACGGGCGTACTTCTCGACTTCTGATGAACCTCTACCTGTTGCAAAAAGGTTATACCATTGTTACCCTGAAAAGTGATAATGACATGAAGTTACGTTATTATAAAGCTTTGGAGTCTTCTCACACGGAACAACAACATGATGATTTCTACTTGTTGGTTGCCGAAGCTGAAAAAGCATCTCTAGAGAGGTATATTTCTATTCTGGGATAAATTAAAATGTCGTGAAAATATTTAGACAAAAACATGGAAGCAATAGAAAATCTCTCGCCTAGATATTTAGAATCTTCAATTTTATTAGAAAAAGAAACATCTTTCTATCAACACAAAACTGCAAAAAAAGCAAGTAATTTGACCATCATAGAAGTTTTGAATTCCATCCAGCAAGGTAAATATATTAAAGAAGTTTCTAAAATTAGAGATTTAGTAGCCTCACAAAGAATTGACGAATCCAAAATATTGAAAAGTAGATTACCCGCCGTCACATTCAGTGGTCTTTTTAAAAATGGACACCAAAAATCTAATCTATATTACTATAATAATATCATTGTCTTCGATATTGATAAAATGAGTAAGCAAGAAGTTGATTCTATATATCAGAAGTTGAGTAAAGATGAATATATCATATCTCATTGGTTATCTCCTTCAGGAAATGGAATTAAAGGATTAGTATATATTGTGTACTCTCATTGTATTACTTTGAAAGAAATTCATACATACCATAAAGCCGCCTTTAAAAAATTACAAGAATATTTTCTGAAACAATATCAAATAGAATTAGATTCTTCTGGAAATGACACATCCCGCTTATGCTATCTCTCGTATGATCCTCTACTTAGAATAAAAAATAAATTTAAGCCATTTATATATAATGAAAGTATTGAATCTTTTTCCCCACCCCCAAACTCTCGTTCTCGAAAAAAGAAGATTATAAATAATAATGAACAAAATATTTACTCCATAAGTAAATATTTTTTGAATCCAGAAGGTAAGAACAAACCACAACATCGAGAAATATTAAATACTCTTATTCGTTTTCTGAGAAAGAAACATTTATCTATTACAGAAAATTATGAACAATGGTTTCGTGTTGCCTTTGCAATTGCAAATACTTTTTCTTGTGATATTGGATTAAAATATTATTTGCAATTATGCGAATTAGATGGGATTAGATTTGATGAAATTGGCAGTCGAAAAATTTTAAAATATTGTTATGAAAATAGTAATGGAGATATTACTTTTGCAACAATACTTTTTTATGCACAAAAAGTAGGATTTAAAACGGGGTGATTACGAAAGTTTGGTTTAGTTCACTAAATCAAAAGTGTCAATGGAATAAAGGTCTTGTTTTATCGAGGACTCCATTAGGAATTCGGAAACACATAAGTTTGTTGTCAGAATGGAATTTTATTAGTCTCGAAATTACCCCGTTTTTATGATACAATTTGAAGATTACATCTCAGCAGATAATATAATCGACATCCTTTGTCGGCTAAGAGCTAAACTTGCAGACCAAAGGCATAAAAAGCAATTATTACAACATCTAGCTATATATAAAGAAACAAAAAAGACAGGACAAGATAGGCTATCTGCAATTAATTCTATTTTGCCCCCCAGAAGTAAATGGGTTTCATTAAAAGAAAAGACAAGAACGAGAGAATTTATAACACATGATAACAGAAAATACAAACAACCGATTTCCTCTTTTGCAAAAAATAAAAAAAGTATCAAATTAACTATTCACTTCCATCAAAAATATAACTGCAATTATGAGTATTTGAATAAACTGAATGATTTTATCACATTAGTAAAAAAACATTGCCTCGACCCTAATTATCAAATAAATCATCCCCAAATATATTCTGTTTCTAAAAGTAAAATCATTGAAGACCGTATTGAATGTAGACCATTATGTGTATTTAATCAATTAGTAGATAAAGTTATAATTTGTCTTGTTAATCAATACCTTTCAAAATTATTCGATCCTTTTTTTTACTCAGAATCATTAGCATTTAGATATAAACGAGAATACCATGGAGAAAATAAATACACTTCCCACCATGATGCAATATACAGAATTCAAGAGTTTGTACTAAAAAATAAAAAAAGGAATATCTACGTCGCTGAATGCGATATGGAAAAATTTTATGATTCAGTAAATCACAAAATTGTGAAAAAATCTTTCTATACCTTGTTAAGACTGGCTCAAAAAAGTAATCCAGATATAAACTTTTCCTGTGTCCGCCGAATATTTGAAAAATATTTGCGATGCTACAATTTTCAAAGAGATGTTTATAAATTAAATAACAATCCAGAATTTTGGAAGAAACAAGAAGAGAAGAAAGGTGTTTTTTCATGGGTAAGAAATGAATTATTGAAACATGGGTTTTATAAAAACGAAAGATCATTAATTCATAGCCATATAGGAGTACCACAAGGAGGAGCTCTTTCTGGATTAATTGCTAACATCGTGTTAAATAATATAGATCAAGAAATTATAAAAAAAATAGCGAACAAAAATGTTTTATACATACGCTATTGCGATGACATGATTCTTCTAACAACCAACAAAAGACATTGTAAAACAATTCTCAACCTATATACTAAAAACTTGGAAAAATTAAAACTTGTTCCACATCCCTTTAAAGAGATTGACTCAAGTTCTAATTTCTGGAAAGAAAAATCTAAAGCTCCTTACAAATGGGATCCTATAAATAGACCCTGGATTAGTTTTGTTGGCTACGAAATTAAAAGGAATGGGGATACTCGTGTAAGAAAAAAATCCATTCGAAAAGAGTTAACGAAACAAACCCAAGTCGTTAAAGAAATTATGTGTTTCCTTAAAAATAAAGAAAGAGTAACAAATAATAGTATACAAGAATCATTAACCAATAGATTAATAGGAATGTCTATTGGACGAGTCAATCTTTGGAATTATACTACAATGAAAAATGAATTATGTTGGATTAATGGTTTTCATGCTCTTACTTACAATAAATTTGCATCAAAACAGATGAAAATGTTAGATGCTCATAGAAATATTTTATTAAAAAAAGTTCACTACAATTTACCTCATACGGGAATACCCCAAAATAAAACAATTCTCTCAAAACAATCCCTAAAGCATCAACGATTCTATGGGAAACCATATAGCTATTATTATCATTACATCAAAAATTTCAAAAAGAACTAGCTTACTTGATAAATATTTTAACTCTCTCTTTATAACATTTAGTATTTATCAATGAAGTAAGGAAATATTGTAAACTATGTATTTGAGGTGGCAGGTTAGGGCATAATTTAGGTAGGTTATATTTCAACGAATAATAGTTATAATGCTTCTTGGCGTTTCTACCTCCATTTTTAACTGCCGTTTCCAGTTCCTCTTCTGGTTGATCGTACCTGTGAATACATAACACTTCCATTAGCTTGAAATCGTATGGAGGTGGGATAACATTCTTCTCTATACAATAGTTATATATAATATCGTATTTCTCTCTGGCTAGTTTGTCAAAAGTTCTCAGTCCAAAATTACTTTTAGTATGTGGAGTATCCAGTATAATATTACAATCCGTGATAAGGAAGAAATTATTAACTTCCACCAGTTTATGATGCTTTATTGCCAAATCTATATATTTCTTTACGGTTTTGGGAGATAAATTCAATCGCCTTGATATTTCTGTCTTGTTATAGTAAATAATATTGGTATTATTGATACATAAACATTTAAGTAGCACAAGGAAGGCTTTCAATTCAACAGGAATATCTTCCAGTAATAAATCTTTCTTGAACCTGACCCAGTTATTCTTTGGAATGTCTACATGATATGTAACAGGTGTGGTCAACTGTCCTTCATTGTTCCTGTAATTATACTCTTTACGCAGGAAGCCTAAATCTTCAAATTTGGCAGTGTACTTGGAAATGGTATCCACGTCTTTAATGCCAGTAACCTCACGAAGTGTTTCCCGCAGTACATGGGATTCACCTGTTTCATAATCTGATTTAAAAAGTAACCATGTAAATGTATAAGTTTCATCCAGGTTCAGTTTACCTGCAATATCTCTAGTTATGATTCTATAATCCTTCTTTTCTTCTTCATTCGCCATTATTAATTCCAGTTTGAAACAACCATCTAAAAATGATCTATGGATTCACTGGTTCTGCTTTTATTTAGTGGGATAGGCTGGCAAGCCTGTAACACCAATACTAGTTATTAGTTAAATAGTTAATAGTATGTACCCTATCAATTCCCTAAAAGCATACCCCGTCAAATCCCTAATTTTTAAATATTGATCTTTATGGAGGGATAATCTCTCTATTTCAGGTTGGAATCTCTGGTTACATGAAATACAGCCATATCATGTAGCTTTATAGATTAATCTTTAGAAGGTGGTGGTATCTGGATTCTGGTATTCTCATCTGGAACGTAATATATCTTTCTCACTTTATCTACCTGTTTTTTAATCTTTTTCAGTCCTTTAGACTTTATCCAGAAACCTATGGATACCTTGTTATCAGGGATGCCAGATTGTATGGCTAATCGCCTTAATCGCTCGTAAGTGTACATGATTTAATAGTTTGATTGGTTAGTACCGTGTATCTAGTTTAGTGCCACTTGAAGACCAAAAATTACTCCTTACAGGTGGACTTGCAAGGAGTAACAGGAATCTTTTATATAATTGTTTCAAATGGTATGCTTTGATTTTTAAGATGGTACAAAAATATTAAACATCTGGGATACCGACAAATAGAGTACAGGTATTCTTTAAAAATAGAGTTGAGATATGTATAAAGAGAGAATTTTAAGGTTATAACTTAATCAGGTATTAAATTCCGTATGATAGGTTGTGTTTTTTCCAGAAATAGTTACTAGCTTTAAAGGTCTAAATAGTAAGTGTATGGCAACATTTAAACCGAAACGGAAATTCAAATATAATGATTTTGAACCTAATGACGAGAAAGACAACAAGTTACTGGAATACGTGATACTGGTGGCTAACAATTTTTTTTATGATTATGATGACATGTACGATCCTGCATGTCAAAACAAGTTACCTTCTCCCCATGTAGGGACGTTTAAAATGCTTTATAATAACGGGGAACTGGAACGTCCTGTTTCATCGAAGCAGTACATGAATAACGACAATATCCAAAAATATTTAGAAAAAACAGGGCTAGATTCAGAGAAATTCTGGTATTTACTTTTATTCGTTTATAATTATTGTCATAGTACTTGCAAGAAAGGTTACCGTGTTGAAAGTAGAACCAAGGATGAGTTTGAAAAGGCAATGAAGTATTTGAAAGAAAATTTCTGTCATCCTGGTAAAAGAATAAGACGTGAAGATCTTGAAACCATGGAACATAGGGATGTTTCCATCACAATCAAAAAGAAAGGAAAAGAAGCTATCACTATAAGTCAGGAGAAGGCGATATTTAAACTTATAAATTGGGATGCTATCATGCCTGATGATGATTTTTTGAAATTTGATTCTAGTAAACTTGTTGATGATGGCAAGAGGTTATTCGCTTTTTATTTTGACAAGTATATAAACTGGTTGTTAGAACAAAAAGAAACTCTAAAAGATAAAAGAAAAGTCAAACGAAGAATCCACTTTATAGAAGACTTGCTTGTATTCACCAAGGTCATAGAGGAAAATGATATGGCTTTGAAGTTTGAACGGGAAAAGATTTTCGCTAACACACCTCCCCGTGACAGGATGGAGTGGTTGAGAGATATTAGAAGAAAAGGAAAGGAAGGAGATTATCCAACAGTAACCAGTTCCATTTTCATGTAGAGTTTACCAGTTCGTTTTCATATCGTGGAGAAGTCTTTTTCTTCACGTGATAATGTATTACCCTCTTGTCTCGTTAAAGAAAACAGTAGTAAATTATATTTTACATATTTTAAAAGGGACAATCAATTCTTGTTTGATAGTCCCTTTTAATGTATTGTTAAACAAGCAGTTACGTATTGAAATGATTATTTTTTTCTAGATATTTGCATCGTCAATCAAGAATGACGGTGCGCACCTCTTCCAAGATTGAGGGTAAGCTCCAGCCCTGTTGGATGCAAAATATTAAATCTATATAAATGAAATATGGAAAAAAATAATCGTCTGGTTGCCCAGACAAAAGCTGTTATAGAATTAAACAACATGGTTATCGGGAACGTGGGTCCTGTATCTTCTTATGTTTTGGGGAAATTTAAAGAATTACCCGTGCTGGAAGCAACTTTTACTCTCCACCTTAGTAATACATACTTGGATAAAGAGCTAGATTTGGACCAGTTCGTTGAAGAAGTGTTACCAGACGTGACACAACCATTGGTGAGAGAAAAGCTAGAACATACTTTTCCAGATATTACATTTAAAAGTGTACAAATCTTAATTATATCACAAGGAAATATTGATTCTGACGGGATAGAGCAGGACGGGATTTTCTATGATATAAATCTCGTGATTACAATTTCACGCAAGGTGAAACAAGAGGAATAATCTACTGGAAAGATCATCCCGAATTCAATTATCGGGGTTTGGGATGGTCTACATTCAACTGAATGCGGGAAATACTAGAAATAAACTTTGGTTAGAATGAAATAGAGAGCTGTTTTATCTACCATTAATTCAATTATTATTTTTATGATACAAAAAAAGAAACTATTTGAAATTGAACCAGAGGGGTCTATTAACAAGATCGTGAAATGTCTTGATTCATTACCTCCAGAAAAATTATTGGCTGTTTTATTCCAAGCATGTTTTCACATGCAGGAAAAAATAGATGATATTCATGACGAGTGTGTTCATGTCGTGAAAACGGCAGGAGAAGAGGAGGTGTGGGACGAGCAAGAATATCGTTCAAAAATTGACAACCTCCACGCCAAGGCTAAGAGTATATGGCTTAACGCCTTTAACGGGGGAGGAAGTCCAAAACATCTCGGGAATAACCTGTTTGAAGAATTAAACCTTCAAGTATGATAGAATGAAGTTCTTGGTTTGGTTATGAGCCAAGAACTTCTAAAACCCGTGTTATCAATTTTCCAAATAAACCTGTTACAAGAATTTTTTATATAAAACTATTGAAGCCCATGATTTATTTTTTTGACTTTCCCAAAATTGGATATTTCAATTTTAACATTTATGGGCTTTCTGCCTTTGAATTTGTAAGTTGCATTTTTGCATTGTCAATCAACAATGATTGATTTACAAACCTCTGGCAGTGACAGAGAAAATTGTAAAAACTAAAACTAATACAGTTATGGAATATATTACAAAAAAAGAAGTGGAAGAATACATGGACTTGCATTCTAATAGTTACAACCGTTTAGAAATGCTAATGGAGATGTGTTGTTGTGATACTTTTATTAAAGACGTGGAAGATTTTGCAGAGTTACTTGGTTACTATTATTCAAGTTGTGATAATTTATATTACTACCGTGGGGTTGTAAGAAAAGCTTTCACGTATGCCTCTCTACGGAAGGAAAGGTTAATGACCACGGAAGAATTAGAGTTCTTGAAGAATCTTCCCGATAAAGTGACTATTTACAGGGGAATGACAGTAGAGGAAAGCACGAAAGAACACCAAGGTGTTAGTTGGACGTTAGATAAAAAAGTTGCGGAGTTTTTTGCTTACCAGTACATACGCAACCAAAGTACTGCCAAGAAACCTAAAACCGTGGTTGAAAAAGTGATTGATAAAAGCGAGATAATCGCCGTTTTTCTGGGGAGAGAAGAACAGGAGATTATTTACATGGGAACAAATCCTGATGGCAAGGATTCCGATGAAGACTGGGAACTTGAAGAGGATGCAGAAGCCATGTTTTACAGGGAGGATTGGGAACTTTTATAGACTGGAATAATCAACGGGGGAATGGTGAGTGATAGCTTACCTACCCTCTTGATAAAATATCATATATAGTTAATAAAATAGAAGTAAAAACATGACAAAAATTGAATGGACGGAAAGAACGTGGAACCCAGTAACGGGATGCACGCAAAAATCGGAAGGCTGTAGAAATTGTTACGCCAAGACAATGGCTCTACGTCTTCAAGGTATGGGGCAAGCCAAGTACAAGGACGGGTTTAAATTGACCTTGCATGAAGATGTACTGGCAGAACCCAAGTGTTGGAGGAAATCAAGCATGGTCTTCGTTTGTTCCATGGGAGATTTATTCCATGAAGAAGTTCCCTTTGAATTTATCGACAAAGTGATGAACACGATCTGGGAAACTCCACGGCACACCTACCAGTTATTAACCAAAAGACCAGAGAGAATGGAAGAGTATTTCCGAGATCATTATATTCCAGAGAATGTATGGTTAGGAACAACGGTAGAGGCGGCAGAATACAAATACCGTGTTGATGTACTAAGACCTTTAACTCCAACGGTGAAATTCCTGTCCTGTGAACCTCTTGTTGGTGATTTGGGAGAACTGGATTTAACTGGAATAGACTGGGTAATTGTAGGTGGAGAAAGTGGTGGTAGTGCCAGACCCATGAAAGAGGAATGGGTAATGAATATCAAAAATCAGGCAGAGGCACAAGGAGTGGCTTTCTTTTTCAAGCAATGGGGAACGTGGGGTAATGACGGGGTGAAACGGAACAAGAAAGCTAACGGTAAACTTTTGAAGGGAGAAATTTGTCAACAAATGCCCAAGAAATAAAATGCGATTTAGATTTTATAGAGAAGCCAGTTACTTGAACAAGGTAACTGGTTTTTATTATTCCTTTTTAGTCTTGGAATGCCCGAAAATATTTGTATCGCCAGTAAGAATGGATAAAAATAGAAAGTGTCCCACCACGTGGCAGGACACCTTAAAAGGTTTGATGTACAACCTAGCTTTCTTGTTACACTATTCCTTACTATGTTTCAGGAGAGTTGCTTGTTCGATGATTAAACTTTGCAGGCAAGCGATTTTGTCATCACATTTGCTTTTCTCTATTTGCAATTTTTCGGTAGCCCCTATCTTTTTCAAGGCTTCCATGATGGTTGCCATGTCGAATTGAGAGATACAGGTATTAATTGCTTTCACGTAACGAGTTTGCTGGGCAGCCCTAACTCCAAAGGCTTGAACCATTGCCTTGAATAAATTTTCAGCTTGTTCAAAGGTTCTGTGCTCACCCAGCAATGCAGAACTTTCCATGACTAGAGCCTTACTTTGCAGTAAAGACGTGTTGGCACTTAACCCGAAATAGCCTTGGGCGGTTGTTCCCCCGATTTCATATTTATTTCCAAACTGGCGAATCTGGATCAATAATTCATCCTTGGAAACGATTCCACCTAGACCTACCCAATCATCTTTTGAAGCCCCTTGCGAGAGGTAAGCCGTTGTAGCAACCTTCTGGTACGCCTCGGCAACACTTTCACAGGGGATGATTACAGAAGGTAACGGTTCGTTCAATAATCCGAACAAGTTCATGTTGTCCGCCTTATCGAGGTAAACCATCACGGGAATTTGAATGTCTTGCAGGTCAACCAATTCTCTACCAGTATAATCGTGCAACAGAATCCCCTCGTCAATGAAGATTCGAGATTCAGCGAAACAGAATAACGTCGGTAATATTTTGGTTTTATCCACAGACTTGAATAATTTATCCTTTTCAAAATTTTTACGCTTGAAAGAATAATCGGTGAAGGCAGGAATTACTTCCCTTGTTTCACCATTTACCATGATCGTAACCACGGCATGAAATTTGGGAGTTTCTTCACTCCCGAAATTTATCATTTTAAACATATCATTTAAGTATTATAATAAATAAAATATTTATTTGTAATACTGCTGTTCGTCTTCTTAATTAACCCTTATCATCATCAGGTGAAGCTAAACTGTACATCATTTCAAAGAACTCGTGTCGTTCTTTACAGAAGACCAGTCGAGGGATCTCAATGCCACCTATGACCTTGCCACCTTTTCGACACTACAAAGGTAAAAAATTACAATTTATCACTTGTTGCCAGTCCGAACATTTTAGTGGGGGAAGCTGTATTTAGTTCGGAATATTTATAAATGTATAAATCACCTAATGTCAGTGAACGATATATGATCATACTCCCGAAAATGAAGATTCGGTGAGTTTTTTACAGAATAGGCATGTAAAAGAAATTAGATGGTATTTTTTCATCCACTATATTCTATTTGAATTTGGTTTTAAAAAGGAAAGGTAGTACCTCCATTGAATTGGAAATACTACCTATTATGTTATAATTAATTGAAATTCAGGTGAATAATAAACAGAAAATACATTGTTATATACCATTCTGGCTAAAACTCACCTTACTAAATTTATCAACTTTAGATGCAACTAAAGTAAATTACTCATAGCTTCATCCATTTGCTTATCATCAAACTTACTAAGATATATTTCTGTTGTCTTTATA
>OGIE01004317.1_pt1 | contig 13617 bp, 18 predicted proteins | sample 1571581 | NCBI WGS metagenome assembly OGIE01 (sample SAMEA2582021, study PRJEB24529) | metagenome | biome: Human gut stool | place: China | collected 2011
CAGACAGCAGGGAAAGTGCAGGGATTGTTGGGCTGAGTGTGAACGAGGCGAAGGGGTGGTAATGAAATGATTGAGAAAAACAGAGAAACCAATACATACCATGCTATTTGCGACTGCTGTTATGAGTATTCAGACGAGTATAACAGCTTTCACAAGTGTGCACATGGCATCAAGGAGGAAGGCTGGAGACAGCACTATAACAAGAGTGAGGACGAATGGGAGCATTTCTGTCCGAATTGCAGGGAGGATTGAGCATGGATAGACCTGACGAGAAAATCAAACAGCACATTCCGCAGGACGAGCTGTTAACGCAGTTAGCAGAAGAAAGTGCGGAATTATCGCAGGCGGCATTGAAGCTGCGGCGAGCGTTGACGGGTATCAACCCAACGCCTGTGACGGTGGACGAGGCAAGAAAGAGTCTGGTGGAGGAGGCAGCGGATGTCTACAACGTACTGGGGCTGCTGTTGGACGCTGCGGACAACGCCGAGATATACGAGATCATCCGGAGGAAGAAAGCAAGATGGGTGAAACGGCTGGAGGGGTTGGAATGAATCTAAGACAAGCCCACAAGAGGATTGAACACGATAGAATCAAGCGTGAAATCATAAACATTGTGGAACGCAGGTTGGTATACGATGTGACCATCGGAATGAAAGCTGTATTTCTGCTTGCGTTGAAAAAAGAAGGTTGGGGAAAGCAGAGAGCCATCCGCCTGTTTGAGGAAGTCGAAAAAATCGAACAGGGGTTATATGATGGAGAATCAAACAGCTTCGGCGGTATCGAATGGCAGGACGTTTTTGAGCAGGTTAAGAATGAATACGGAATCGAGCTTGGATTTACGGAGCTTGTGAAAGAGAGGTGATAGCTTGGCGATTGTGAGGGAGAATGAGGAGAAGAAGCGATACTTAAACGGGTATCGGGATTGCACACGGCGAGAACGGCAGTTGCAGGAGCAGATTGACGCGTTACGCAGTCAGCAGATGTTTCCGAGTGTGAACCTTGACGGGATGCCGCAGGGAAATGCACACAGCGATTTGTCTGGTTATATGGCGAAGTTAGATGCCTTAATTATGCAACTGGAGCATGAGCAGGCTATGGCGGTACAGCAGTACAAGGAAATCCATGACAGGATACATAAAATGCAGGACGGGGCAGAGAAGGAAGTGCTGATTCGGCGGTATCTGATGGGAAGGACATGGGAGCAGATTGCGGTGGATATGGATTACACATATCGGCATGTGACGAGACTGCATGGGACTGCATTACAATCTTTTTCCCTTCCGGAAAAGATGTCATAGTATGTCCTATTGGAAAGTGGTATTATAGTATTGTGAAAATATAGGATATTTCATGTTACCTCCTATTTTGGGCACTCGGAAACGGGTGCCTTTTGCATAAAAAGAAAAAGACCGCATCAGCGGTCCTTCTCTATGTCAGCAGTAAAAGCATCAATGGATTTCTGCAGGAATTGGGAACGGCTTAACCCGTTAGCTTTGCAGTATTCATCAATGCGTGCAAAAAGCTCAGGCTTAATGCGGACATTGAAATTCTCATAAGCCTTTTTATTGTACTTGTTCTTGGAGGCGGTAGACGTTGCGCCCATGGGAGATCACCTCTTTTTCAGGATGGTAACAAATGCGGCAATACTGATAACTAAAGCAATGATACTGATAATAAGAGATATTGTTTGCATAATGTCTGTGATTGAAGTATACTATACTTAACCCCGAAGGGCGGGGGCTTTATTTGCCCCCTTTTGTGTTTCTGGCCAGCTTATAAGCTATTATCGCTGTTATTAGGGCTAACAGTGAGCTTATTAAGTTGGCTATACTTGTTATTGCATCAATCACTTTTGCACCTCCTTTCTATGTTTTCATTATAGCATACTGCGTGCAGTATGTCAAGCGAAATAGAAAAATAAATCAAAAGAAATCCTGATAACTTCAATGCTTATCGGGATTTTTTATTTGCGGCAAAGGAGAAAGACGATGAAGGAATTTGCAAAAGGGTTCTACAACTCGGCGGCGTGGAGGAAGTGCAGGCGAGCATACATAGACAGTCGCATCATGGTGGATGGCGGAATGTGTGAGATATGCGGAGAACGTGTGGGCTACATTGTTCATCACAAGGAAATGCTGACACCGACGAACATCACAGACCCAAACATCACACTATCATTTGACAACCTGCAATACGTCTGCAAGCCGTGTCATGACGAGGAGGAAGGACACTTCGTCCAACGGAAGGGATGCTGCTGTGGATTCGATGCGGAGGGACAGCCGATAGACAAAAGAAAAATGGAATAGCCCCCCCTATTTTTATTTTTGGTTTGGCAGTACGGAGACCGAGGAGTGGACTACTGTTTCAACGGGCGTGCGTGCGCGTGGGGGGTGTAGTATAAGGGCGGAAAAGAGAGGAAGTGAGAAAATGGAGAAAGGAAAAATCAAAGCGGCGGAAATGCGGAAATTGAAGCGCATCTTCAAGGAAATCCCCGAAAATAAAAAGAAAATCGTGGAAAAGCTGATAGACAATGCTGCCTTTATGGCGGAGCAGTTGGAGCATTTGCAAACGGACATTGAGGAGAAGGGATATATTTCGGAGTACCAGAACGGTGAAAACCAGTGGGGGACGAAGAAGGCTCCGGAGGTTGAAATCTACACCGCCACAATCAAGAATTACTCCAGTGTAATCAAGCAGCTTCTGGACCTGATGCCCGAAACGGATGAAGCGGCGGCGGATGAGCTTGTTTTGTTCCAGCGGGAGCGTGGTAGCAAATGACGGAATTCGAACAATATTTTTCCGCACTTTATGATGGCACGATTCTTGCCTGCGACAAAATGAAGCGGGTCAGTGAAATGCTTTTGAATCAGTTTGCAAGTCCCGGGGAATTTCATTTCGATTACGAGGTTGCAAAGTGGCATATCGCATTTATTGAGCGTTTCTGCAAGCAGCCGACAGGCAAACTGGGACAGCCGTTACAGCTTGAACTATTCCAGAAGGCAAGGCTACAGGCAATCTTTGGCTTTGTGGATGACAATAACCTCAGACAGTACAACGAAGTGATGATTGTGGAAGGCAGAAAAAATGGTAAAACAACCGAGTGTGCCGCAGTGGAAACGGATTTACTGCTGAATGACGGAGAGGGTGCGCCGGAGATTTACAACGTTGCAACGATGCTGGACCAAGCGAAGCTTGGGTTTAATGCGTGCTACAAGATGGTGCGGCAAAGTCCGACCCTGCGGAAGCATATCCGCAAACGTGCTGCGGATTTATATGCGCCTTCCAATCTTGGGTTTATTAAGGCACTGGCAAGCAACACAAACAGTCTGGACGGCTTGAACGTGCATGGAGCCATCATTGATGAACTGGCGGCAATCAAAAACAGAGATATATATGACTTGATAAAACAGGCAATGGGCGCAAGGGAACAACCATTGCTTTTTTGTATTACCACAAACGGCTTTGTCCGCAGCGGCATCTTTGATGCGCAGTATGAATACGCAAAAAAGGTGCTGGACGGGAAAATAAAAGCACCGCGCTTTCTGCCGTTTATCTATGAGCTGGACGATGCTTCCGAATGGGACAAACCGGAGATGTGGATAAAGGCAAATCCCGGTCTTGGCACCATCAAGAAAAAGGAATATCTGGAGGAGATGGTACAGAAGGCGAAGAACGACCCATCCTTCAAGCCGACGGTTCTGGTAAAGGATTTCAATATTCCGCAGACGGCACAGACAGCATGGCTGACGTTTGAGGACTTAAACAATGAGGAGCTGTTGCCGGAGGGCGGAGAATTTAGATATTGCATTGGTGGCTTTGATGCCGCAGACAGCATTGACCTAAACGCTGCAAAGGCAATCTGCAAACGGCGTGGGGATGATAAGCTTTACATTAAGCAGATGTACTGGATTCCGCAGGCGGTTTTGGACCAACAGGAGGAGCGAGGAGACCGAAGGGAACGGGACGGCGTGCCGTACAGCTTATGGGTGTCGCAGGGCTTGATGCGTACCTGCGAAGGTCGGCGCGTGAATAAGCGGGTAATTCTGGATTGGTTCTGCGAATTACGGGACAGAGAAGATATTTATCCGCTATATATCGGCTATGACCCTTGGCATATCTCGGATGAGCTGCTGGCGGCATTTGAGCAGGAGTTTGGGCGAAACGTCATGGTTAAAATTCGGCAGGGGGTTCTGACCTTATCCCAGCCAATGAAGGATTTAAAGGCGGAATTTCAGGAAAAGAAAATCGTCTACAACAACAATCCGATTGATAAGTGGTGTCTGATTAACACCGAGGAGAAAAAGGATGTCAACGGCAACGTGCAGCCTGTCAAGAGCGATGAGCGCGCAAGGCGCATTGACGGCACAGCGGCACTTCTGGATGCCTATGTGGTGTATTGCAATAAAAGAGATGAATTTGAAAGTCTGATTTAAGGAGGTGAGAAAAAATGGGTTTATGGAACAGAATTGTGCAGAAATTGAGCAGACAGAGCTTCAAGATGGTGCAGGAGAGGGGGAACGGCTTTTATGCGTGGAACGGCAGGCTATACCATTCCGATGTGGTGCGTGCCTGTATCCGCCCAAAAACAAAAGCCATCGGTAAGGCGGTTGCAAAGCATATCCGTACCACGAGAACGCAGGAGGGGGAGCGGGTAGAGGTCAATCCGGAGGCCTATATCCGTTTTCTGCTGGAGGAGCCTAATCCGCTGATGAGCGGGCAGATGTTACAGGAGAAGGTGGCAAACCAGCTGGCACTGAACCATAACGCTTTTATTCTGATTGTACGGGATGAATTTGAAAAGCCGATAGAATTGTATCCCATTCCCTGTTCGGGGGTGGAGGCTTTTTACAAGGACAACGAATTGTTTTTACGGTTCGTTTTTCTGAACGGCAGGGAAAGCACCTTCCCATACAGTGATATCATTCATCTGCGTGATGATTTCAATGAGGATGATATTTTCGGGGAAAGTCCGATGGAGGCACTTTCTCAGCTGATGGAGTGCGTCAGCATTATGGATCAGGGCTTTGTGAAGGCTATCAAGAACAGTGGTGTGATTCGCTGGCTGTTGCGCTTTACAAATGCCATGCGACCGGATGACGTAAGGAAAAACGTGCAGGAATTTGCGGATACCTATCTTTCTGTGGAGAGTGAAACCTTCGGCGCAGCGGGCGTGGACAGTAAGGCGGATGTGCAGCGGATTGAACCGAAGGACTATGTGCCGAACGCCGCACAGACCGACCGCATCATCAAGCGGATCTATGATTTTTTTAACACGAATGAGAAAATTGTCAGCTCTCTTTATACCGAGGATGAATGGATTGCGTATTACGAAAGTGCCATTGAGCCGATGATTACGCAGATGAGTGCGGTTTATAGCAGCCGTTTGTTTACCAGAAGGGAACGGGCATTTGGAAACAAGATTGTTTTTGAAGGCTCTAATCTGACCTTTGCCAGCATGAAAACAAAGCTGGAACTGGTGCAGTACGTTGACAGGGGCATTATGACACCGAACGAGGTCAGAGCGGTACTTAACATGGCACCTGTGGATGGCGGCGATAAGCTGCTTAGACGCAAGGACACAGGCTTTATGGAAGGGGGTGAGGGAGAATGAAGAAAATCGAGGTAAAGGGACCAATCATTAGAAACAGCGAAAAGTGGATTTATGAATGGTTCGGCATGGAGGCAACCTGCCCGAAGGATATTGGCAATGCCATTGCAGAGGCAAACGGCGAGCCGATTACCGTTGAAATCAACTCCGGCGGCGGGGATGTGTTTGCCGGCAGTGAAATTTATACGGCTTTAAGAGCGTATTCGGGGGATGTGGAAATTCACATTGTCGGGCTTGCGGCAAGTGCCGCCTCTGTGATTGCGCAGGCGGGACATTCCAAAATCAGCCCAACGGCATTATTTATGGTGCATAATGTTTCCGGTGCGGCCTACGGAGATTGCAACACCATGACGCACGAGGCAGAGGTCTTGCGGACGGCGAACAACTCTATTGCCGCCGCCTATCTGGAAAAGACAGGCAAAAGCATGGAGGAGCTGCTTGGCATTATGGATGCGGAAACGTGGATGGATGCACAAAAGGCGGTGGAATATGGCTTTGTGGATGAGGTCATGTTTGCGGCAGAGCCAACGCTGACAAACGGCATCGGCGTTTTGCCTGCACAGACTATTCATAAGCTGAAGGATCTTCTTCCTGCAAGGGGAGAGGGAAGCGCAGAAGTTAAAACTGTAACTGCAAAATTAAAATTACTCAGATTGAAAGGGGAAATGAAGGATGAAATTTAAGAATTACGAGGATTACAAAGCACAGAGAGAAGCACTTTACAATGCGGCGGAGGAACTGCTGCAGAACGGCAGCGTGGAAGAAGCGAATGCAAAAATGGAAGAAATCACACAGTTGGATGCCGCTTATGAAGCCTTTGCGACGGCGCAGGCAAACCTTTCTGCTATGCAGGGCAAAGGCAGCACACATGATAACGGCGTGATTGGCACCTTTGGCAACACAGCGGAGAAGGATGTATTTGATACAGACGAATACAAAAATGCCTTTATGAATCTGGTGTGCCGCGGTGAGGCTTTGCCCATCAAGTACAAGGATGCCATTGCAGGCAAGCTGCAGAACGCCGTAACTACGGTAACGGAAACCACAGCGGTGATTCCCACAACCGTAATGAAGGAATTTATCAGAGAGCTGAAAGCGCATGGCGAGCTGTATGCGAGAGTGAGAAAGACAAACGTGCAGGGCGGCGTGGAAATCCCTATCCTGTCCCTGTGCCCTACGGCAAACTGGGTTGCGGACGGCACTGCATCCACAGACCAGAAGGTAACCGCCAATACAAAGGTATCCTTCAGCTATTACGGTCTGGAATGCAAAATCGCACAAAGCCTGATTGCAAATGTGGTTGATTTCGCGGAGTTTACCGAAATGTTTGTTCCTCTGGCGGTAGAGGCTATCATTGCCGCACTGGATAAGGGCATTATCGCCGGCACAGGCAGCGGTCAGATGCTCGGCATTACGAAGGACAGCAGAGTGCCCGCAGGCAACGTCATTGAAATGACGGCGGAGGATGTGGTAAGCTGGAAGGCTTGGAAGGAAAAGGTATTCGCCAAGATGAAAAAAGCCTATAGAAACGGCGTGTTCGTATTTGCGCAGGGCACCTTTGATGCACAGATTGACGGCATGGTGGATTCCACAGGTCAGCCTATTGCAAGAGTAAACTACGGCATTGCCGAGGGAGAAACCTACAGATTCGGCGGCAAGGAGGTTATCACAACAGAGGAGGATGTGCTGGAAAGCTTTGCGGCGGCATCCGATGGCGAGGTATTCGGTGTTTTTGTGAATCCGAATGATTACATCATCAATACGAATATGCAGATGCGCACCGACCGCTGGAGAGATAATGACAACAATCAGGAAAAAGTGAAGGTCACTCTGGTTTGTGACGGGAAGCTGGCAGATCCCAACGGTGTGCTGATTCTTAAAAAAAAAGTAACGCAGTAAGCGGCGGCACGTTTGATAAGCGCGCAGACAGCGCAAACCATGCTGACATTACCGTAACGGCTGCCGAAGGCGGTCAGACCATTACAGCCCTGCTGCATAACGGCGCAGATGTGCCGAAGGAAGGTGGGGCAAACTGGTCTGTTTCCGGCGGCACTGCGGTTGTGTTGAAAAAGGCATATCTGGAGAAATTCCCTGTCGGCGTAGAAACCTTTACAGTGACAACATCCGCAGGAGCTGTGGAATTTACTGTGGAGATTGCGGAAAGCGAGGCGTAAGGAATGGCAGATTTAGCGAGACTGAAAACGGCACTGCGTATTTCACATAATAAGCTGGATGAGGAAATTCAGTACAACGTGGATGCCTGTAGGCGAGATATGGCGCGTGTCGGCATTACTGTAATTAACGAGGAGGATTCCGCAATTCAAAAGGTGTTTGAACTGTATCTGAAATGGCAGTATGACTTCATGGGCGAGGGCGAGCGGTACGAAAAAGCCTACAAGGGCATGAGAAACGGTTTAAGTTTGTGTGGTGAGTACAATGTATAACGAGGTTGTGACGTTGTTGGTCGAAAAAACGATAAGGGACGAAATCGGCATGAAGCAGACGTTTTACGAGGAACGAGAAGTGTTTGCGGAGGAATTGCCCATCAACCAAAGCGAATTTTTCAAGTGCAGAGAAACGGGGCTGCGCCCTGCCCTATGCCTGCGGATTCCATACGGCGAATATGAACAGGAAGAAGTCCTGCGGTTTAGGGGCAGATTGTACAGCGTGTATCGTTTTCGAAACGATTTCCATCACACAGAGCTTTACTGCGAGGTAAGGAGTGGTCTATATGAGCATAAAGGCTGATGCTTTATCGGATGAGATTGCAAAACTGCTTTCCGAATATGAAACGGAGATTGTGAAAAACGCAGATGCTTGCGGAAAAGCCGTTGCAAACGCCGCCGCAAAGCAGCTGCGGCAGACCAGCCCCAAAAGAACAGGTAAATATGCTAAAAGCTGGGGCGTGACAAGAGAAGATGGTGGTCTCGGCGAAAATGCAAAATACATCATTCACAATAAAAAACGGTATCGGCTGACGCATCTTCTGGAGCATGGTCATGTGACGGCAAACGGCAAGCGAACAAAGGCAATCCCACATATTAAGCCAGTAGAAGAACAGGTCATTCGGGAATACGAGAAAAAGGTAAGGGAGGCAATAGAGGATGCGGCAAAGTGAGTTATACAAGCTGCTGCGCAGTACAGGTCTGGAGGTCTATTTTTATGAGGCAGACCAAAACCCAACGCTTCCCTACATCGTCTATCTGAAGGACGGAGAAACTGCTTGGGGTTCGGATGGCAGAAACTTCCTGCGAAAAGATAGTTACTTGGTAGAATTTTATTCGGCAAGAAAGGATTTTGCCAACCAAGAAAAAATTGAAAAGGCGTTGGATTCTGTTGGGATTCGTTACGATGCAACGGAAATCTACATCGAGAAAGAAAAAATGTATCTGGTATCATTTGCATTTGACATTACAAGAAAGGTGGAAAACTAATGGAAAGAATTGTACTTGGCAGCGGCAAGCTGTATGTGGATGAATTTACAGGGGAACTGCCTGAGGATGCAGCCATTGAGGTTGAGGCTAAGCTGTTGGGCTATATTCAGGGTGGTGCGACACTGACCTACAAGCCGACATTTTACGAAGCGAAGGATGATTTGAATTTCGTTTCCAAGAAAATTATCACAGACGAAGAAGCAATTTTGAAAAGCGGCGTAATGACATGGAACGGCGAAACGCTGAAAAAGCTGACACCCACCGCCAGAGTGACAGAGGATACAGCCAAAAAGACCAGAACTGTAAAAATCGGCGGTCTGAGCCATAATGACGGCAAGAAATATGTTCTGCATTTCGTACATGAGGATAAGACAGACGGGGACATTCGTGTGACCATCGTCGGCAGCAACGAAGCAGGATTTGAGCTGTCCTTTGCGAAGGATAAAGAGACTGTCATCAATGCGGAATTTAAGGCGCAGCCACAGGACAATGAAGGCACGCTGATTCTGTATAAGGAAGCGGACACGAGTATTGCGTGAGGAGAGGGGCATAACAGCCCCTCATTTTTGTGAGGTGGAAAAGGAATGTTAGATTTTACAACGAGAAAAAAGAAAAAATACATGGTTAAGCTGCATGATGGCTTTGTGGCAATCCTGCCAATGCCAGACAAGGAAATGTTTGACAAGCTGGTAGCGGCACAGGATATGGAAAACGTCAACGATGTTTATGAGCTGCTGACCGCCATCATCAACCAGAACAAAAAGAAAAAATACAGCTTCCAGAAGATTTCGGCAATGTTTGATTTTGAGGATGCAGTGGAGCTGCTGAAGGATTATCTGGAATTTGTAAAAGGTGTTGTGTCTGACCCAAACTAAAAATACCCTCTATGCCGGGAGAGGCGGACGATTTGCACTACAGCATTTTTTCGTTATCCGAAAAAACAGTGATGGACTATGCACATTTGAATTTTTTGGAAATCGAGCATTTGCCGATAGATGTTTATCTGGGATTGCAGCGGGATGCGTTTATTTTCAATTTACAGCAGACGGAAAGTGGTCGGGAATATCTGGAGGAGTGCTGGCTTTTGGAGCAGACCGAGCCGGACAGAAAGGCATTGAGGGAAAAATTCGGAAAGGGGGCAGAGCATGGGGAACATTAAGGGCATTATCATTGAGATTGGTTCGGATACCAAGAAATTTAAAAGCGGCTTGAAGGATTTGAACCAGTCCGCAAAGGATTTGCAGAATGAGCTGAAATATGTCAACAAGGCATTGAAGCATGACCCAAAAAACACAGACCTTCTGCGGCAGAAACAGGAGCTTTTGACAAAATCCGTATCGGAAACAAAAACCAAACTGGAATCCTTGAAGGCGGCGAAGGAAAAAGCCGATAAGGACATGGCAAACGGTACGGAGGTCAATCAAGAGCAGTATCGCCGTCTGGTGCGGGAGATTTCCACAACGGAAAACAGTCTGAAAAATCTGACAAAGGAAATGAAAAATTTCGGTAGCGTTTCCGCACAGCAGATTGCGGCGGCAGGGGAAAATGTGCAGGAGCTTGGCGGCAAGATTGAAACTGTCGGGAAGAAAGTAAGTGTTGCATCTGCCACATCCGCTGCCGCTCTTGGGGCATCTGTGAAGCTTGCAAGTGACTATACGGATGCGGTTGCGAAGGTAGGTACGGTTGCAGATTTGCAAAGCGTACCACTCGAAAAACTCAGAGATGATATGCTGCAATTATCTACAGAGACAGGCAGAGGTGCAGGCGAGATTGCCGATGCAACCTATCAGGCAATTTCGGCATCTGTAGATACTGCTGATGCTGTTTCTTTTGTCGGCACATCGGTTGGTCTTGCCAAAGCAGGCTTTCTGGAAACGGCGGATGCTGTTGACGTATTAACCACTATTATTAACGCGTACGGTCTGGAGGCATCAGATGCCGGAAGGTTATCTGATATTCTGATTCAGACACAGAATGATGGTAAGACAACGGTAAATGAGCTATCCCAGAGCATGGGGCAGGTCATTCCTCTGGCATCTGCTTATGGGGTAAATATTGAAAACCTTGCGGCGTCCTATGCACAGTTAACCAAAAACGGTGTAGCAACGTCACAGGCAGGCACATATCTGAAAAGTATGCTGAACGAACTAGGGGATTCCGGCTCTAAGGTTGCTGGGATTCTGCAAGAGCAAACAGGAAAATCTTTCGGGCAGTTGATGAACGAGGGCATGAGTCTCGGGGATGTGCTTGGCGTTTTGAACGAAAGCGTAAACGGAGATTCGGAGGCGTTGGCTGGTTTGTGGGGTTCTACCGAGGCTGGTACAGGTGCGTTGTCCATTCTATCTGCTGGCGTTGATGCGTTCAACGGAGAATTGGGGAACATGGCAAATTCCACAGGGAATGCGGCAAACGCCCTTGAAACGCTAAGCACGCCAAGCGAAAAGGCGAAGGAGAGTTTGAACGCATTAAAAAACATCGGGATAGAATTGGGTTCTACTGTTTTAGAAGCATTGGCACCCGTTCTGGAACAGCTTGCAGAAACGGTAAAAGCGTTATCTGAAAAATTCAGTAATTTGTCCCCAACGGCACAAAAGGTTATCGTTGTGGTTGGTTTATTGGTAGCGGCAATTGGTCCGGTGATATTGATTATTGGCAAATTCGCAGCGGCTATCGGTGCGATTATGACGATTGCGCCTACTCTGACAGCTGTTTTAGGTGCGGTCAAGATTGCATTTGCGGCAATCGGCGGCCCTGTTACCATCATTATTGCACTGATTACGGCATTGGTGCTGAAATTTATCCACGCCTACAACACCTCCGAGGAATTTCGGAATAAAGTCGGCTTGGCGTTTTACAATGTAAAAAAGGCAGTCACGGAATCGCTTGCGGCGGCGATGGCAAAGGTAAAGGAATTTGTGAGCGTCGGCAAAAATGTGATTGTCGGTTTGTGGAACGGTATTAACGATAAGGTGGCATGGCTGAAAGGCAAGGTCAAGGGCGTTGTCGATAAAATCAAAGGGTGGTTTACCAGCAAGGAAGGGTTTGACGAACATTCCCCTTCCAAGTGGTCGGAGGGCGTTGGCAGCTACGTTATGGACGGTCTGGGGAACGGATTTGAAAAGGACGAAACAGCCATCCGAGCGGCGAGAAAAGCGGCGGATAATATCAAAAATGCCATTACCGATGAGATAAGCAAGGTCAATGCGGAGATTTCTTCGATACAGAAAGAATCCGAGGAACGGCAAGCCAAGGAGGAGCTGGCACAGTGCAAGGAAAATCTCGCAAAGAAGCAGGCGGAGCTGAAAAAAGCCGAGCCAAAGAACAGAAAATCCATTCTGGACGAAATTGCCAAAATCGAAAAGGACTGGAACAAAAAGCAACTTGAAGCGGCGAAGCAGGCAGAGCAGAAAAAGTTGCAGGAGCGCTTGACTGCCTTGCAGGAATTTAAGCAAAAATATGAAGCTGACTTGGCGGCAATCGAGCAGAAGGAATCCAGCCTGAGCGATAAGCTGTTTGATTACGGCGAGCTGTTTACCAGAGTGCAGGATGAGGACAGCGACAAGGAAATCTTCAAGCTGAACAATTTGGACGAAAGTATTAAGAAAATCGAAAAATACAACGCGCAGATTGAAAGTCTGAAGGAAAAAGGTCTGGATGGCGGTTTATTGGCTGAGGTTGCCGATATGAACATTGATGATGCACTGGATTTTACCGCAAAACTGGACAGCCTAAGCGTTGGCGAATTTGAAAGCTATGTGGAAAAATTCGAGGAAAAGCGACGTTTAGCGAATGAGGTTGCAAAGCAGTTCTATTCCGATGAAATGGAGGAATTAGCCATGAACGCAGTGGAACAGGCAAAGGGCTATGCAGACGATTTCAATGACGTTGGCAAGGCATTAACAGACGGTGTTGCAGAGGGTATCAAGGATGGCAAAAGCAGTATTGTAAATGCCATTACAAAGGCGATTCGGGATGCCATTCGGGCGGCGAAGGAAGAGGCAGGCATGGGCGGCGGTGCTTCGGACGGCAGTCACAGAACAGGTCTGCGAGAAGTGCCGTTCGATGGATACCGTGCGATTTTGCACAAAGGCGAAAGGGTACTGACACAGCCGGAGGCAGACAGATACCGCAAGGGCGAAACGGTAGCCAAAACAGAAAATTTCAATGTGTATATCGGGACGGTGGAAAACAAGGACGAAAGAACTACAAACGATTTCATGCGTGAAATGGAATTTTACAGGAAACGGCGTGTGAGTGCGGTAGGGGGTGCAGTTTGATGTATCAATATTTTATCTGGAACGGTGTCAATTCACTGGATATGGGTGTTGTGATGCTGAAAGCACCCTCTATTTTCATTCCGCAGCGGAAGGTTAACGAAATCAAAGTCAGTGGTAGGAATGGTGTTTTGCATGAGGACGAAAAGACCTACCAGAACTACACAAAGGATGCCGAATGTCATGTGATGGATAGGGGGCAGATTGACGAGGTCTGCGGTTGGCTGACGGGGTTCGGAGAGGTTATTTTTTCCAGTGAACCAGACAAGGTATACCGTGCGTACATCAAAAATCAGATTGA
>OGIE01004337.1_pt1 | contig 13574 bp, 8 predicted proteins | sample 1571581 | NCBI WGS metagenome assembly OGIE01 (sample SAMEA2582021, study PRJEB24529) | metagenome | biome: Human gut stool | place: China | collected 2011
ATGCCTGCGACGGCTTCAAGGAATGCACCGACGGGGGAGCCGCCGGCGCCGAGGTCTGCTATTCCGGAAGCCTTAAGAAATTCTCCGAATGCAAAGAAGTCTGCGATCCCAAGTTCCAATATGACAGTTCCAACTGTACCGGCGGCAAAGTCTTAACCGGCAATTCCTGCGGCGGAAAATATGAAAAATGTATTCTTCCGGCTAAAATCCTCTATGGAGACGGAACAATTTCCAGGGAAATAGTTGCGGGAAAAACAGCAATAGGTGTCGTATTTGATGAAAATAACCGTCTGGCTGTTGCTCTGTCTCAGACTCAATTAGGGTGGATCGAAGGTCCTTATTCTGTCTCTACCCATGTTCCGTCTTTGGAGAGCTGTGATAGTGAGAATAACATTTTGACTTGTGGAATAAACGGAAAACAAAATACAGCAACAATTGTATCGTATGGTAAGACAAAAGGATATGGGTATTCCGCTGCAGAATATTGTAACATACAAGCCGTCAACCACTCAAACTCAAGCTTGGTATGCTGTCGGACAGTGGTTTTTGCCAAGTGTAAAAGAATTAAACATATTGGCCCAGAATAAAGAGGCTGTAAATGCGGCTTTGCAACAAATAAATGCCGTTAAATTAAATGATGATTCATATTGGTCTTCAACCGGAACCAGCGTAAATAATGCATGGCTTGTTGCTATGGATTATGGTACCCGGCATAATATGCCGCCATATCTGGGATACAGTGTCCGAGCGGTCGTTAAATATTAAAATATAGTCTGATAAAAAACGGGGTAGAAAATACCCCGCTTTTTATTTCAGTTTTATAATTATTCTTTGGGTTTGGCCATTTTGCGCAACGGATTGCGTCTTTCTTTTTTATCGGCGTAAGGATTCCCGGTTTTGCGGACATTAAGACGGATCGGAATACCGCCGAGATTAAACGTTTCTCGCAGGCTATTGGTCAAATAACGCAGATAAGAGTCCGGCAGGCCTTCGGGATTGCTGGAGAACATATAAAATGACGGCGGCCGGGTTTTAGCCTGAGTGATATAACGCAGCTTAATCCGGCGTTTGTTCTTGCCGAGCGGCGGCGGGCAATTATCTTTAATATCTTCAAACCATTTGTTCAACGGAGCTGTCGGAATACGGACATTCCAGCGGTCATAAACTTTGAAAACCGCACTCATCAATTTGTCCAGCCCTTCTTTTTTCAGAGCGGAAATCGTCACGGTTGGTACGCCTTCCGCCTGTGTCAGTGAGGTTTGCAGTTTGTCGTTCAGTTTTTGCAAAGCTTCCTGGCGGTTAGCGATATCCCATTTATTAATGGCAATCACTAAAGCCCGACCTTCGTCAATAACCTCGCGGGCTATCGTCAAATCCTGTTTGTCGAGAACCGCATCGGCATCCAAAACCAGAACCACAACCTGCGCCATATAAGCAGCATGCTTGGTACTGGCTGCCGACATCTTTTCCAGAGAATCTTCAACGCGCGACTGGCGGCGCAGTCCCGCCGTATCGACCAAATTGATTTTGCGGCCTTTCCACTCCCATTCGCTGGTAATCGCATCTCGGGTTACCCCGGCTTCGGGACCGGTCAGCATCCGTTCGTCATTCAGCAGGGCATTGACCAGAGTTGATTTTCCCACATTCGGCCGCCCGACAATCGCCAGCTGAATAGGCTTGGCCTTAGCTTTTTCATCCAGAACGGCATTGATTTCTTCTTCGCTCAGTCCCTCAAAATCAATAAATTCCGGCTCGGTTTTTTCTTCTTTTTTATCAAACGGTTTCAGGGCTTCATATAAGTCAAGCAGACCCAGGCCGTGCTCGGCGGAAAACGGAATCGGTTCGCCCAGGCCCAGACGATAGGCTTCGTGAACGCTGTCTTCCTGTAAACGTCCCTCGCATTTGTTTGCCAGCAGAATAACCGGTTTGCCGCTCTGACGTACCAAATCGGCAAAATGCTCGTCATACGGCTGAATGCCGTCGCGTGCGTCAAACAAAAACAGGCAAACGTCCGCTTCGCCGATGGCCCGGCGGGTCTGTTCCCACATTCTCTTTTCCAGACTGTCTTCTTTGGAATATTCATATCCTGCCGTATCAATGACTTCCAGGGCCATATTTTGCAGTTTGCCTTTGGCTTCTTTCCTGTCGCGGGTAACCCCCGGCTGATCATGTACAATCGCCAGCTTGCGCCCGATGAGCCGGTTAAATAACGTCGATTTTCCGACATTCGGCCGCCCGACAATGGCTATTTTAACACTCATGTTTCTGTCCTGTTATTTATATGCGATTAAATCGGCGTCATTGGTCGTTAAAATTGTGATACCGTCGGCGACTACCGGAGAAATTTCCACTCCGTCATCCAGAGTTACGAAACTCATAATCCGTCCGGTATAAGGCGAAACGGCAAAAGCATAGCCGCTTGATGTGGCAACCAGCAGACGGTTGTCTGCTAACACCGGACCGGAAAGGAAAACGCCGGCTTTGTCGTCAGAGGCAGTACCGAGCGGAATTTTCGTGCTCCAGACAATTTTTCCGCTTTCGGCTTCCAAGGCAACCAGATCGTTGGTGTGGGAGAGAACAAACAGCATCCTTCCCGCAACCCAGGGCTGATTGGTGCTGCCGATGTCTCTTTCCCAAATGCGGGTACCGGTGCGAACGTCAATAGCCACTAAAATATCGTTATGGCCGACGGCATAAACAGTTCCTCCGTCAATAACCGGATTAGCCTTGATTGAATTGATATTGGCGAGAGAGTTGGTACGGGCATGAGCCGCCAGCCAGTCCGACCACAGCGGAGAACCGGTCGAGCCTTTGAACGCTCTCAGCTCGCCGTTTGAAAAGGCCGCAACCACCAAATCCTGAGCGGGGTCGTAAGCCGGGCTGGCGCCGCCGACCAAAGTCGTCTGTTCCAAAGCCGATTTGTAACGCCACTCTTCTACGCCGGTGGTGGCGTTCAGGGCAATCAGAGTGTTGTCGATGGTCTGAACCAAAACCTTATTGTTGGCAACCGTCGGAGCAATGCGAATAGGCAGTTCGGCATTGTAGAACCAAATTTTCTTGCCGGTCATCATATCCAGGGCGAAAACGCCGCCGAAACCGGTGGTGGCATAGATTTTTTTGTTATACTCCGCCAACCCGGCCCCTTTCATTGCCACGCTTTTGTCTTCTTTCAGGAGCGGTTTTAATCTTCTTTTCCAGATTCTTTCGCCGTTATCCAGACGATAAGCGCTGACAACGGCGTCGGCGTCGATGGCAAAGGCAACCTTATAGGCGATAACCGGTTGGGCAATCAGATAATCGCGCTTGGAATTGCCATTGCCGAAATTGCTTTCCCAAAAACCTTTGAGCTTGCTGCCAGTTTCCAGATGTTCCATGCGGTGAACCGAGTTTCCGCCGGTCTGCGTCCAGCTTTTGTTCACATGCGGTCGTGGCAGATAAACTTTATATTCCCCTTCGGCATAATCCGGGCGCAGTTTGGTTTCGGTATCCAAAACCGAAATTCTTTCCCCGTCCAGCTGCAGCTTTTCTTTGGAAAACAGCCCGCAGGAGGCCAGCATCAGGCAGGCGGCTGCCGTTGCTAATTTTGGTAACATCGTTCTGCGCATAAAACTCTCCACTTTTCTATTTGTTGGCCGAATCTAAAACCGATAACATGTCTTGAATTCTTAATTTCAGACCGTCGCTGAGTTCGGGAGTGTTCAGAATTTCGCCGTAAAGCTTTTTCGCCGTGTCCAGATCGCCCTCGCGGATAGCCAGCATTGCCAGCATTTCTTTGGCAATGTTGCTCCAGCTGCCGTTTTCTTCTGCCAGCGGGTTGAGCAGAGCTTCGACTTCGGCCTTGGGTGCGGTGTCCAGTTTGTAAGAGGCCAGCTTAATGGCGGTCATATCCCGCATTTTTTTGTTAATGTCCTGATTGTCGAGAATTTTTTCCAGAATGGCAATCGCTTCGTTGGTTTTTCCCTGTTCAAATAAAATATTTGAGGTTTGAATTTGGGCGATGTCGGCGTAAATGCCTTTGTCGTTTTCTTTAATTTCTTCCAGCACCTGCAGGCTTTCGTCGTAGCGTCCCTGGTTTTGCAAAGCCAAAGCGACCGAATAAGCGTCGGAACGGCTTTCGTTGTGTTTAAGCTTCCAGGCTTTGAGGGTTTCGAAACTGACGGCTATGGTTAAAATGATGACGACCGCGATGATGATTTGCAGACCGTAAGTGTCCCACAGCTTTTTCATATTGTCGCTTTTGACATCGGCACTGACTTCTTTAAAGAAGTTTTCGGCTGCCTGCATATCTTCTTTGGTCTCTTTCTTTTTCATTTTTAATCTCTCTTTCCGGATGTTAAAAAAGTTTAAGCTGTATTTATTTATACCCTAAAACGCTGATAAGGCAATCTGTTTATACGATTCGCTGACAACTATTTGCTGACCACGTCGTTAATCAGAAACTGTCTGACCCAGCGCAAGTCTTCAATCGGAAGCTTTTTGCCGAAAACCATGGTCTTGTTGTCGGAGGAAATTGCCACAAAATAACGTTCGGTTGCCGGCGTAAAGGCGACGTCGATGGATTCGATGTCGTCTTTAACCAGCTCGTTGTTCTTGCGGGAAAACAGCATAAACTTGTGCACGATAATGATTTTATGCGGCTTGATGACAATTTTGTCTTTGCGGAAAAGCACCCAAACGGAAGCCAGAATACCTAAAATGCCGATAATATAAGCCGCCAGCACGAACGGATTGCGCCCCGTTTCGGTGCCGAATTCGTCGGAAAGACTGGCCGCCAGCAAAATGCCGCCGAACAGGAAAATGGCTACCCAGGCGATAATGTTATAGGCGTCCCAGATAATTTTTCGGGTTTTAATGACGGTTTTGTCTCTTTTGCGGACTAAAGCCAGTGACGGCGGCAGCGGTGCACGGGAATTATAATGGTTTTCCACCAGCCCTTGGGCAGCCAGCTCGCGCAGCGACTTGTCCAAATCTTCCACTTTGCGCACAGCCATGCCTTCGTCGGTCATAATCAGGGCCGGAAGTTTCAGCTGCCGGGCGTAATATTCCCAGATACGGCGGATGTTCTTGTCGCTGGTGCTGATGTAAAGCGGAACGGTCTTGTTGTGGTTTTTATGGTAAAGCTCAATGATATATTTGTTTTTGTTCAGAAAACCGAATTGGAAAAATTCGATTCTGAAACGGACGCCTTCATAATTTTCCAGTTTGTCTTTGAAACCTTTTTTGTCGCCGAAAGCCGGACGGTGAACCACCTCGACGGTTTTGCCGTCGAAAAAGATTTTTTTATAACGGATGTATGACAAAATGAGCGAGAAGATAATGCCCAAACCGATGACGATGATTACGCTGTCAAACAGCCAGGGGCTGATTAAAGGTTCAAAGGCAACGGTTGCGTCCGGCGAGATGTCGTCAAAAGCGCTTGAACCGTGCTTAAAGCCGTTAAATAATTCATATACGCCCAGCAAAACCAGAATGGCGCCGAAAAACAATCCCGGATACAAAATGCTCAGGGCGATTCTGTCGGATTTTTTGGTCGGCAGCGTATCGAGTTTTAATTCAAAACTGTGGCTGAAATGGTCTGGCGCATTAAACTTCATCTTTCTATCCTTCTTGCATATAATAATTGCAACTACCTCATGCTATATTATTTTTTTCAAATAATCATCCCTTTTTTTATTTAAAATTTTAAAAAAAGCCGGTAAAGATTCAGTCAATATTAATATTATCCTTTTATGATGACAGACTGAGAACCACAGAATAAAGAGGTTGACAGGTATGGGAAGTATTGAGATTTTTTCAGAGAGTTTATACATAAGCATAAGCTTTTGGACATTGGCGCTGTTACTGTTTGTTTCTATATATAGCAGCTTCAATCTGAATATCAACAAAGCCGTCTGGTATTTGTTCGCGGGTCTGACCGTCGAGTTTCTGACTTCATGGTACGGGTATTATATCAGCTATTACAATACCGCCGGAGTTTCCATCAGCATTTTGGTGGCAATAGAACTTTTCTTCCTGCTGATTTCAATCGTGTTGCTGGCACTGGCCGCTTCTGAAATTCTGATCGGCAATGCGCCGGCCATGGCTTATGTCACGACGGCTACGGTTTTCGGCCTGATTGCAATCATATATTTCTGTTTCATCTATCCTGACGGCGACATGATCAACAACATGCGCAAAATCTTTCCGATTGCCGGTTTCGCTTTCCTGATGGCCAGTTTCTGGTCACAGTCGTTTGCCCCGCACCATGGCGGATATCTGGCCGCTGCACTGGTAACAACTCTGACGACTTTTTATCTGCTGATGCGTTTCTTCGGGGTAAACTATTTTGTTGAGCACACCTGGTATATTTCAGCACTGACTTATGTCGGCCTTTCGGTCTCGCTGCTGATGATGAAAACCGGCTATATCATGCGCCGCCGCGACGCTTTGGAAAACGAAGTTGAAAAATATAACCGCCGCCTGGAAGAAATCATCAAGTCATCGCCTTTCCCGATTGTCATCTCCCGCCTCAGCGACGATAAGATTCTCCTGGCCAATGACAATGCCGTTAAGCTGTTCGGGCTGATGCCGAGCGAACTCGAGCGCTACCGTCTGCGCGATTTCTTTGCCGATGCCGATAACCGCCAGCTGCTGACCGAACGTCTGGAACAGGAAAAAGAAGTCCATGACTTTGAAATCCTGGCCAAAGCCATTAACGGCGATACGCCTTTCTGGCTTCTGACTTCTGCCAATGTCATTGACTATAATTACGACATTGCCATTTATTCTTCTTTCCAGGATATTACATCGCGCAAAAACCGCGAGAATATGCTGAAAAACCAGGCTATCCGCGATCCGTTGACCTCGCTGTTTAACCGCCGCTATTTTGAAGACGAAGTCAACCGCCGCATAGCCCAGGCACAAACGACGCATGCGCAGTACAGCGTTTTGATGATAGACGCCGACCATTTCAAACGCGTCAACGATACCTATGGACATAAAACCGGCGACAAGGTGCTGATTGAACTTTCTTCGACCGCCGAGCGGTCGCTGCGTCAGGATGACATTGTTGCCCGTTACGGCGGTGAGGAATTTGTCGTCTTTCTGCCCGAACTCTCGGCAGAAGAAGCCAAAGTTGTGGCTGACCGCCTGCGCGAAACCATTTCTAAAATCGTCGTTTATTCCGACCAGGGTGAGCAGGTAACCTTTACCGTAAGTATCGGTATTTCGTCTTCGGCGATTTCCGATAACATCGATATGCTGATAAAAACTTCCGACGAAGCGCTTTACCGTGCGAAGGAAAACGGGCGCAACCGCTGTGAAATATTTACCGTGGACGATTTGAAAAACTTTAACGCCGCCATTGAATATAAAGACGACAGCGCCAATCACCACCCGATTTTCGATAAGGAAAACACGCAGGAAATTTCACTGCTGGACGGCATTGACGCCAATCATATTCTTGACAGCCAGACGCAGATTGAAACGCCAGCACCGAAGACCTCGGCACCTGCGGCTGAAGCATCGGTTCCGTCTGCCGGCAATGCTGCCGAGACACCGGTCTGGAATGCCGACGCTTTTGCCGAACCGTTGCCGGAAGCTCCGGCTGCTGAGACCCATGAAGTCGTAGAACCGGCTGTAACGGCCGAACCGTCGGCACAAGAACTCGTATCGCTTTCCGAAAGCGCGGCTCCGGTTGCGGAAAACGCAGCTCCCGTTGCAGAAGTCTCTGTTCCGCCTGCGGCTGAGGCCTCACCGGTTCCGCCGTCTCCGGCTGCCGTCGAACCTGAGACAATGCCGCTCCCTGCCGCTGACACAACCGCCGGAACGGAAATCAGAACCGAACCGTCCGCCGCCGCGGCTCCCGCACCTGAGACGCCCCGCCGTTCTGCTCCGCAGGGGACAGCGCCTTCATCACCGTTAATTTTCAGCTCGGCCGATTTGGTTCAGGCCGTTCAGGCTGAGCGCCAAAAAGAAGCGGCTGAGAAGCCGTCCGCAGTTGCCGCAGCGCCGAAACCGGCAGCGGAAGAAAATAAGCCGGCCGATGATTTCCCGATTCTGGGAGTGGATAATGACAAGTTCCAATAGTCTTTCCTGTCCGCTGAGCGGAGCCTGCGGCGGCTGCCCCTGCCGGGAACAGCCGGAAGCGGAATACCGGCAGCGGAAAATAGCCCGGATTGAGGCGATTCTCTCCGAAATAAACCAGGAAAAGATAACTTACGGCACTCCCGTCTTTATCGGCGACGGCACCCGCCGCCGTGCCGTGATGGCTTTTCGCTGTCAAAAAGGGCAGGTGACGCTCGGTTTTAACGCCGCCCGCAGCAACGAAGTGCTTGACTGTACGGACTGCCTGCTGCTGACGCCGGCCATTCGCAAAGCTCTGCCCAAATTGAAAGAACTGCTGGCCGCTTTGTGTGCCGAGCCGTTTGCCTCGAAGAAAAAAGGCAAAAAAACTCAGCCCGTCCGCCTTTCCGGCGGTGATGTGGCGATTACCGCCGCAGCTAACGGGTTGGATGTGGTTTTGGAAATTGCCGAAACGCCGGAACTGAATCACCGCATGATAATTTTTGAAATGATTTCCGGCTGTGACGATATTATCCGCGTTTCCTGGCGGCTGCGTCCGGATGTTGAACCGGAACCGGTTATTGAAAAAGCCAAACCGGTGATTAATATTGCCGGCCGAGAAGTTTATATTCCCGCCGGAACTTTTTTGCAGCCTTCGGCTGAAGGCGAGGCGGCGCTGACCGGGCTGGTTCTGAAATATCTCGGGGAAACCCGCGGCAGAATTGCCGATCTGTTCTGCGGCGTGGGCACTTTCTCTTATCCGCTGTCGGCATTGCCCGGCACCCGGATCTTTGCAGCCGATTCTTCGGTGGCGTTGTTGGACGGTTTCCGCCGTTCAATCAATAAGAATATGATTGCCAATGTTGAAATAGTCGTCAAAAACCTGTTTAAATATCCGCTGGATACCTCTGAACTGAAAGGTTTTGCTGCCGTCGTATTTGATCCGCCGCGTGCCGGAGCCGAAGCGCAGGCCGCGCAGCTTGCGGCGCTGCCCGAAGCGGACCGTCCGGCTAAAATAATTGCCGTTTCCTGCAATCCGCACAGCTTTGTCCGTGACGCGAATATTTTGCTTGCCGGCGGCTATAAACTGGCTGAAGTGACGATAGTGGACCAGTTTGTTTATTCTAACCACAGCGAGTTGGTTGCCTTGTTTACAAAATAAACAAGAGTAAGTATATTAATGCCATCAGTTAAGGAATGGGCCATGTTGAAGAAATTTTACCTCTTGTTGCTTGTTTTGGCCGCCGGCTGTCAGTCCGGCGTTATGGACTATGAAACCTGTCCCCGGGTGCAGATTATCCGCGACAACGCCTACCTGACACAGGTTGTCAACTATCGTGAGGAATTTCAGATTAACCTCATCGGCTATGACGGCTATTGTTATATGGATCGCAAAATCAATCAGAACAAAGCCCTGATTAAACCGATTTTTCAAATTAAGCGCCTTCGTCCCAGCGATGAAACCGACGTCCATTTTGCCTTTTATACCGAAACGGTAAAAGGCCCGCCGCAGTATATCGGCAAAAAGACGCATTTCGCCGTGGCGACAATTCCGACAGACGTGCTGGAAATAGAATATACCGCGCCGCAGGTGATGGTCTATGTTCCCGAAGAATACAAATACAGTTACGATATCAATATGGGTTTGGTGATTTCGCCCGAAGAGCGAAAATATAACCACCGGACCTTTGATATCGAATATCGCTACTATAACAAATAACAGCCCTTGCGCGGTTCTGTCACTGCAGCTGCCGCAAAAGACAATAAGGAGAGAAAAATGAGTTCTGGAGAAAAACAACTGGCCGCCATGGCCAACGCCATCCGTTTTTTAAGTGCCGATGCCATTGAAAAATCCAAGTCCGGCCACCCCGGTATGCCGCTCGGCATGGCAGACGTTGCCGCGGTTTTGTTTTCCAAATTCATCAAACTCAATCCTGAGGCGCCGCGCTGGTTCGATCGTGACCGCTTTGTTCTCTCCGCTGGCCACGGCTCCATGCTGATGTATTCGCTGCTCTATCTGATGGGCTATGAAGACATTACCATTGACGATATTATGAACTTTCGCCAGCTTGGCGCCAAAACCGCCGGTCACCCGGAATACGGACACCTTGCCGGCATTGATATGACGACCGGTCCGCTGGGGCAGGGAATTTCTTCCGCCGTCGGCATGGCGCTGGCCGAAAGAATGATTAACGCCAAATTCGGCGATGACTTATGCAGCCACTACACTTATGTCATCAACGGTGACGGCTGTCTGATGGAAGGCATTTCCGAGGAAGCCGTTTCTCTTGCCGGCCACCTGGGGCTGAACAAGCTGATTGTTCTCTGGGATAATAACAATATCACCATTGACGGAACCGTTGACAAAGCCAACTCGACCGACCAGATTAAACGTTTTCAGGCTGTCGGCTGGAACACGATTGAAATTGACGGACATGATTACGGCGAAATTGAAAAAGCCATTGCCAAAGCGCAGAAGTCTGATAAACCGACCCTGATTGCCTGCAAAACCAAAATCGGTTTCGGCGCCCCGACCAAATGCGGAACGTCCAAATGCCATGGTTCGCCGCTGGGAGAAGAAGAAATTGCCGCCATGCGCAAAGCCCTGAACTGGAATTATGATCCGTTTGAAGTGCCGGAAGATATTCTCGCCGCCTGGCGTTCCGCGGCACGACGTAATGCAGACGTTTACGCCAAATGGCAGGAAAAAGCGCACGCTGCCGGCAAAGAATTCGACGATTTCATTAACGACCGCCTGCCGGCCGATTGGGATAAACACCTGAAAGCGCTTGAAGAAAAAGCCATCGCCGAGCAAACCAAAGTTGCCACCCGCAAGGCTTCGCAGCTTTGCCTGGAGCAGATTGTACCTTATGTGCCGCAAATTGTCGGCGGTTCGGCGGATCTTGCCGCCTCTAACCTGACTTTTGTTGACGGGATGAAAAGCGTTGCCAAAAACGATTATAAAGGCAATAACGTTATGTACGGCATCCGTGAACACGCCATGGGTGCGATTATGAACGGCCTGGCTTTGCACGGCGGCGCCATTCCTTACGGCGGCACGTTTTTTGTCTTTTCTGATTATATGCGCCCGGCCATGCGCTTGGCAGCGCTGATGGGCATTCGTGTTATTTACGTCTTAACGCACGATTCGATTGGTGTCGGCGAAGACGGCCCCACCCACCAGCCGATTGAGCATTTGGCCTCTTATCGGGCAATGCCCAACATTTATACCATGCGTCCCTGCGATGTGGTTGAAACGGCCGAATGCTGGCGAATTGCGATTGAAAGCGAAAGCACGCCGAGCATTTTGGCGCTTTCCCGTCAAAATCTGCCCTTGCTGCGCAAGTCGGCGGAGCTTAATCTGAGTGCCCGCGGCGGCTATATTATCGCCGGCGATAAAGATAAACGGCAGGCTACCCTGATTGCCACCGGTTCGGAAGTTTCTCTGGCGGTAGAGGCCAGAAACGAGCTGGCGGAAGAGGGCATCGAGGTTGCGGTGGTTTCCATGCCCTGCACCGAGTTGTTTGACCGGCAGGATATCTCTTATCAGGAAGAAGTTCTGGGAACCGCGCCGCGCATCGCCATTGAAGCGGCGTCTAAATTCGGTTGGGAGCGTTATGTCGGTTTGAACGGTGATATCATCGGCATGGACGGATTCGGCGCTTCCGGTCCGGCAGCCGAACTTTATAATTATTTCGGCATCACGAAAGAAGAAATTATCGATTCGGTTAAAAATCTGCTGAAAGAATAATTTGTCCGCTAAAAAACATAAAGCCTCCTGTTTGACAGGAGGCTTTATGTTAATGATGTGTGCAGCTAACGCTGACATAAACATTTGCCTGAACCGACCCCGGAACGGCTGCAGTCACCTCCGGGAGGACAACAGCATTGCATGCCGTCACAGGTTCTGCGTCCCATACCGCTTGGGCAGGTGAAACTGCTGCTGCTGCCGCTTGAACTTCCGCCGGAAGATCCTCCGGAAGAATATTTCAGACAGGAACTGCCGGATTTATAATACCCGGAATTGCATGCCCATCCGGTATTAATTGTTTTAGAGACGCCGCAAGCCGTACAGTTTGACGTTGTATAATAAGAGTTTGCAGGCTTTAATGTAACGGTGTTATTGCAGCTCGTCGCACAAACGCAGCCATTTCCCGACTGTTTGTAACCTGATTTGCAGCTCCAGGATTGGACTTTGGGTTTACAGTCTGAAAAATAGGTACAGGTTGCATTATCAGGACACTTTGCAATCACCGCATTGCGATTTCTGCAATTATCGGAATAAGCCTTTTCGCATTTGGAGGAACAGCAATCATAAGTCTTTTCGCATCCATAAGGTGTCTGCACACTTGTTTTTAAATGACAGCAATCGGCATAAGGTGTTTTACAAACACTGTTGCAAGGAGAGGTATAATATTCCTTACACCCCCATTGTCCGTTATTGGGATTGGGGCAGACGCAGGTGGCATATCTGGTGCCGCCGTCATCGGTGCAGGCATTTCCTTTAATCTGCGGGTCGTTGCATGAGGCGAAAGGATACTGCGCGGTGTCACAGTAACAGCGGTGTTTGCCGCCGCAGGTCTCTGAACTCAGTTTGCGCGGGCTTTTACAATCGGAAGAGTTGTAAATATAAGTTGCTTCACAACAACGATTAAAGAATTTGTCATTATAAGGGCAAGGCTTGTCAAACAGACCTGAAGCGCAGGAGGACACGGGAAATCCCAGTCCATTATTGCTTCACCGGTGCTTTCTTTTTAACTTTCTTATATGCAATATTTTTCTTCTTGATCTTAGAAGCCTTTTTCAAAAGACGTTCTCCCGAATCTGATACCGTAGCCAGTGCAAGATAGGTATCAATATTACGAAGCATCGTATCATTAGACTGTAACAAGATCTTTTCCAGCTTTTTATCTGAAAGGGTTTCGTCTGTAAAAAGATCCGACAGTTTTCTTCCACTATCCTTATATTCTCCCTGTCCTGCATAAACATCACCTTCTTTTCCATCCACATAATAATCAAGAAGGCTATAGGCATATTCTGCCATTTTTGTCTTGCGGTTATAATTGTTTCGAAACTCGCTGACAGCCGTTTTAAAATCATTTAGTTGTGCACGGATCTCTGTCTTTTGTGTCTTTAAGATCTCTTTATAGTCATTAAAGATATAATCGCCTTTCATATCCAGCACCGCGATGTCTGTAATCGCTTCTTCGGGATTCTTTGTCTTGACATAGCCTAAATATACCGCTTTCTTTCCTGTTCCCTGATTCAGATCAGCAGTGTTCCCATCCTGATCGCAAACCGGTTCATAGCCTGCTTTTTCCAATGCTTTCACACTGTCAAATTGTTTCAGGCGTGCCACATATTGCTGTCGCGACTCTGCTTCTACATGCGTACCTGACAAACTCTGTGCCGGTTGCAAACAAAGCATAACTATGGTAATCGCAAGTGCTATTACTTTCTTTCCATTTATCCTCATCACAAACTCCTTACTTGCATTTCTAATATTTTTTGATCCTTATGTTCCATCCTTT
>OGIE01004338.1_pt1 | contig 13568 bp, 17 predicted proteins | sample 1571581 | NCBI WGS metagenome assembly OGIE01 (sample SAMEA2582021, study PRJEB24529) | metagenome | biome: Human gut stool | place: China | collected 2011
GCAAGCAGTTCGCAGGTCAGCGTCTGCCCGTAGACGTGAAGCATGACGGGAAGACGGTTGGCGTCGGCTTGCTGGCTATCGATTTTGTCGGCTCTGGCGTGGACGTGGTTTCCACGGGTGAACAGCAATACAAAGTCACCATCACCGACACGGGTTCTCTGGTCACGTGGGCAAGCCTTTCGGGCAAGCCGTCGACTTTTCCCCCTGCGACGCACCAGCACACGATTGCGCAGGTGACGGGACTGCAAACTGCACTGGATGGCAAACAGCCTAAAGGTAGCTACGCCACGACGGCACAGCTTGGCGCAAAGCTGGACGCGGCGACCTACACCGCCGATAAAGCAAAGTTCGCACGAACCGATCAGCCGAATACTTTCGCTCAAAAGGTGACGCTGAGCGTTGATGGCGCAGACGACACGGATGCCGCAAATGTGCGGACGGTCAAAGCCCTGATTGCCGCACAGGCCGCAAAGCAGACGACCGCCGACGAAAAATTGCGCGCCCGCGTGCTCAGCCTAGAAGATGAATCCGCCGCAAAGCTGAACATCTCCGCCAACGATGCCGACAAGACAATCACGGTTAGTCTGATCGAGGGCGGTAAAACGGTTTCAAGCGGGACGGTGGACATCAGCGGCATGTTTACGACTCCGAGCCAGCCCGCGCCTGTCAGCCACCCTGTGTATTTTGGCTTCTCGGTTTCCGGAGCACCCGACGAATCGGAGATCAAGGCCGCGGCAACGAAGAGCGTCACGAAGATCGACGGTCAGGCGCTTGATTTTGTGCGCACAGGCAAGACGCCCGCCTATCTTTTCGCGTGGATTCCAGACGCTCTCGGAACCGTGAGCGGCTTTTCCTCGGGCGGCCTCCTCGACGTCTGGCAGTCGTCTGCCGTGACTGTCGATGGCGTAGCTGGAAAACTGTTTGTATCTGACAATCAAACGGCCACATCAAACATCGTTTTGGAGGTGAAGTCATGACCATCAGAATCACATCTCAGATCGTGAAAGCGGATCCGAAAGACACCTACTCGATCGTGGATTTGGACGACGTAAAAGGCGCGGACACTTTGAAGCAGGACGTTAAAGCGGCGACCAAAACCGCTGAGGATGCCGCGGCTGAAGCGGGAAACGCTTCGAAAGCACTTGCGCAGGTGACCGAAGGGTTGCGCGTGATGCAAAGCAACTTGGATCTCAAGCCTGATGGTATTCACATCGAAGACAGGCACGGGAACTCCTTTGACGATGTTACGGCTTTGAACTTCGGATCGGAAAACGTCACGATTCCAGACGTTCAGCAAGCTAACGCAAACATCGTCATTGACAATCTGGTCACGGTTTCAAACGGCCAAGAGCCTTCCTCCGTTTCGATGACAGGTAAGGTTTTGGAGTTTCCCGATGCCACGCTGATGATGCGCGACCCGCAGGGGGCGAAGGTAATCGTCGTCTCCCAAAAGACGCAAGACGACCAAAAAACCCCTATCATCATCGACAACCTCACAGCTGATTTCTCTATCGCGGGCGTGAAAAAGATCGAACTGCCGACGACGGAAATTTTGGCAAAAGGCGGCGGCGTCTATGCGCTCACGCCATACGTCACAGTCGGTCAACAGGAAGGCGGCACGGACGACGTACTGGCAAGAAGAATTACGGCGCAATTTCCACTGCAAGTTCAAAAGCAATCCGGTGGAACGGCAGTCGTCGGCATAGATCCTGCTTTTTTGGAAAAGGAACAGGTCAGCTATTACGCATACTTGGATCAGGAAGAAGAAATCTCACCCAAGCGGAAATCCATCGGTGATGCTTCTTTGTGGTTCGACGACAGCGCGGTTCAGGCGGGGGCATTCATTGAGATTGATCGAGATCAAAAGCTTATCGGAATTCAGGAAACCGATAGCAAAGACCCGAACGTATCAGGCGGCTCGTCTTTCCTTGTGATTTTCCGCGTCGCGATGCGCGGCACTGCCCCAGAAGACGGCACAGTAAAAATCTACCTCGAGGAGTTCGACCAAATGCGCCGCCCTGTAGGGATACTGGAGGACGAAAACGGGAAGCCGTGCGGCGTCGAGCGTGTGTACAAGTCAGGCGAAGAGTTGGGCGTTTTGGAAGTCGTCCGAGTCGTGAAGGCAAAGACCATGACGTACATCGGCTTGCGTATTTCGAATCCTTTCGATGATCCCATTCTGCTTGGCGACCGCACAGAGGGCAACTCTTGCATCGTCGTTCAGGAAGTCAGCTCTCGGCAACGGACTGGCTTGGGATTTTTGCAGTTCGAAAGTGACACCGCGCAGAGCATCCCGTTTACGCGGCATTACCTCGGTGCCGCTCATGCGACGATTGCCGCGCTTGTCTCAAAAGACATCCCCACCCAAGAAGGAAAGGCGGGGGAGGCATACACACTGGCGGACGGTTGGGGTGTGAGCAACCGCACGAAGCTAAATCTCGGTGTTTCAGGCGGCGCAATCGTCGTATCTTCTGTGAGCTCTGAAATGGCGGATTTCACGATCCATAAGATCTTCAGTGCAGAAGACACGGTTTTGATGCGCGGCAAGGAGGAGCGCGTCACGGTCACGACCGAAAACAGGGACTGCGCGTTTGTCCTTTTGGGGATGAAGTGGACGGGGAAGCCCGACGAAGCAACGACTGAAATTCTCGTAAATCGGAATAACGGATCGCCTGTCTTTGCTCCGGACTGGGCGGAATTTGATCGCGAGTTTATCAGCGAAAACGCCCTGACGGATTCGACGGTATCGCACGTTTTCACCGTGCCCCCAGACGCAACTCAGTATGCCTACGTCCTCATCCCGAACGCCGAACAGAACCCCATCAGTCTAAAGATCAAACAGTTTGTCTGCGATGTCGTCGCTCCCTTTGAATCGCACATCGTGCATCGCCCGAAGCTGATCGAAACCATGATGCGAAAGGAGGACGAGTTTTGGGAATTCGCTCAAGATAACCAGGGGTATTTTTCTCTAAGATACACCGTCAACGCGGTTTGGATCCCGTGCCCCATCGGCCTGCTGAAAAAGGGATCAAGCTTGCTAAAGCTCGATGCCTCTAAAATGGTCATCGCAGGCTCTGCCGCAAAGGGCGGAGAGGGTGCGATCGTTTTCCCAGATGCAGGAAAGGTGACGATGGCCGTATCTTTCTTTGCTTTGAACGAACAGGCAACGGATTCTGAGTTCAGCGCGCGTCTTGTCAAAGTCGCCGACAGCGGAGCGGTGACGCCGATTGCCGGGGCTGACTTGCGAGTGAAGATTTCGGCAAACTCCAAAGGCTCGATCGTGAACCTCAAAGCCGATACGTTCGACGTTTCCGCAGGCGATTGTGTTGGGATTCAGGTAAAAAGCGACAAGGTTGACGGGTGCTTCCTTGAAAGCACGACACCGTCACAACCGTTGGTGTTGACGACCATTGAATATTTGCGAGTGGTTTAAGGGGGTTTTATGAAGATTACGGAGGAGGTGATCAAGGATTTCCGTCGCTTCCTCCCCGCTTTTTCCGACACGACGAAGTGGGGAGCGGACGCGATCGTGCTTCAGCTTGTCGAGGCTGATGCCATGACAGGCGGGAGCTGTTGGGGAGCTTTCGACCTCGACGAGGATCGAAACTTGAAAAAGCGGGGGATGTACTATCTGGCCGCCCATTATTTGGTGTCATTCTGGGGCGACTCCGGAACATCCGAACCGTCTCAGATTAAGCCCGATGCTCGTTTGAATGTATCCAGTAAGCAAGTCGGAGACATGTCGGTGACGTACCGAGTCACGGAGATGGAGCCGACGGTGACGGACTTCCTTTCGACGACCTTATACGGCACGAAGTACCTCGAACTTCGAAAGATTGCGTGTTGCAACGTCGTGGCGGTGTGACATGGGCGTGACTCTCAGAGTGACCGGAATTGAACGAGCGGTCAGAGACATCAAAAAGGCAATGGACGCCTACAAAGGAGGCAGAATTTACGCCACCATTGGCGTCCACAAAGATGCGCCTCCCGAAGAAAACGGGGAGAGCACTGCTATGGTGGCTGCGGCCAATCACTTCGGAACCGACAAGATTCCTGCTCGTCCGTTTTTGGACAAGGGTGTAGAGCGTGAACGAGCAACAATCGCAAAGGAAGTTGCGAGAATGCTTGCCGCAGGAAAACGTCCGGAACAAGCCATCGAGCGAGCGGCGTTGCTTGCTGTTCGTGGCGTGCAAAAGCAAATCGACGACACGCTTTCGCCCCCAAACTCTCCGAGGACGATTGCGCGAAAAGGCTCGTCGCATCCGCTGATCGACACGGGCAATATGCGGCAGTCAATTGCCTACAAACTTCACGACAGGAGGCAGGAGTAATGGGCATCTTTGAAATGAACGGCGAAATCGACAACGATTTCACAACAACGCAAGTCGTGCACATACGAGAGGGTGGAACCTACGTCGATGGTGTTTTCGTTTCTCAGGAAGCGGGCAGAGAAACGTTTTCGGCTTGCATTCAGCCTGTGAGCAACCGCGAAATTGCATTCCTCGAAAATGGCGGGGAGCGAATTTCGGATGCTCGAAAGCTGTACATCACACAGCCAATCAACGGAATCGACTTGCGTAGCAAATTCGAGTTCTTTGGTCAGGTGTGGAAGGTTTTTGAGTTCGATTCTCGTCCTGAAAACACGTATTACAAGATCATTGTTGCGAGGGTGGACGACTGATGAGCACGGAAATTTTCGAAGCAATCAAGAAAGTTGTTGAGCGGCTGACGGGTGTCCAAGCATTCTCTGCAAACCAAAACGACATTGCGCCTCGCGGTGCTTACGCAACGATTTTGGTGATGCAAAGTGCTGTGGCAACTTCACGTGGCACTGTTAAGCAAAAGATCATCAACGACGGAAACGACGCGGTCGTTACAGCCAGATACCCCGTCACATGGACAGTGACGATCAACTTCTGGCGCGGCAAAGCGATTGAGAATGCAACGCGGCTGATGAACATTTTCTACCTGCCTGCGACTTCTGATGAACTGCTTGCGAGTGGAGTTGGTCTTGTGAACTGCTCGAACGTTCAAAACCTCACGGCGTTGCAGTCTAAGAGTTTCGAAGAACGCGCCGTCATCACTTTGACGCTGACGACGTTCGAAGAGATTTCGGAACAGGTCGGAGTGATTCGCAAGTTTGGTATCTCTGTTGAGAACGAGGACGGCAAAGAACTTGCCAAATACCCGACAGACGAAACGGTTTAAAATTCACTTGCCATTTTTTTAGGAGCTTCAAAAAAATGTCTTATCCCGCATCAAAAATCATTCGGGTGAACACTCGAATTTCTCCGCAGGGACTGAGCACGGCGAATTTCGGTTCTGCGATGCTGATTGTCCCGAAAACCGACACGACCAGCCTCACAAAAGACACCTTTAAGACGTACTCGGACGTTCAGGGTGTGGCGGCCGACTTTGCTGAAACCACTGAGGCCTACAAGGCCGCGTCCGCTTGGCTTGGCGGAACCCCGACCGTTTCTAGTCTTATGATCTGGGTGCGCGATCCCGATGACGCATCTTGGGCTGATACGCTCAACAAGATTCGCAACAAGACTTGGTGGTACTGGACGTTTGTGACGTCTGCTACTTACGAACAGGCCGAGGACGTTAAGCAGATTGCGGCATGGTGCGAAACGAACGCCTCGATGTTTGTCAACTGCCAGACTGGTGCCGCCGCTACGTCGATCCGTGATGAGCTTGAGGATTCTGACATTGCTTCCGAGCTGACCAAGCTGGGCTATCGCCACTGCTTCACTTCCGCTCACGCCACGGACGCTTACTCGGGCATCTATCTCGCAAAGCATTTCGCACGCGTGAATTACTCGGCCGAAAAATCGACGATTACTGGCGAGTATAAAAAGTCGCCCGGTCTTGCCGCTGAAACGCTTGAAGCGACTGCATACGCGGCGATGACGAAGGACACAAAGAAGGCCACTTTCTACAGCGTCGTCGATTTGCAAGGCTCGAGCGACATTGGGCGTTGGCTGAATACATGGACTCACTCGACTTACGGCGAATGGATCGACGATGTTGTGAATTTGGACGCGTTCGTGAATGCAGTGCAAGTCGGCATCTACAATATGATCGCAAATCAGACGACGAAGTTGTTGCAGACGACCACTGGGCAAGCGATGGTGATCGCCGCCGCCCGTGCTGTTTGCGAGCAGTACGTCTCGAATGGCTTCCTCGGCGAGCGCGATTACACCGATCCTGATGACGCGCAAGAAAAGTACACGCGCGGCTTTGAAATCTTGACTCGCCCCGAAGACATTTTGGGTCTGAGCACGTCCGATCGAGCCAATCGCAAGTGCGCCCCCGTTCGGATCCGCGTGTTCCGCGCAGGCGCAATCCACACTGCCGACATCGACATCGATGTTTACTGATAGAGGTTAAAGATGGCTGTTACTAAGGCTTTTACCATTTCCAACACCGTAGTCACGGTGAACGGTCGGCAGATCACCGACTGGGGTGCCGATGGCTCTGGAATTTCCGAGGAAGCGATCAATCCGAAGCGTCGTTTGTTGCAGGGGCAGGGCGGCAACGCTTTGATCCTTGAGCGCATTGCTCCCGGTCGTCGCGTGACGATAAAGGTGCGCTCTGGTTCTGCCGACTCCGCTTTCCTGCATGGACTCTATGCGTCTGGTGCAATCATCACCTATACGCGTTCGCAGGTTGGTGCTCTTGAAACTGCTATCGGCACCGAGGGCATCATTTTGAGTGAAGAAGCTGTTTCGCGCGTCAATGTCGATAGCATCTCGGACGACACTTTCGTTATGGAATTCAATTTGTGGGATTCTGTCAAGGGAGGTGAATCGTAATGCAGACTCGCGTTTTTGAGGTCGGCGAAAAGCGCTACGATGTGGCGATGGCGTCGGCAGTCAAGCAAGATGAGCTTTTGAGCATTCTTTCGCGACACATGGTGATTGCTTCGAGCGTTGCCAAGCAGCAAGGGGCAGAACTCAACGAAAACTCTGTCATGATTGCTCTCATGTCGATGCCTGTTGACATCAAGAAAAAAATCGTTGACATCGTGACGGAAATGGCAATCGAGGTCGGCACGACGAATCGAGTTAGCGTGAAGGATTTCGCGGGCAAAATGGTCGAGTGGAATCTTTTTATCGCCCGACTCATCATGTGGAACCTTGCCGATTTTTTCGACTTGTTGGCTGCCGCAAACCTCGAAAAGTCGTTGCGCGAGAAGCAGGGCTAAAAAGTGCGGTCAATTGGTATTTGATGCAACCTTGCATTGGATTGCCAAAGTTTGGCGTTCCGCCTTTTTGTTCGTGGAAAGAGCTAAACGACGGCACTTATTCGCTTGCTGATGTCGAACTTTTTCATCAAACAATGATGGAAATCGAAGACGTTGCAAATGCGAAATGAACAAATGCCCATGCCTTAAGGTGTGGGCATTTTCTTTGATGGTGAAAGATGAATATCGCTGATTTTGTTGTCGGCCTTGGCTTTGACACATCGGATTTTGAAAAGGGCTCTCGCAGAGTTTCGACAGGGCTTACAGGGTTGCGATCAGACATTTTGCAGGTCGGCGCAACGCTTGCAGGGGCATTCGGGGCAAAGGCGCTCACGATTGACTTTGCGAATACGAACGACGAGTTGCGGCAGGTTGCTGAAAGTCTGGGGATCACGACCGATGCTCTTTACGGAGCAAACGAGGCGGCGAAGGCATTCGGTGCGCGTGACGGTGAAATGACCGCTCTTCTGAGCACGCTCACGAGCATGAAGACTCGATTCAATGAGTTGGGCGAGCTTGGTGCGTTCGAAGAACTTGCGAAACTTGGTGTGGACATTGACCGACTGACGGATGCAAAAGACAGTGTTAGCGCAATGCTCGCGTTGTCCGACGAGCTGGCCAAGCTATCCACGTCGAGGCGATTTGAGGCCGCATCTGTTCTCGGCATCAGCGCTCAGACGCTTGACTTGCTGGCAAACGGTAGCAAGTCGGTGAGCGATCTGTCCAAAGCCTATCAAGACGCCAGACCACACACCGAAGCAATGGCGGACGCATCTCGTAATCTGATTGCCCAGTGGAATGAGTTGACCGAGCGAGTCGGAGGTCGTGCAGATCGTTTGTCCACGCCGTTGGTTGCGGCATTAGCAGACATCACGGGCGGGATGAACGACTGGCTTGAAGCCAATCAGGCGCTGATTGATCAGAACATCGACGCAGTAATCAAAGCGATTTCCGACAACTTCAACATCCTTGCTCCTGTCGCTGTTGCTGTTGCGGGCAGCGGACTTGCATCGACATTCGCAGGGTTGGCAAAGAGCGTGCCGATTGTCGGCGGTGCAATGGCCGCGGTTGCCGCGTCTCTTGGCAAGGTCGCTGTTTTGGCCGGAGCTATTGGCGTGGCCACTGAATTGTGGGACTGGGACGCTGAGACGCTCAAGGAAAAGACGGGAATTGAGCTACCCGATTGGGTTTTCAAGCCTGTCGGAGAGTTGATCGACGATCGAGGAGATGCGGTCGATGAGCGCAGGAACAACGCTTACGAACAAATGAAAAACGCGGGAATTTCCAGCAAGGGCACAACGGTTGTCCAACGAGAGGTCAATGGCCGAATCGAGAACAACATCTACATTGATGGCAAACTTGTGACAAAACAGGTTGTCGACAATCTAAATTTCGCTCTTGAAGAAAGCGAGTCCAACGCAACGTCGACGGAGGAAAGGTAAATGAGCTTGGTTACGCTTTTGACGCGCGAGCCTCCGCAAATTTGCGGATACACGTTTGACGCCGTGCTCGAAGATGAGCTCGAATTTGGCGTCGAAATTCCGACGTATCCGATTGAAAACGGCGCAGAGATTTCCGATCATCGAATCATCTTGCCTGCCAAGTATCGCATCATCATCATGATGACGAACACGCCCCTATCGCAAAGTCTGCTCGGTTTTGCAGGGTCGATGGCGGGCGGCTTGGTGTCGAATTTGACGGACAATCCTGTCATCGCGGCCGTTGCCGGTATGAGTGCAGGCTTTCTTGCGTCGTCCAGTGGCACACGTTCGTCAACTGCGCTTGAGCAGTTGATCGGAATCATGGAGTACGGCAAGCCGTTCGATGTGCAGTGCGGCGACATCACGCTCAAAAACATGGTCATTACCAAGATCACGCGCCGCAAGACTCCTGAAAACGAAAGGGGGCTTGAGGCTGTGCTTGATCTACAGGAATACGTTTCGCTCGACAGAATTACGCAGGAAGGCGCACCGAAGCACACGCAGATGCGACCGAATAGTGCTGAGGCCGCTTCGTGCTCTGCGGTCGTCAACAAGGGTGTCGCAAGCGTGAAAGAATTGGGGTCGAGCGCAATTGATAAAGTCAGAGGGTGGTTCTGATGGTTGAAATTCCTTTAGTCGGCGGTGCTGGAAACACGCATCAGACTTTTTCCGCAATTCTCGGTGGGGTCGAGTTGTCTTTCAAACTCGACTTTCTGGCGTATCTTGAAAGGCCTGCGTGGAATCTGACACTGGGCAGGGGAAATGAGATTTTGGTCGAAGGGCTTTTGCTCAAGTGTGGGTGCGACATGCTTGAGCCATACCAGTTCGGCTTGGGCGCTTTGGTCTTGGTTGGAAATGACCCGACGATGAGCAATTTGGGTGTGGAAAACACGCTTTACTGGTTGAGCGAAGATGAGAAAATTCAGCTTAAAAATTGACGGCAAGGACTTCATCGTCCACAACGAATACCGTCAGTTTCGCGTGACATTCTTTTCGCGTATGCGCTATACGGATCGTTTGTCGTTTCTCGATCTTGCTATTTACAACCTATCCAGAGACACAGCAATCGACCAAGGCGCAGAGATTGAATTTTCGGCGGGATATGAAGAGGAATTCGACCGAATTTTCAAGGGAAAGATCGTCACCGTCTTGAAGGAGCGCGACGGCGCAAACATCGTCACGCGACTGCTTTGCCGTTCAGGTGCTTCGGATGCAAGACCATCTATCGATGTGTCGCTTGGATCCGGTGCGACGGCTGTGCAGGCTTTGCAGGCTTGTGCTAGTGCATGGGGGCTTGCGCTGAATCTCGACGATGAACAGTTCAAGGATGCGCCCGTTTTTACGAGGGGCTACTCGCAAAAACGGGCGCATCCTTGAACTGTTCATCGTCGAGATTCGGTCGGTTTGTCGTTCCTCTCAAATCGGTTTTCAGTGGTTGTCAACCTCCGACACGCTGTACGTTGACAGGAACGACAAGCCGACCGCAGGCGATCCGCGAGAGGTTTCGCTATTCACTGGCATGATCGGCGTTCCAGAGGCCGAGGGAGACGTTAAGGGCATTTTCGTTCGAGTCACGATGCGGCTTTCTCCACGCATGCGAATCCGAACGAATATCGAACTGAAAAGCGAGTACGCCTCTTATTCGACAGGGAACTTCTACATCGTTCCGCCTGAAAACGGTGGGAAAATGTCAGGCGTTTACAAAGTTGTTGAGGTTTTGCATCGTGGCGATTCGCTTGGAGACAAGTGGGAAACTGAAATTAGAGGTCAAAAGTAAACATGGCAAGCAATTCTCAATCGACAGAGGTCAGGTTTCAGGCTTTCTTTGACGCGATGTTTCATCAGGCGATGAAGAAGGTCTATACCGCAATCCCTGCCCACGTCATTGCTTTTGATGCAGCGCGGCAGGTTGCGCAGATTCAAATCGGCATCTTGCGCGTTGATGTCAACGGCGAGACAAGCGCACCGCCGCCAATCATCGAATGCCCTGTGTTGTTTTTAGGAGATACTTTCACGGTCGAGTTTCAGATCGACGCAGGCTGCGAGGGACTCGCCATTTTTTCGCAACGGTGCATTGATGGTTGGTTTCAGACTGGAGGCGTAGCAGCGAATCCGTTGGCACGTTTCCACGACATGAGCGACTGCTTGTTTATTCCAGGTTTTCGTCCTATGCCGAATGTCATTTCGGGCTTTTCAAACAACGGCATTCGGATCAGGAACAAGGACGGAAAGCAGTTTGCTTGGCTGAAGAACGACGGCTCTATCGCCATTGAAAACGGCGCAGGCCATATCCGCATGGATGCAGGCGGCACGGTGACGATCAACGGCGTGACGATCGACACAAAGGGCAACATCAAGACGCCGACGACGGTCGAGGCTGTGACGGTGACGGCTTCTAATAACGTGATTGGCGGCGGAATCAGCCTGAATAGCCACGTGCATACGAACACCGAGCCCGGGACGGGAACCTCGGGCGCTCCACAATAAGGATGTAAAAAATGAGGGTCAGACGATTAGATGAAAATGGCGACATTGTGACGCGAGGCGAGCAATGGAAGTACGACAAGGAGGCCATTGCGCAGACCGTATCGACGCGGCTCAAGCTATTCCTTGGAGAGTATTTTCGAGACAATACCGAGGGCGTCCCTTGGTTCAATAAGGATGACGGCTCCGAAGGAATCCTCGGCAAGGGCTACAGCCTTGCGCAGGTTGAGGCTATTTTGCGCAACAGGATCATGCGAACGGATGGGGTTTTAAAATTGCTCTCGTTCAAGATTGATTTCGACGAGACGACGAGAAAGATTAGTATCAGCTCTTTCGTTCTCACGACGTATGGCACGGAGGAATTGCTGTGGGTCAGCTAACCGATAAGGGTTTTCAGGTCAAAACCCAAAACGAATACTATGAAGAAGAAAAGGCGCTTTACAAGGGTATCGATTCTTTGTGGAATCTCGACCCTTCGACGCCTGACGGCCTGAAAATTGCGCACGACGCGGAGGTTTTCACGGCGCTCGACGAGCAGGTCAAGCAGGCCTACGACGCGCGAGACCCCAACAAGGCCAGCGGTTCAGACCTTGATGTTTTGAGAGCACTGACGGGTGCAAAGCGCTCTCTCGGCACGCCTTCAACTGTTGAGCTGAAGTTGACTGGTGTGGCAGGGACGATCATTCCGAAGGGAGCAAAAGTAAAAGACGGCCTTGGCAATGTCTTCGTGACCGACGAAGACGTCACGATTGGTCTTGACGGAACCGCAACCGTCAACGCCCACAATTCAGTCAATGGCGCGGTTGTCGTGTCGGCCAACACTTTGACGCACATCGTGGAAACGGTCGGCGGTTGGCAAACGGTGACAAATCCGCTGCCGTCTGTCGCTGGCACGGATCGAGACTCGGACGCCGTTTTTCGCATCAAGTCAGCGAAGACCGTCGGTCGTGCCGGGCAGAATCAGAAGGAGAGCCTGTACGGTGAGCTGTTCGACACGGCGGGCGTGCGCAAAGTCGCAATTTACGAAAACAAGACGGGGTCGGCGAGCGTTGACCCCGTGAAAAATCCTCACGCTTTGCCTGCGCATTCGTTGGCAATTGTTGTTGATGGCGGAACGGATCAAGATGTTGCCGAAGCGATTTATCGCAAAATTTCGGTAGGTGTTAATCTTTATGCCAAGGCGAACGAGGTTCAAAAAACCGTATATTCGAAGATACTCCCTGCGTCCTATGACGTAATCATCTTCGCGCGACCTGTTGACGTAGCGGTCAAGATTTCGGTGAAAATCGCGGATCCGCAGGGCGTCTTGCCTGTTGACTCCGACGTTGCAGACTTGGTGAAAAAGGCGTTCATTGACTACTACGAGGGCGATCTTTTGCCGAGCGGAATCGGGTTTATGACGACTGGTTTTTCGATCGGCGAGAACGTGCCATATTCTCGTCTTTTCACGCCCGTCAACAAGGTGCTCGGAGAATATCCCGGCACATACGTAAAAGAGCTTAAGGTCAACGACGGCACGGCGAACGTAGCGGTTGCTTTCAATGAGCTTGCTCGTTTCACCAAGGATCAAATCACTGTGACGGTGGAAAAATGAGCGAACTTCTGAATCTGCCAAACAGAATTTACGCCCAGTATGCGGACAAGCCGAAGTTCGTTGAGTGGATGAACATCACTCGTAAGATCGGATTGGAATTGAAGGAGGGCGCGGAACAGGTCAGGAAATGCTTTGACATCGAAACGGCAAAGGGCGACGCGCTTGAGGTGATTGGGCGCATCGTCGTCATTGATCAAATCAAAGACGAGCGCTTGATGAATTCGGGCGTTTTTGCCGACCCGGACGGGACAAACTTCAACGATCGGGTCAAGACGTTTGCTGAGCGGTCGACTTTCACAAACGCCGACCTTTCAGATGAAATGTTGCGGTTCGCGATCAAAGCCAAGATCATCAAGAATACGGCAAACCCGACGGCGGACGAACTGCTGTCTGCACTATCGTCACTTTTCCCGAGCGCGAATGTCTTCAGGCTCCTAAATCACCATGACATGAGTTTTTCGATCGAGTACACAGGAAAACTCTCTGATCTCGAGCAGTGGCTGATCGATCTTCACGACTTTATCCCGACGCCTCAAGGGGTAGAATTAAGAGGATTTATTCGATCCTTCGGCATCATTGAGTTTTTGTCGAGCGATGAAAATTCACCTTTTGGCGACGAAGAACTGGAGTTCTTGGCATGACTTTTTACCTGAACCTGCGATACCCTGATCGGGTAAACGCACCGTCTGACGACTACCCCCGCGGCGCGTTCAAAAATCGCTCTGCCCCGACATCGGACGATGGCACGTACTTGGAAAAA
>OGIE01004352.1_pt1 | contig 13526 bp, 10 predicted proteins | sample 1571581 | NCBI WGS metagenome assembly OGIE01 (sample SAMEA2582021, study PRJEB24529) | metagenome | biome: Human gut stool | place: China | collected 2011
TGGATGATTCCGGTGGCTTTATCCACACCAATGTGCATCTTCATTCCGAAGTGCCTTAAATATAATTCCGGCACAAATCATGGAATAAAACACAGAGCCGACGCTAAGCAGGGAAAGAAGAACAATTCCGATCATCATCCAGGACTGGAAGTTGAAGGAGAAGTCCCGGAGGGCATAAAAAATCACAAACGGAAGGTTGCTGAGGCGTCCTAAATGACTGGTCACCAATGCTAAACCTGCAATTCCGCAGAACGTCAGAACATAAACAAAATTCTTTTGCCGAACCCAATAGTTAATGAAAAATCCCATTCCGGATAACCCGATGAACCAGAGGAATAAGGCAATCGTCCATCCCCAATGAGTTGCCTGAAGCTGAGGAGTAAGTGTGGATAAATCAATCATTTTTGCACCACTACAAAGAAATTAGGTTTCGTGCCTTTGTTCGGCATAAGGAGTTCGGTACGACAGGAAGCGATCTTCTTAGAAATTTCGCTTTGCGGATCTTTCACATCTCCGAAGAAACGGGCTTGAGCCGGACAAGCCTGAACACAAGCAGGTTGTTCTCCCTGTTGAATCAATTTCAAGCATCCGTCACTCATGCATTTCATGGGAAGTCCGTTATCCGGATGAGACCAGCGGGCATCATACGGACAGCTCGCTACGCAGTAGTTGCAGCCAACGCATTTGTTCGGATCATTGCGAACCAAACCGTTTTCGTCGTAGTAATTAGCACCGAAGGGACAAGTCTTAACGCAGGGAGCGTCCGAACAATGCTGACATTGAACCAGCAGATTTACAGGTCTTCTTTCTTCCGAGCGAAAAACGCGAATATTAGAAGCAAGCCAGTCGCGGCCCGGAATAGAGCGATTATGCATTTCGGGAAAGTTGGTCTGAGAACAGGCCACAATACAGGCTCCGCAGCTGATGCATTGTGTAGCATCAAAAAGATGCGCTAATTGTTTTTTCTTTTCGACCATGATTTAGCCTCTCAATTTGTTGATGCGTACGGCACTGTTATTGGCAACCGTTCCGAAAACGGGCTGTGCATAACCTTTGGCGTACCAGTGAGAATTAATCCCTTCTTTAATGAACTGATAATCGGGGTGATCAGCCAAGTGCTTGATTCGATTACCGCCTGAAAATCCGAAAGCGAAGAGTGATCCTGATATAACTTTCTTCGTCACAGTAATTTGAGCATTCCCTTTATAGGCCGTATCAATACCTTCAACTTCGACGGTTTCACCATGAGAAATGCCCAGTCTTTCTGCATCTTCCGGGTTCATCCAAACAGTACGGTCTCCAAGGTATTTAGAAGGAAGAGCAAACATACTGAGACCGGAGCAGGAAGTGCAGTTTTTCCCGGATACTAAAATAAACTCGTTACTGTTTCTCTTCGGCGGAGTAAAAGCCGGTGCAGGAACATGTGCCGTGAAAGGAGGAATTCCTCGCACATATGCGGGTTTTTCGAAACTCTTGAAAGAATAAATTTCAACTTTGCCGGAAGGCGTTCCGAAGGGTTTCTTATAGGGATAGACGCCGTACTCTTTAATCTTAATCGTCGACCAGCCTTTCGTTCTAATGTCCTCGTGAATCCGACGAGACCAACCGGGCTTGACTTTGTCGCATTCTTCCAAGAGCTGGGCATAGCCTCTCTTTGTGAATGCGTCAAAGTAAGCATTGAATTCTTCAGCTGTTTTGCATTCCTTGTATCCGACTCTTGCAGCTCTTTCCGGGAAAGCTCTTCTGAGGATCTCTAGCAGAATCCACACATCGTGACGGGCCTCGCAGCCTTCAGGAGGACTCAGTTGAGGATCGGAAAGATAAATCGATCCGTCTCTTGCCCACTTTACGCCCGACATTTCCATTCTTTCCATGAAGTACGTAGAAGGAAGGACATAGTCAGCGTAATCGCAAATCTCTTGAGGGAGAACGTCTTGAACGACACTAAGTTCAAGTTTTTTAAGCCTTTCGGCAAGCTCCTCAGAATTTGCTTCTCTTTGGAACATCGTTGTGCCCACAAAGAAGGCTGCCTTGATGGGGTAAGGCTTTCCGGTCAGAACAGCTTCCATAGCCACTTTGAAAGTGCCCTCGGCTTCCGGATAGATGATCTTATCGATGCGCTTTTCTTTAGCCATCCTCCAAGTTTCCCCATTCGGACCTTTTCCTTGGGAGACACTCGGAATCTTCAGACCGGCAGCAGCCGTAACAATCATTCCGCCGGGTATATCGATGTTGCCGTTAAAGGCGTTTGCGATCGAGACTAAACGATAAACCTGAACATCTGTACCATTTTTAGAGGTATACCACCCGTCATCAATTACCCCCTTGAGATTGGTGAAATCTCGAGCAATTCTGCGAATCATATCGGCGGGTATACCGGTAATTTCAGAGCTTTTTTCGGGGGTATAAGGAGCAAGCGTCTCTTTAATGATGACAAAAGCGGTTTTAACCGGGCAGGAAGATCCATCTGCAAGCTTGACAGATCCGCTCATATTCAGGTCAGCCTTGAAGGAAGAATCCTCATCAAAGGCGGTCGGTATGCCTTTATCATTTCTTAGAACGCCTCTGAAAGAGAGGCGTCCGTCGGGGGAGGCGACGACATATTTCGTTTTATCTCCACCCTGAATGACCTCAGCCTGAGTAAGGGGCTGGCCGTTTTCTTTGATCAGGTAAGCTCCGTTCGTCCCTTTCTCAATAAAGTCCAGATCAGCCGTGTTTGTACGGAGCATTTCATTGATCAGAGCTGAAAGAAAAGCGTCATCTGTGCCGGGACGAATAGCAACCCATTCGGCATCGCCGTAGGTAATGTCCGGCATTTTCGGATCGATAGCAACGACGCGAGCCCCTTTTGCTCTGGCGACATTCAAAGTATGAAGAGCCCCCATCGAAGCTCCCATAGTGCGTCCGATCAGGAGGAGATAGCGCAGATTTTCGTAGTCAGGTTCTAATTTCCCCGCACCGCTGAAGCCGGTACCGAAAACCCAGTTGCGCGCATTTATACCCGCAGCGTTGCAGGAAGATTGGTGTCCGATGTTATTGGGAGAACCTAGCGGGAAAGTCAGCCATTTGCTCATTCCCTGAAAATTATGAGATGTTGTTGTGATGCAGCTTTCACCATACTTTTGGACAAGATCTTTAACTTTGGCGCCGATTTCGTTTAGAGCCTCGTCCCAAGTAATTTCTTTAAATTTACCTTCGCCTTTTTCCCCGATACGTTTTAAGGGTTTGCGAAGACGGAGAGGGTGGTTCCAGATCCACATCGCGCCGGCAGAACGGCCGCAGTAACCTTGCTGAGGATGTCCGGGGTTCGGAAAAATTCGAACGGTTTTTTCTGATATCGGTTCGCCTTCTTTGCGCATCGCTAAGATGCCGCAGTAAGCACCGCACATTGTGCAGGCGACCGGATGTTTGGACCATCCTTCTTTTTCTAATTTTGCAATTTGTTCCGCAAATGCATGGTTCACCAGAGAGGGAGCGGATGCCGCTGCTGCTGAACAGGCTGTTCCCTTAATTAATTTTCTTCTGGTCATCGAAAGATTAACGAAATCGACTGACATTATTTTTGTCCTTTTAATAATGGGGTTTGTCCCTAACGCTCTGGCATACTAGGCTTCTCGAAGAATTTGAATAATCGGAAAATCCCCTTATACCGTTTGAACTAGACTGCCGATTTTTAATCCGTTAGCTGCATTAATATGTCGTAGACTAATATTATTTTTTATAATAAATCAAATAATTAAGTAGTTAAAAATTTCATTACCCCGGTATCATCCTGTCACAATCAGCAACATATCAGATACAGCTTGAAATAATGGGTTACTAAATAAGAAAAAGACGGGGATTTTTGAACAATTTCTGAACTAGGAATATCCTCAAAATTCAAAATTTGAGGTTCTCAGAGGTTCTATTTCTGTAAGAAAATCCTCCTTCAGGACTCGAGTTCTTCTTCACTGAGGCAAATCCCCTAAAAATGCTAATGGGTTATTCGCAGAGAATAAATCCTATAGAAAATTTAATATAGTGAAGCTTATAATCAGTTTTAGGTGGGTTATATTTATTTAAAAAACTACTAGAAATTGGCCTTGCACGTCCTCTTCACACAGGCAGAATGTGGAAAGTTAAAAAATAAGATAGAAAGCGATGTACTTCAATAAAAGAAAAAGAGCACCGAAAATACTGAAGCTGCTTGTCGTCGTCTTATCGCTGGGCGCCTCGATATGTTTTTCAGCCGACAAAACGGATATCAGGGTCGGCATTATTGATTCTTTTAATCCGGAGTTCGCGACGACCACACTCGAACCTACCTTACGATATCTCAACCAAAAATTACCCAACTATCACTTCGTTGCCGTTCCTTTGAATTCGGTAAACCCAGAAAAAGAATTAAAAAACAACCCGGTTGATTTTCTCATCAGTTCAGCAGGTACATTTCATGAACTAAGTATTTCTATAGGCATCGTTCATATTGCCACTCGTAAAACCATTCTCTCTGACGACCCTTCAGCTTCCGAGGGCGCAGCTTTCGTTACATTGGCTAAGAGAGCAGATCTCATTGAGCTCAAAGACCTGCAGGGTAAAGTCGCTGCCGCCTCTCAGCCGAATTCTTTCGACGGCTGGCTTGTCGGACAGCACGAACTCTTCAAAAACGGTCTGAACCCTGAGAAATTCTTCAAGCGGTCTGTTTTTACCCATTTTCAATTTCCTGATGCGTTAATGCTGCTCATTCAAGGAGAAGCAGATGTCGCGATCCTTTCAGCCTGTGTCTTGGAAGAACTCTCTCAAGAGGGGCTTATTGAGTCATCCGATTTCAAGGTTATTTCGCAAAAACCAAGGGATGTTTTGAAGTGTGCGCGGTCTACAGATCTTTATCCCGGAATCGTCTTTGCTGCTCGAGAGAATACTCCTCCGAAACTCATGTGGGAAGTGACTTCGTCGTTGATCAGCATGCCGCCGACCAACGACTATGAATGGACGATTGCAAGTCGGTTCTCTAAAGTGGATGAACTTTTCCGAGATCTGCAGCTCGGGCCTTACCAATATTTAAAAGATTGGAGTCCTGCCGGCATCTTTAAGCGCTTCAAGACAGAAATCTTACTGACCTGTGGCTTGCTTCTTCTTTTAATCCTTAACTCACTATACCTGAGACGAACAGTTGCGAGAAGAACGCTTCAAGTAAGACGAACACTGAATCGCCAAATAAAAATAGAGAAGGAATATCGGGACTCTCGAAACCGATTGGCACAAATGGAAAAATTCGGTGTCATCAATCAGATGTCGGGCATGCTCGCACACGAAGTCCAACAGCCTTTGATGGCAATTAACAATTATTTGGCCGGCTTGCGTGTGTATTTGAAGTCAAAGGGCTTCTCTGATGCCGTTACGGAACAAGCTATCGGTTCTTTAGAACATAACAGCTAACGTATCGGAAGCATTGTGACACGCGTCAGAGGATACGCAAAACAAAAGAAGGGCGAAATGAAAAGCTGTGACTTGACTGCCATTGCTTTAAGCGCACTTAATGTATTGAAGGCACTGAAGTTTGAGCACGTCGAGGTTACTTCTGATTTACCTTCAGAGGCTAGAGTAGTCGGCGATCCGCTGGAACTAGAACTGCTCATCATTAACTTACTTAAAAATGCCTGCAGCGCCGTGGAAAAACAACCCAAGCCGATAGTTGATTTAAAAATCGGAAGCCTCGACGACAGCCATTGGTGTTTGAGTGTCTCGGATAACGGGCCGACGCTTGATGACAAATCCTTCGCCAGACTTAAGACACTGGGAGACAGTGTCAAACCGGAAGGCATGGGCATCGGTCTTTCGATCGTCCGCGGTATTGCAGATAAACACGGAGCGGAACTGGAATTCATCAGACTGCCGAAAGGCGGAATCTGCAGCCGTGTGGTAATTGATAAGGAGGAATGTAAATGACAACCCCGCTGGTTCGTATTGTGGATGACGATGCGGATGCACGATCTTCTTCTTCGTTTTTTCTGAGCATGATGGGTCTGGAAATCAAAGAGTATGACAGCGCTTATCGCTTTTTGGAAGAAGACGACATGAATCGTCCCGGGTGCATCATTTTGGATGTCCGTATGCCGGATATGACCGGCATGGAGCTTCAGGTTAAACTGAATCAAAAGGACTGCCGCCTTCCGATTATATTTCTTTCCGGACACGGAGAATTAGACATGGCCGTCCACGCCTTAAAACGCGGCGCTTCTGATTTTCTTCAAAAATCGGCTAAACCCGAACGCTTGCTAGCCGCTGTCAAGAAAGCTGTCACGGCCAGTATGGAAGAATACGAATCCGGCAATGAGATAGAAACACTCCGAAAAATCTATGATTCTCTGACGCCCCGTGAAAAAGAGGTCGTTCTCGGAGTCGCCAAAGGGGAGCTCAATAAAGTCATAGGCTACAACCTTGGTATCAGCGAGAGGACCGTAAAAATGCACCGAGCAAACCTCTGCAGCAAACTTAATGTCACCAGCGCCGTCGAGATGGCAGCGTTTTTACGCAAAATCGGAGTTTTAAATGCTTAGAAGAAGCTTTGCAGCAGGTTTGAGTTTGTTCGCTGCTTTTCCACTTTCGGTTTTTGCGCAGTCAGATGCCGAAAAGAAATTCGATTTAATCATTATCGGTATCGGGGTAGCCGGTTTATCGACTGCGGTTTCTGCTGCACAAAGCGGCGTAAAAAATACTCTTCTTATCGATAAAGCGGCTTTCGTAGGAGGACATTCTGCACTTTCCGGCGGCTCAGTCAATGCAGTCGATCCGGAAGTTCAAATGAAGCAGGGCATCAAAGACAGCCCTGAGCTTTGGTTCAGACAAATCATGGAAGCGGGAGAATTCCAAAGCGATCCAATACTCGTTAATACCTTAGTAAATAATGCTCATTCAACTCTTCATTGGTTAAGAGAAATCGGCATCCCTTTCGATGACCAAGTCTTCGAAGCGTGGGGCGGAAAGTTCCAGCGGGCGCATTCTGCCGGTCAAAAACGAAACGGAATGACGTACGTTCGAATTATGAATCAAAAAGCTCGCTCCCTCGGTGTCAAGGTACGGCTGAGAACTGAAGCGGTTAGTCTTTTAGAAAATAACGGGCAAGTTATCGGAGTAAGAGTCAAAACCCGAGAGGGGAAATTAGAAGATCTTCAAGCAAAAGATATTGTGATTGCCACAGGAGGTTTCACGGCAAACGTTCCCATGCGTCTGAAATACGATGAGCGCTTAGATGCTTCATTGTTCACAACTGCGAATCCGACGGGCAGAGGCTTTGACGGATCCACTGGAGACGGAATTTTATTAGCAGAAAAAACCGGCGCACAGACGGTTGATATGGAGGCCATACAGCTTATTCCGCTCAGAGGCGGCAGACTGCTCAACTATGTGGGCGGAGATATTTTTGTCGACAGTTCAGGAAAGCGTTTCGTCGACGAAAGCAAAGGGGTTAAGGCTATCGGAGAAGCCTACCTGAATTTACCGGACAGAGTATTCTGGGTCATTACGGATTCTCAATCACAAAAGAGTTTGGATTTAGATGCCAAACTTCTCTCCGGTACAGTTCGAATGGCCGACTCCGTCGCCGAAATGGCCAAGAAAATGCATGTCAGCCCTAAAGTTCTTCAAGAAACCCTGGATCGGTATAACAAATTTGCAGAGCTGGGGGAAGATAAAGATTTTGGGAAGAAGATATTTACCCAGAAAATTGATAAACCGCCGTTTTATTTCGGACGAGAGCAGTTTGATATTCACTACAGCTGCGGCGGGTTAAAAATTAATAAAAAATGCCAAGTCATCGGAAAAGAAAGTAAACCGATTCCAAATCTTTATGCCGTCGGTGAAGTCACCGGAGGTATTCACGGAAGGGATCGTTTAGGCGGAGACTCTCTTATTTCCTGCTTTGTTTTTGGAAAGATCGCAGGAGAGGAAATTGCGAAGAAACAGAAGGATCTCAAATAATCTACATTCCTATTTAAAAGGATAAAGTTAATTACTCAAAACTTTCTCCTAGAAATATTGAAAGATAAAATTAAAACATTACTTATTACTAGAGCTCGATTAATATTCTCCAAAAATATTAACTCAATTTAAATAAGATTCTACTCCTCGAGAAATCCTCTCATTTATCTTTCTAATTCACTTTTTCTCCTGAAAATATTTGCCGCTAGATTATTTTTTTTACACAATATATGTCTAACTCCTTATTTAACAAAGGAGGAATGCCTTTTACCCTAGAGATTTTTTCAGTTATTTTCATCTCCGTTAATATTTTTATTTTTCATAGAAATTTGACCGGTATTTATTCTGGCACTGATTATCCTTTCTACAGCATTTGAGACTTTCGGATCGATATTTACTAGAACATCGTCCCATTATCTTCGTCCAATTCTACGGTCAGCAGCTCGGAAAATATCCAAAGTTCCCAATCATCTTTGAGTATAATGGAATGATTGCCTGTCCGCATTGAGATAAACGTTAATCAAATCTGAAATGTCGCTTGCCGAACTTCTATAAACCAAATACATTTCTTTGTAGTTCAGCTTGGCGGAACAATCTTTTGGCCAGTCCCAAATAATTTCATCATTCAGCATCAGAAAATATCTCGGACACACGGAATCAACATGGCCAGGAATTCTGTAAATCGCACAATGAAACTGTAAACGTATATTCAGATCAAAAATTGTGTAAATTCTTCTCTGTAATTTAGACCATCGTCTTGGCATTCTCTACTTCTTATCCTTTGCCAATACGATATATCGACTTGCGTTAAAAAATGGCGTAACAAGTTCAATACCATTAGTTTTTGTTATATAACATTTTTATTAATAAGACCAATAATCAAATAGAATTTGTATAAAATACCAGTATTTAATTTAAAATGTTATTTTATTAGGAAGTAATTAAATTAACAGATTCTGTTTTATTTAGATAAAAAAAAAGAGGCCGATTAGGGCCTCAATTTCTCTTTTTTAACAATTACAGCGATTTAATACTTTCAAGAAGTTTATCTACGCTTTCTTTCGGAGTTGCCCAACTTGTGCAAAAACGAACTAAGAATTCCTCTTGTCCGACGTCACCTTCACATTCAAATGCATAATCTTTAGAAAGTTTGTCTTTTGCATCTCGAGGAAGGAATAAAAATTGCTGATTAGACGGAGAGTCCACTAAGAAACGATAGCCTTTATCTTTAAAAGCTTCTTTAATTCTCATTGCCTGATCAACGGCGTGTTTACCCATTTCTTCGTAAAGACCGTCTGTAAATAAGGCTTCAAACTGAACGCCGAGGAGGCGTCCTTTTGCGAGCATAGAGCAATTCTGCTTAATCATGCTCCGGAAATTGGCGTCTAAGCCGCTGCCTCTCGGAAATACAATCGCTTCCCCCATCAAAATACCGACCTTTGTTCCGCCAATATAGAAAACATCCGTCAGGCGATCGATATCTTCCAAAGTGACGTCGTTGCCCGGGCTTTGTAAGCCGTAGCCAAGACGAGCGCCATCAAGATAAAGCGGAATCACAAATTCCTGACAAACTTCAGAAAGAGCCTGAAGTTCCGATTTGGAATAGACAGTTCCTAATTCAGTGGGCGAGGAAATATAGACCATGCCGGGCTGGACCATGTGTTCATGTGTCGGATCAGCCCAATAGCTTTCAAGATAATTTCTGAGTGTTTCGGCAGAGAGTTTTCCGTCTTTGCCTTCCAGACCAATGACCTTATGTCCCGTCGCTTCAACGGCACCGGCTTCATGAACATTGATATGACCGCTCTTGCTGCAGACACAACCTTGATAAGGTCTCAAAAGCGAAGCTATGACCGTTACATTGGCAGGTGTTCCGCCTGTGACAAAGTAAACATTAGCCAAAGGATCTTCACAGGCTTCACGAATGAGTTCCTGAGCATGTGCGCAATGGGAATCTGCTCCGTAACCGGGAGATTGTTCAAAATTGGTCTTAACCAGAGCTTCTAAAACTTTAGGATGGGCGCCTTCGGCGTAGTCGCATTCAAATCGGATCATTTTTAGAGACGAAGAGTTTGAGGAATGCTTGAAATAATAGGACAAAAAACGGGGCCGAAGCCCCGCGGCGAATCAAAGCTTTTTATTCAGCCTGATCTTTTAAGAAGTTAATCAGAAGGGGAACCGGACGGCCGGTTGACCCTTTTTCTTTTCCGCTCTTATTAGCAACACCTGCGATGTCCAAGTGAGCCCACGGTGTATCACCGACAAATTCTTCCAAGAAGGCAGCGGCGGTGCAGGCACCGGCGCCGCGAGAGTCGCTGATATTGGCGAGATCGGCAAAGTTGCTCTTCAAAGCCTTGGTAAAGGAAATATCCAGAGGCATTCTCCAGACCGGATCCATAGCAGTGTCGCCGGCCATCATGAGGGACACAGCCAGTTCTTCATCGTTGGAGAACAAACCTGCTATGTCGTTGCCTAAAGCAACAACGCATGCGCCGGTCAAAGTGGCTGCGTCCACAACGCACTTCGGTTTGAACTTATCGATGGTATAGGCGAGAACATCGCAGAGAACCAAACGACCTTCGGCATCGGTATTCAAAACTTCAACGGTCTTGCCGGCATAGCTCTTGAGAATGTCTCCCGGTTTAGTTGCGGAACTTCCGGGCATATTTTCTGTAAAGCCGACGGCAGCAACGATGTTCACCGGCAGCTTCATGGCTGCAGCGGTTGCGATAGAAGCGATCATGGCAGCAGCGCCGCACATGTCGTATTTCATTTCGTCCATTCCCTTAGCGGGTTTCAAAGTAATGCCACCGGAGTCAAACGTCAGTCCTTTACCGACCAAAGCAACCGGAGTATCGTCCTTCTTGCCGCCGTGGTATTCAATGACCACCATACGAGGTTTCTGGTGAGAGCCTTTAGCTACACCGAGCAGGCATCCCATACCCAGTTTTTCCATGGCTTTTTCGTCGAAGACGGTAACATCAAGACCCAGAGAACCGGCAAGTTTCATGCATTCTTCAGCCATAAACTTCGGTGTGCAGAGATTTGCCGGCATATCTCCGTACTGTTTGGCCATCTGAACACCGACACCGACGGATACGCCTTCGGCATAAGCTTTTTCAACGTCCTTGTTTTCATCAGGAACGTAGAGGTCAATGTTTTTAGGCTTCTTCCAGTTGATGTCAAACGTTTTGTAGTTCTTAGGGCGATCAAGGGCTGTGCAGGCAATAAAACCGGACTGTTCGGCGATCCATTCAGGAACTTCATCCGGCAGCCACTCAAGGGTGGTCAGGACGACTTCTTTGCCAAGGTAAGCATTGTCGATACCGAGTTTTAAAACACGCTGGAAGTCTCTGGCTTTGCATTTTCCTAAGCCGACGAACACAACACGTTCGGCCTTACATCCGGGGAAGTCGCGGAAAACCGCAACCTTGCCGACGCAAGGATGTATATCTCCGGCTTCAATCCAGCGAGAGACGGCGCCTTCGGAAGCCTTATCGAGCGCTTCGGCAGTCGGAGTAAGACCGCCGGCAGGAATTCCGACAACCAGAGCTCCGCATTCGAGCTTTAAAACATCACCGCTAACCATTGAAAATTTCATATTTTTTGTTCCTTATGATTCGCAAACAATTTTTCCATTATAGGAAGAGTGGAGTGATGTGCTGAAATATTGAGAGCTTTTCAGGGACCAAACTTAGAAGAAATTCGCCGGAACATCCTCAGCGAGGAAGTGCCGGCGATAGAAAAAAAGATAACGGTTTAGACTAGGCAGTTTTTGATTGCGAGGTCTTTGCCTTTTCTTTCAAGAACTTATTTTCCCGACGAACGAAGTAACTCGACATCAATCCGGAGAAAACAATAATCAGCATTCCGCAAATAACAGGGAAGGTCGCCGGTTCGAGGAAAAGGATTTCTCCCAAAATCGTTGAGAAAAGAATGACGGTGTACTGAAGAGAACTCGACAGAACTAGATTGCCTCTGGAGAAAGCTCTGGTCAGACAGAATTGACCGCCGGTTGCACAGATACAAAGTCCCAAAATGTATAAGGCGCCCTTAACGCTCCAGGGATGGAAGCCGCCGGTGAGGAATGTTCCGATGAGGCCGCAAATCGCACCGACCAGAACAAGGTAAAAAATAATTCGTGTTTCCGGCTCATGAAGCATGCCGAGTTTCTTAACAAACGTTGTGGCATTTGCAGTGAAAAAGCCCGCGGCTAAACCCACTACAGCGGCATAGTATTCATGCGGTCCGATGGTTGGTCCGAGCATGATCACGACGCCGATAAAACCGAAAAGCACCATCGCCATCAGCCCCCAGTTCACTCGAGCGTGATGGAGCAGGGAAGTCGTCAGAATGTAAGCCCCGACAAACAACGGCGACGTGTAATTCAATGTCATCGCCAGTCCGATATTCAGATGAGAGACGGAATAAATGCCGCAGATGATTGAAAGAGTGCCGCACATCGAGCGGATCAAATGCTGCCAAGGATGAGTTGTGGAAAGCGTAATTCCACTGAAACGCATAACGCCGTAAAAGAGGACAACGCCGAAAATTGATCTGAAAAAGAGAATTTCCCAGCTACCGATGCCTTCGAATCCGGAATATTTCACGAATACGGCATAAAAGGCATAAAACAATGCCGCAACCACCATCCAAAGAGACTGCACCGAACATCCTCCTAAAAAAAGACATCTTAGCCGTCAAATCTTTTGCATAGAAAACTATGGATCACAATATTTTCAAGGAATCTGTTCGATCGATATTTTTATCAGGGTAAAAGGGCGAATTTTTTGACTAAACTTTCCTGAATATTTACTGCTCAGAAAAGCCATGAAAGAAGAACTCAAATCGCTTTTTGCCGAAATTGTCGGCCTCAATAACGTCATTGATGATCCGGCTCTTTTCGGACCTTACACGGATGATTTCACAGACCACTACGTCTCAAAGCCTTTGGCTGTCGTCCGCCCCTCTACCACCGAACAAGTTTCAAAGATCGTCAAACTTTGCGCTCAATACAACGTTCCCATCGTCACCCAGGGCGGCAATACAAGTCTGACAGGCGCAGCGACAACTTATCGACCGGATGCTGAAATCGTCCTGTCCATGACAAAAATGAAAAACGTCATCGACGCGGACCCACTTTCAGACTCATTAACCGTTCAAGCCGGAATGACATTGGCAATAGAACCAATGATTAATATTGGCAGACCTGATGTTGCGTGGACAGATGATGACTGGACTGTAGTTACAGATGATGGTTCACTTTCGGCACATTATGAAAATACAATCCTTATTACAAAGGGTGAACCTGAAATTTTATCATTATAAAAAACTGATTAAAAAATGGAGGATAAAAAATGTCAAAAGCAGATGTAATTGAAATAGAAGGAACAGTTGTAGAAAAACTTCCTAACGCTATGTTCCGTGTAGAATTAGAAAACGGACACATAGTACTTGCTCACATTAGCGGAAAGTTAAGAATGAACTATATTAAGATTCTTCCTGGTGACAAAGTAACAATTGAAATGTCACCATACGATCTTTCAAAAGGAAGAATCATCTGGCGT
>OGIE01004353.1_pt1 | contig 13525 bp, 8 predicted proteins | sample 1571581 | NCBI WGS metagenome assembly OGIE01 (sample SAMEA2582021, study PRJEB24529) | metagenome | biome: Human gut stool | place: China | collected 2011
AGAAAATCGTAAATATTGATTGTAAGCATTCCATATTCATCGTAATAAGGAGCCCTCCTGCAACTGGAAGGGCCTTAAAAAGGGAGGATGCCTAGTGTTGCTCCCTCGATATATTATGAAAAAGTTTTATTTACCTACTAAAAGACTGCTATGAAAGTAGTAATTGTCGGAAGTGGAGCCCAGGGCACCGGTCTTGCCGGGCTCCTTATTCTGGGAAAAGATGTCGAACAACAATTTATCCCTGGTGGTTCGCTTGCCTACATGTGTAATTTTATCGTTCAAAATCATTTATTCCGTTGAAAATCAAACATACAAGTTGGATTTATAATACTATAATCCTGACAGAAACAAAAGTTAAATATTACTGACGGAGGATAAACAATGATAAGAAAAATCATTCGGATTGATAAAGAAAAATGCAATGGCTGCGGTGCCTGTGCAGATGCCTGCCACGAAGGTGCCATTGATATCATTAATGGAAAAGCAGAATTGGTGAGAGAACATTTCTGTGACGGACTGGGGGATTGCCTCCCGGAGTGTCCCACAGGTGCCATTTCCTTTGAGGAACGGGAAGCACCTGAATATGATGAAGAGGCTGTGAAAGAAGCACAGAAAAAAATATTTGCCAAAAATCAGGCAATAACTGCTCATGCCGGCTGTCCCGGGTCTAAAAGCATGCAGATTCAGCGATCAGAAATGCCCAAATCAGAAAAACCATCTTCAACCACAGGTCAGGTATCCAATCTTCAGAACTGGCCGGTACAGATTAAGCTGGCACCTGTCAGTGCCCCATATTTTAACGGCGCAAAGCTTTTAATCGCAGCCGATTGTACTGCTTACGCTTACGCAGGCTTTCATCAGGATTTTATCCGAAATAAGGTAACATTAATCGGCTGTCCTAAATTGGATCAGGTGGATTATAGCGAGAAACTGACTGCAATAATCCAAAATAACGATATTCAAAGTGTGACGATTGTAAGAATGGAAGTTCCATGCTGTGGCGGACTTGAGATGGCAACCAGAAAAGCACTTCAGAATAGTGGAAAATTCATTCCCTGGCAGGTTATAACCATAGGTATTGATGGAAATATTATAGAATAAAGGAGGATACGACAATGGATAAAAAAATGTTTTGTTATCAGTGTGAACAGACAGTGGGATGCACCGGCTGCACAGGAAATGCAGGTGTCTGCGGAAAAAAGGCAGGCACTGCCAAATTACAGGATGAGCTGACAGGTGCGTTGATCGGTCTGGCAAGGACTGTCGATAGCGCAGCAGCTATTTCCAAAAGTACCAGTCAGGTCATAATTGAAGGACTGTTTACTACCGTTACAAATGTGAGTTTTGACGATGCAGCAATCGAAAATATGATACAAAAAGTCAGAGCTGAGAAAGAACGACTGGTTCCTGACTGCAGCAAATGTCAGTCGCCATGTGGTAAAACAAACGAATACGACATGCAGCAGATGTGGAATGCCGATAAAGATATCCGCTCTTTAAAATCTCTTATTCTTTTTGGTATTCGTGGAATGGCCGCCTATGCTTACCATGCAAATGTTCTGAATTATGAAGATGATGAAGTAAACCGATTCTTCTGCGAAGCATTATTTAAGATTGGTTACGAAGAAAGTATAGAAACACTGCTTCCTACAGTACTTAAAGTAGGCGAGATCAACCTTAGGTGTATGGCACTTCTTGATAAAGCAAATACAAACAGCTATGGAATGCCAGAGCCCACTGATGTTACACTTACCATCGAAAAAGGACCTTTTATTGTCGTGACAGGTCATGATCTTAAAGACCTGCAGCTTTTACTTGAACAGACAGAAGGAAAAGGAATCAACATATATACTCATGGTGAAATGCTCCCTGCCCATGCCTATCCACTGTTGAAAAAATTTCCACACTTAAAAGGAAATTTTGGAACTGCATGGCAGAATCAGCAGAAAGAGTTTGATCATCTTCCAGCTCCGATTCTTTACACTACCAACTGTCTGATGCCGCCAAAAAGCAGTTATGCTGATAGAGTATTTACAACAGAGGTGGTTGCTTTCCCTGGCGCTGTTCATATTGATGAGAAAAAAGATTTTACGCCAGTTATCAAAAAAGCACTTGAACTTGGTGGCTATAAAGAAAATCAGACATTAAAAGGCATCAATGGAGGTACGAAGGTGACAACCGGATTCGGTCATTCAGCTATACTGTCACATGCAAATACTATAGTAGATGCTGTAAAATCAGGTGCAATCAGCCATTTCTTCCTGGTTGCCGGATGTGATGGTGCTAAACCGGGTCGAAACTATTACACAGAGTTTGTTAAACAAACTCCTTCTGACAGTATCATCCTCACCCTGGCATGTGGCAAATTCCGTTTCAATGATCTTAATCTTGGAGAAATCAATGGTCTGCCACGACTGATGGATATGGGTCAGTGTAACGATGCTTATGGGGCGATTCAGGTTGCCCTGGCACTTGCAGATGCATTTGGATGTACTGTAAATGAGCTTCCGCTCTCCTTCGTTCTTTCATGGTACGAACAGAAGGCAGTCTGCATTTTGTTAACACTTCTGCACCTTGGTATCAAAAACATCCGTCTTGGTCCTTCTCTACCTGCGTTTTTGTCTCCTAATATTCTGAACCTTCTTGTGGAAAAATATGGCATAGCACCTATCACCACACCAGAAGAAGACATCAAAGCGCTGATAAACACTCCATAACACCAATAAAGCCGATACAGGAATAAAAACCCTGCCTCGGCTTTTTCTTTTGTCATTCTCCAGACACAAAATATCCTCATTCTCATCATATTTTCTTCACTATTCCCACCTACACTATAGATAAGATGTAAGGGGCAGAAGATCAAAACATTGTTTATGCCTGCATAATAAAACTTTTAACTTTAGAATCCACCTGACATAGATATAGATATTGATATTAATGATATATGCATTAACGATATCTATCCGACAATATCTATATTAACTAAATAAATAATGAATGAAAGGATGAATATATATGATTAATTTAAAAAAAGTAAACAAATCATGCGTAGCCGCAGTTATTCTTGCCATGTGTCTTATGACATCAGGCTGTGGTTCACAAAACTATACAACCAACAACAAAAATACTGATACAACTGTAACTTCCAGCATTACTGCCCAGGATACCAATGTAACTCATGCAGATGATGCCGATAACTACAAAACTGAAATAACAGGAGAATTCAGCATTACATCAACTGATGGTTCTACAATAACACAGAATGATTCCGTATATACCATAACACAGGCTGGCGAATATACCGTTACCGGACTCTTATCAGAAGGACAGATTGTAGTTAATGCTGACGATAATGCCGAAATCACCATTGTATTGAATGGCACATCCATCACATGTTCTAACGGTTCACCTATTTATATTAAAAATGCTGATAATGTAAAAATCAAATCTGAGGAAAACACTTATAACTGTATAGTTGATGCAAGAGCTGAAGCTGACGACAATTCAGACAATTCTTCCAGTGAAAATGGTAATGCTGCCATCTATGCAGCATGCAACCTTAAATTGGTTGGAAAAGGGGCATTATCAGTAACTGGCAACTATAACAACGGTATCCAGAGCAAAAATGACATTTCTATTAAAAATGTTACCATCAAGGTTAATGCTGTAAATAATGCTATAAAAGGAAACGATGAGGTAGCTATAGAATCTGGTGAAATAATAGCTATATCCAGAAAAGGCGATGGCATCAAAACATCAAACAGCAGTCTTTCAACCAAAGGAAAACAGAAAGGAAATGTAATAATATCTGGTGGAAATATTGATATATATGCTGCCTGTGACGGCATAGATGCTGCATATGGTGTAGATGTTTCAGGTGATGGAAATCTGAATATATATACAGATACTTATTCTGATTATAGTGAAGCCGTGGCTGCCGACAACTCCGGTTCTTCAATCAGCACCCCAGATTCATCAGCCAGCAGCCCAGGTTCTTCAGCCAGCAACCCAGATTCATCAACCAGCAACCCAGATTCATCAAATCAGAATCAAGGTTCATCATCTAAATCATCATCCAATGCAACTATGATGACTTACACAACAACTGCCAATACAGACAACCAGAATAACAGCAGCGTGGGAACTCCACCCGATATGAACAATACTCAGAACAATGGTAACATGGGCAATCCTCCTGATATGAACAATACTCAGAACAATGGTAACATAGGCAATCCTCCTGATATGAATAACAGTAGCAGCAATTCTGGCAATAATCGTGACATGAAAGGTAACTTCAGTGGTGGAAACGGAGCTGCTAATGGTATGCCAGGCAATAACAGCTCAGGAAATTCATCTAAAAAGTCTTACTCTACAAAGGGAATCAAAGCCGAGAGCGAGATAAATATATCTGGTACAGCCATTAACATAAGTTCAACTGATGATGGTATTCATGCCAACTCAGATTCTGGTGTTCTTGAAACCGGCGAAGATGGCAAGGGTATAATATCTATATCGGGTGGAACTATCACAATCTCTACAGGTGATGATGGAATACATGCAGATAAAGAGCTTAATATAACTGATGGATATATAAATGTTTTAACATCCTACGAGGGTCTTGAGGCTATAACAATCAACATCAGTGGTGGACAAAGCTTTGTATATGCAGCTGATGATGGCATTAATGCATGTACCGGAGATGGCACATCTACTCCTCTTATTAATATAACTGGTGGATACGTTGATGTAACAACCGGTTCTGGCGATACAGATGGTATAGATTCTAACGGCAGCTACACACAGTCTGGCGGTATGGTTCTTGTAAAAGGCGGCAGTTCATCAGGTCAGGTATCTGGTTCTATTGATGTTGATGGAAATATTACTATAACTGGTGGAACATGTATAGCTTTAGGCGGTATATGTGAAACTCCTGTAAATTCAGTTAATGCTTACGTATTCAGTTCTGTATCCTTTAACACAGGAAGCTACTCAGTAAAAGATTCCAGCGGTAATGAAATAATCAGCTTTACTTTAAACAACAGTTACTCAAATGGCTGGATATGCACATCTGCTCTTACAACAAACACTGAATACACTCTTTACTGCGATGGTTCTTCATTAACAAACTGGACACAATCTGCAGGAACCATGGGTGCATCCAATGCCGGCGGCTTTGGCAGCAATCCTGGCGGTTTTAATGGTGGTGGCCGTGGAGGTAACATGAATGGCGGCAGAAATATGAACGATAACAGAAATATAAATGGCAATAATACACCAAATAACAATAATGTACAATAACAATTTCAAACAATAGTTTGATTGAATCATTCATTTTTCGTAAATTAAGTCAAAGTCAGACAGCATATATGAGGAAAGCAGGTGCGCATACATCATAAGATGCACTTGAAGTTCAATTGTGATAGTTCTTAGACTTTTCCTTAACTACCCAGCTATCCACAGACACGGATGTCTGTGGAAGTGAGATATGGGACATGGATGTCCCGTATCGAACGGTAGCGGAAACTACCATTACGTATATGAAAAGTCTTAGAAATATCCAATTGGAGCTTCTGGCATCGTTGATGTATGCGCACCTGCTTTCCTCATATATGCTGTCGTCCGTATATTACGAATGTATGACTTCATCTAAATCATCTGTCTGCTTTTAATATGTAATATGGTGTAAAGTCATACTCTAATGTATCTGGCTTTTCTACCTTCAAAACCTCCCATTTTGAAATGCATGGATGTGTTTTAGCATACATATCTTTTCTTTCAGCTTTCTCATATTTAAAGCCATGTGTTATCATGAAAATATTCCATCTTCTGTGTTCAATTCTTTCAAGCTCTTCTCGGTTATCTGTAAGAGAATATGCATGTTTTTCATAAATAATCCATTTTTTAATATCCTGATGCAATGATTGTGCTATACTTGATTCCCTGTCAAATATGCCCTTATTATGCCATACCTCATCTATTTCTTCTGATATTTTCTTATTCTCTTTAAGCTCTATTGAATCTTTCTTAAGACGTTCCTCTATATCTTCAGATAACATAAACTTATCATCCACAACAATATTTTTATCTGCTTTATATCTGCTTATTATTTCATATAACATATTGTATCTATGATTAAATATCTTTGCATCATTTACAATATCACGATTAGTTATAGAAGCATATGAAAAAATATCTTTATTCTTGTTTATTGTAAATAGATTCTTCTCACCATAAATATTAGCAAAATCATTGTTTTCCTTAGCCCTGACAACTATAGGAATATTAATACAGCTATCACCCTTATTGTATAACAGCTGCTTCAATTCAATAAGTGTATTAGACATTGAATGTGTATCACTCATTGCCACAATAAGATATGTAAATAATTTGGCGTCATTACATCTTTTAAAAATACTGTTAAACTGTAATGTCCTTGCATCCGTATTAAAAAATCTTAAACATACCTTTCCATCTATACCAAATTGATCTGGTATTGTATCAAATGGAAATTTCAATTCATAATATTCAATACTTTTACCTTCATATATATCTTCTTTTATGAACTTCAATCCCTTCAGGACATCAACTGAAAAATTCTTCATGAAACTTCCTATTATTGATTCCATATCCTTATCAAATACATCTATGCATATAGTAGACTCTGCTGATAAAACCGACATATTAAGTCCTTGTATTAATGCACTCTGGCCAAAATCACCAAATCCAATGATTCCTATATGAACATCATAATCATCACCCTTATTAGCTGTATATACAGGATGTTCTTTATACATTTTATTGACAGCCATTTTATTAACATCTACTATGTCAAGATCAAAAGTTCTTGTATCTATTTTATCATAATACTGTCTTATCAGTTCTGCCATTGAATTGTCATTGCAGCACAGATGAATCTGCTGATACCCTTTATTTTCAAATGCATTTATATTTTTTTTAAAACTCTCTGTAAATGCATTTAAACATTCAATATTTTCTATTGAATTATCATCACACAGAAAAACATCACTGAATTTACATATATCAAGCATTTTTATTACACTTTCAATATGCATATCCTGATACTTCTGCACAAACTTTACACCTTTATTTATATATTTAAGCTTCTTATCATCTGAAAGTATAGTGCTTTCAACCACTGTAACACGACAATCTTTAGTCAATGCATCTATAAGAGGAAACTTATATTTTCCTTCACCAATAACCAATACGCGCTTTTTATTTCTCTGGCTAAACAGTCCTCTGACATAGCTGGCTGGTTTTCTGATAAGAACGGCTAATGCACCTATTGTACAGAATGGCGCAACAATAACAGCAATACAATACACATATGTTATTATTCCACTTAATATGCCACCACCTGTTGCCTGCATATACGCAATAGCTTCTTTCTGCTTTATATCCGGATCTATCTTATACGCTTTAATTGCATTCTGTATGTTTAATGTTACTTTAAGAAACGGATTATCTACATTATGGTAGAAAAATATACCTTCAATCACACATATAATAAATACTGCAAGTGCCGTATACCATAGATAATCTTTGTATTTATTTCGCTTCATATTAATCTCCATTTCTGTGCATGAAAATCAAAATTTTCATACCCTCTCCTTAGTTTTAAAAATCAAAAAATTATTTTTAATTATATTAATTATGAGTAGCCTTTTCTGGTTTAGCAGTAATAACAAACGCATTCACACTACCCTCACATAAAACAAGCATCTTTTCAAGTTGTGCTATTCCCTGCTCTCTGTTATATCTTGTACTTACGTAATAAGATATTCCATCAACTATATGTTCTTTCTTCGCTTTAAAATAATTCAGCTTATTTGGTGGCAATATTTCTTTATCAACATCAACTTTTCTTGCAACTGAATTTATAACTACTGTTTCTTTAACTGCTGCTCCCTTTTCAGCAAGAGGCTTACCATCTAAGATAAACTCACCAGGATTAATACCGCATATTTTAAACATACCTTTTATTTCTGCAAGCTTGGCATCAAATCCATAGCTTGTACCAACAAGAATAAGGTACTTTTTGTGTTCCTATTTTTCAATCAGTAGTAACTCTTTTCAAATTTCACCTTGCATATGTCAATTCTTCATTTCCCTTATCGTAATCAAACCTACCATCATTCTTTTCTTCTATCGCCTTAATAATATGATAAGTGTATTCGTTATAAGGCGTTGGTATTCCAAATTCTTCTCCCATACGCATAAGTGCACCGGAAAACATATCTATCTCGGTATGTCTTTTAGCATCTATATCCTGAAGTGTAGAGTATCTTGCTGTTGGCGGCACTGCACTTCCACGTGACGATGAATTATCAATAACACTTAAATCTATTCCTTTTGCCTTAGCTATTGTTTCAAGCTCATGTCTTAAACCATCGCTTATAGCCTTCATATGTTCACTATCCCTGTAACATCCGACACCTGCACCAAGTACTGCCTGTGGAAGATTATTACTTACATTAAGTCTGAACTTACTCCACATTTCTTCTTTTATATGCTCTGTCACTCTGTAGTTAAGCCTGCTGGCTGCAAAAAGCTCATCTATCAACTTTATCCTGTCACTCACAAGTGTCTGTTCTGATATTTTGTCTGATGCAGATACTTTATCTGCTGTTTCCCCAAAAATAATTCCTATTGTTGTATCAGGATTAAAGTAATATCCCCTGCCATCTCTATGAGAGGCAACCTTTATAAGTGAATATACAATATGTGACATGCCTATCCTGTCTGCAATGATATCTTCACTGTCAACACCATTCATAAGACTCATAACTATAGTGTTTTCTCCAATAGCTGTAGCAATGTTGTCAAGTGCTCCTTTTAAAGCTCCATACTTTAACGAAACTATCAAAAGGTCAACGCCTGTATTATGCGCTTCTTCGGGTGTCCACACCTCTGGTCTGTATACTTCATCGTTTATAAGACAACCTTCTTTTCTCAGCCTTTCCTGACGTTCTCCCTGTGCTATTAGCCCCAGCCTTACATCCTTTAAGCCTGCAAGTCCCCATATAACATATGAACCTACAGCTCCTGCTCCTAATATAGCAACGGTCTTTATCTTCATGATGTTCTCTTTCCTCTTTTCTATAAAATATATTTCTAGTTATACATATGGATACATTTCTGAATATACTTGGCCATATACTTATATTTCTTACACCAAAAATATCTTATTCATATTTATTATATTTGCAATCTGCTGCTTTATCAACCTATTATTTCATACTATTATTTTCAATACTATTATTCATATCCTATTTTATTTTTTACCTATTGTTCATACTATTATTTTACCAAAAAAGCGGATGTCTGAATAACAAACATCCGCTTATATTTTATAACTGATATGATGTAAACGTCATAAAACAAAAAGTCTTTCTTAACCTACATGATAAGATTTTTTAACGCTTACTTAGTATGCAACTCCATTAGATACTTCAACATAGTAAATATTAACTCCGCCATCCTCGGCTATAAGATAATATTCACCTGCAACTGGCACTCTGAATGAAACTGACTTAAGTGAATTTCCTGGAATCTTTGATGTAGATGTAATATCCTTTCCATTCTTATCAACTATCTTAATAAGTCTTGATTCATCTGTGCTTGAGCTTGTTGCATATACCTTCACCTTAGCTTCTCCAGCTGTTTTAAACGCAATAGCTCTTCCACTTGTACTGCCTTTACCAGAAAGCTTGATTCTTCTTGTAAAGTCTATTCCTTTATATTCCTTTCTGCTCTTATCTACTGTAACTGTTGCTTTGCTTCCGGCAACAATCTTAAAGCCATCAACAGTAAGTGTTGATTTTAACTTTCCTGTATTTACATCATTAGCATTTAGAACAAGCTTGGTACCGCTTACAGTCGAATCTGTCTTTGATTCTGTAGCTTTAGTTGCTTCTGTTGTTTTTTCTGTTGCCTTTGTTGCTTCTGTTGTTTTCTCTGTTGCCTTCGTTGTTTCTGTTGTTTTTTCTGTTGCTTTTGTTGTTTTCTCTGTTGGCTTTACTTCACCAGATGTCTTGCCTGTAACACTTATAACCTGATTAGCTACACCAAAATGTGCTCCAAGTGTTGAATAACTTCCCTGTGTTTCGTAAAGTCCCTTCATATTAATAGTTCCATCAGAATTTCTTAACTGCTTGTCTACATTACCATTAAGATTGATAAAATCAACAGCATTTTTAAACATTCCTGATACTTTAGATGGATTATCAACTACTGTACCCTTCTTGTCGCCACTAACAACTGGTGTTGGTAATAATCCTGATAATCTGTAATACTTACCTGTATTATAGTATATAGAATCACTCATATTACCTGTAAATTTATCTGAGTCTATAGCATTTGCTGAAACAAGACCTACGTACACTGCCTTATTTGATGCTCTGTAGCATAAGAAGTTGCCCTTCTTTGCCGACTTACCATTGCCCCATGCTGTGGCATTCATGATTGTAAGACCTGATGGATTGTTGTTGTCAGTGAATCCTGTTGCCCCATTGTTAAACGAGAGACAGTTAAGTACAACATGAGGTGTACCTACACCTGAACCACCGAGCTTAAAGCCATTCATATCTCCGTTAGCATAATGAACTCCGTTAGATAATGTTCCATTGCCGAATGAAACACAGTTTCTTATAATTATCACACCGATAGGACCTGTAGCTGACTTAGCGAAAAGATCCCATCCATCATCAGAGTTGCAATATGATATACATCCATCAAATACATTGCCTTCGCCGCATGTAAGCTTTGCTGCAAAACCATCTGCATTTTCACCTGTACCACCCTGGTCTGGATAATCACAGTTATCAAATGCTGTACAGTTGATTATAAGGTTGTTTGATGGCCATAAATCTTTAGTTGCTGCTGTTGTGTCATATCTTGATATCTGAAGTCCTGAATCTCTGTTTGCTTCGAATACACATTTTTCAAATATGTTGTTGTTACCAGCAAGTAGCACGCCGTTATCACCAGCTCCATAGAAGTTGATTCCCTCAAAATACCAGTAATCTCCATCTACAACAACACCTCTGTTTGCGCCATCAAGTGTCTGTGCTGAGAAATCAAACTTAACCTCTGCACCATCAGCTGCTTTTACAACTATATAAGCGCCGCTGTTTCCATTCATGGCATTATTAATAACTATCGTATCTGTAAACTTGTAAGTTCCAGCCTTAACTATGATAACATCTCCTGCCTTAGCACTGCTTATAGCTGTAAGAATATCAGATGCTGACGAAACATACTTTGCATTCTTAAAATCTGAATCCTTCTTTGTACTTAAATCTGTATATGCACCTGAATATGAGAGACTTGTCTTATCATAACTGTTTTTAGTATCTGAACCTGCACCTGTAGTTTCCTTCTCAGTTACCTTTGTTGCTTCTGTAGCTTTAGATGTAGTAGCCTTCTCTGTAGTCTTAGTTTCTTTTTCTGTTGCCTTAGATGTAGTAGCCTTTTCTGTAGTCTTAGTTTCCTCTTCTGTTGCCTTTGTTGTTTCATCTGTAGAAGGCTCCGGAGTTACTATGTTGGCATTAGTTCCACCAACAGCCACAAGCTCTGTGTTTTTATAATTCGTAACAGCTGCTTTTAAATCCTTATCTACAACATAAGCTGTGTCGTCTTCATCACGGAACTTCCAGTCAATAACACCACCGCCAAGGCTTCCTGCTCCCTTAGAAGATGTAACAAGTGCTGGAACATCCTTTGCTGCTACAAGGCTTCCTGCCTTTACTCCAAGATCCTTAGTTGTATCAAAGTTATCGTATGTTGTGCCACCAGCTACTGTCTTGTATGATGATGGTACCTTTTCACCTGCAGAAGCAGACAGATATGCATCAAATGTTGCTGCATTGGCAGCTTCACCTGTAACTGATGCTGCATTAGCATATATGATACCTGTTGCTCCAACTATTTCGTTGCCATAAGCTTTTATGATGCCGCCGTTCTCACCTGAGAATGTGCCTTCGCCTAAAGCATCAGAACCCTGATTAGATGAAAGCATAGGATACTTGCAGTTTCTGAAGTAGTTGTTCTCTACATATACAGAAGAACCCATAGTTGAACCTACACCATACTTTGCGTTACCATCATAATAATTGTTATACATATGTACTGACATAGTTCTTACTCTGGCATGTCTTGAGTCTGAATGATCAAACCAGTTATGATGATAAGTAATGTAGTTAGGACCACTCTCGCTCTTCATACCACACAATGAACATTTACCTGAATCATAGAAATGTACATATGAAACTGTTATATACTGTGAATCACCCTTTATATCTATAGATCCATCACCTTTAGCCTGGTCAGCATCCCCACCAACCTTGCCATAGTAAAGGTCTACGTTATGTATCCATACGTTGCAGTTAGCTGTATCTAGTGAGATACCATCATCCATAAAGTTAAGTATTGAGAGGTTTCTCATTTCTACATTACCTGCATTTCTTAAAAGAAAACCGAAGCCGCTTATGCTTGCGTCCTCGCCAACTCCTTCAAAAGTCATGTTAATATTAGAATAAGCACTTGCTCCTTTTATCTGCACACCCTCAGATGAGCTTGAAAACTTATCCATACCCGAATCTGTAAGACATCCTATTACTCTTACATCAAGGGCCCTTGTTTCTACACCCTTACTGGCACTCTTTGTATATGCATCAATAATTGTCTGGAGTCCTGTGTACTCCTTCTCGCCCTTTCCTTCCATAATGCCTGCTTTTACAGTTTTAGCATTATCATTAGTTACATAAAGAACGATTGAATCACTCTTAAGTGTTCCATCTTCGTTATATGCTCCTGAACCTGTCTTGTATCTTGATTCAGAAGAAAATGCAAAGCCTGATCTGTCATATGAGCTTACCTTAAGAACATCTGTAACCTTAGCCTTAGCTGTTACTTCTTTTCCATTCTTTACTGGTACTACCCTGATAACATAGTCTCCTGCCGAAAGACCCATGGCATCTACCCTGTAGTAACTCTTGTACCTTCTTATAAGTTCATTGTCGATTCTTGCATATGCTGAATCTGACTGTGAAGCCTTTTTGATATATGCTGTATATCCATCGGCTTCCTTGTCAATAGACCACTCAGCGTAAGCTGATTCAAGCCAGCCCTGCGCTGTTCCATTGAACTGTACTGTTCCAACCTCTGCCTTTGCGGTAGATATTGTAGTTGGAATAATGACACTTACAACCATCAATGCTGCAAGTATCCATGCCCATCCTTTGCGGGCCCCCTTGCTAATGTTAGCTTTCATGTTTTACCTCCTCATGCACATGTTTGTGCAATATGCTTTAACATATGATGTCTTACTTGCTAATATTAGCAATATCACACAAAAAAGTACATAGGATAACATAGTAAATTAGTACCATTTATTAAAATTCTGTTTCATATTTATTAAAAGTTTGTTTCCATATAAATATATTCTATATTGTTGTTTAATTGAATATTAGTTGGTGACGAACGGACGACAAATATAAGC
>OGIE01004357.1_pt1 | contig 13509 bp, 10 predicted proteins | sample 1571581 | NCBI WGS metagenome assembly OGIE01 (sample SAMEA2582021, study PRJEB24529) | metagenome | biome: Human gut stool | place: China | collected 2011
TATTCTAACTATATTAAACAGAATCATAAGTTCTTCCGTCGTTCAAACTCAAAAAATGCAGGTACATTTTCAGCCGCGAAAAGTAAAGTAAAAGACAGAGATAAAGTCAATGTAAACTGTGTATTACCAACAATGTGGGCTTTAAAAGATATGGGATTATTAGCGCAAGGTTCAAACTTTTACAGTACAACTGATGGTAAATGGCATGGAATAAACGAAAAAATTAAGCAAAAAGCTACGGTTATTTCTAGCGGAGACCCGATTGGCATGAATGTAACAAAAGCAGCGAAGAAAGGTTTATTACAAGCTGGAGATATTATTGCAAATAGTTCTTTCAACCATACTTATGTTTATGCCGGATACGAAAATGGAAAAATCCTCGTATATGAAGCTGGTGGAAATGCAAGTAGTGCAGGTTACGGAAAAGTTGGCTGCGGCCCATTTTCTGCTGGACAGTATAATAACCTAAAGATTAAAAGTATCATTCGTTGGCGTTAGAAAAGAAGTCCTTTTAGGACTTCTTTTTTCTTATGAGAATTCCTGTTTGTTTTTCATTGGTATTCTTTAGTAAAACTGTCTGGAAACTAAAACAAAAAGCAAGGAGGATAAAAATGGGAAACAATAAAGAAAAAGCGATTACGAAAATGTCTATGAAGTTACGAGAAGAAAATGCACCAGCTATTGTAGAAATCAAGGTTGTAGATGATGAGTTTTCCTCTTATATGGAAAGAAAAATACAGGATGACACTTATCGTTTTTCTGTATTAGCTGATTTACTGAAACGGAAAAAGCAGGGAGAGGTCTTTTCTATTGAAGATGAAGCATGTCAGTATTTTAAATCTTCCGGAAGATATATACATATGTACCTTAACATCTTAGAAAAAGGGATACCCCAACTGCGTGTAATGGTTGAGAAGGGAAAAGTTTCTGTGGCTTTTGCTTCCCGTATTACTGGTTTGTCTGCAAAGAAGCAAAAATCAGTTGTGGCACAGATCAAGAAATGCAACAAAACAGTTGACGCAAACCGTTATATCGCGACTTATATGAAAACAGAAAGAGTCAAAAAGATGACAGGAAGAGGGGATGAACTTTTACTGGAAAGCAATCGTGTTCGCTGTTCTACTTTTTGTGATATTGCAGAAGATGTATTGGAAAATTACCTTTTGTTACAAGCCGTTTTAAAGCAACAATATCGTTTGATTTATGCTACGAATGGACGACAAGCTGTACAAATGTTTAAAAAGTATGAACCGGATTTGATTTTAATGGATATAAAAATGCCTGTCATGGATGGGTTTGCTGCGACTCGTGAGATCAGGGAACTATCTTCGGATGTTCCCGTAATGGCTCTTTCTGCTTTTGCCTATGATAAGGAAAAAGAGAAAGCGAAAGAATGTCATTTCAATGACTATCTTGTAAAACCGGTCGATATTCCATTATTGAAGTATAAGATCAAATATTATCTGAATAAAAATAAAAAGTAAGCGTTATGAAAGAAGCATTTATATTCCTGGCAACAGGATTTGAGGAAATTGAGGCATTAGGCACAGCCGATATATTACGCAGAGGCGGTGTCAGGACTACTACTGTCTCTATCGATGGAAATATGCGGGTTATGGGAGCACATAATATTCCGGTAATTGCCGATTATGTGTTTGAAGATGCCGATTACAGTACGGCGGATGCCTTGATCCTTCCGGGGGGAATACCGGGAAGTAACCATCTGAATACTTGTACCCGATTGAAAGAATTGGTAATGGAGAAGTATAAAGAGGATAAAATACTGGCAGCAATATGTGCCGGTCCTATGGTTCTCGGAGGACTTGGGTTATTGAAAGGACGTAAAGCAACCTGTTTCCCTTATTTTGAGCCGACAATGATCGGAGCAATCCCTACAGAGAACGGAGTGGAGCAAGATGGAAATATCATTACCTGCAAAGGTCCGGGATTTGTGTTTGATTTTGGTTTGACTATTCTCCGGGAGCTTCGTGACGAAGAAATTGCCCAGGAGGTTGCTGCAGCACTGTTGGTCAATTATAGGTGAATTTTCTTACCTTTGGTCTGTTGAACCAATAAATAAGGAAAGAGAATGAACGATCCGGTATATTTATATAGGGGAGAAGTCTTTTACTTTAAGGCTTCTCCTTTGGATACAGATGACTTTTATTGTTATTTCCCCGATGGACTTCTGGTAGTTTCTCAGGGAAAGATCATAGAGGCTGGTACATATCAAGATATAAAAGACCGTTATCCGGAAACCTCTATTACGGATTATTCCGGTAAACTATTGATGCCGGGGCTGATTGATTCGCATGTCCATTATCCGCAGTCGGAAATGATTGGCATGTATGGCAGGCAGTTGCTCGACTGGTTGAACGAATATACTTATCCTACGGAAGAGGCTTTCAGCAATCCTGAATATGCAGAACGAGTCGCTCGTTTTTTTGTAAATGAACTTTTCCGCAATGGTACGACTACTTGTATGGCTTATGCTACGGTTCATAAAGAGTCTGTCGATGCACTTTTTTCCGTGGCTTCCGGTTATAATATGCAAATGCTAACCGGTAAAGTATTGATGAACCGCAATGCTCCTCAGGCATTGATGGATACGGAAGAAAGCGGAGAATCGGATAGCCGGAAACTAATCGAGACCTGGCATAAGAGAGGACGTAATTTGTACGTGATCACTCCCCGTTTTTCTATTACTTCTACTCATGGTCAATTGATCAGTGCCGCCCGTTTACATGAAGAATATCCGGATACTTATGTCCAGACCCATCTTTCTGAAAATAAGAATGAGATAGATTCGACACTTTCTTTATCTCCGGAATGTACTGATTATTTAGAGGTGTATGAACGTGCCGGACTGGTAACCGAACGTGCTGTGTTCGGTCATTGCATCCATCTTTCCGATTCGGAATGCCGGCGGATGGCTGAAGCCGGAGCGATAATAGCTCATTGTCCGACCTCAAACCTGTTTCTGGGAAGCGGTTTGTTTGATATGCAACAGGCTAACCGGATCAATATCCGGACAACATTGGCTACAGATGTAGGTGGCGGTACTTCTTTCTCCCTATTCCGCACTATGGGGGAAGCCTATAAAGTACAACAACTGAATGGTTATTCCATGCCCGTTTTCGAATCATTATATAAATGTACGCGCGGTACGGCTAAAGCATTGAAACTGGATGATAAGATCGGTAGTTTTGAGCAAGGAAGAGAGGCCGATTTTATTGTTGTAGACTATGCGGCAACACCTTCTCAGCAAATACGAAAAGAATATCTGGAACGTAATGGCAAGTGGGACCTGGAAAACAAACTGTTCGGTATCCAAACATTGGGAGATGACCGTAATATCCGGGCCACTTATGTGGCGGGAAATAGGGTTTACCTGTCAGATTCGGGCAATCATCAGGAAACAGGTATGTAAAACAACTGTAATGACAATCCAGAGGCGTTCGGCTGTAGCCGGACGCAATCTTAAAAAACGATATTCCAATCCGCCGTGCTTACAGGCTGAAAGACAATCGCCGCAATAAGTACAGGTGTAGCCTATCTTTCCCTTTTCGATATTTTCTTTATGTAATGCATCATATTTACAGGCTTTCAGGCAAGCCATGCAATGTGTACAGTTCATGTTGAGCCTGACCCGGAAAGGAGAGAGCTTCTTCATAAAAGAAACCAATGTTCCTATCGGACAATAGCTGCTGCAATGGATCATTTTTTTCTTCTTCCGTGAAAGTGTCAGCATGATTCCCAGTCCGATGATCCCAACAATCAGTCCGGCAATCGTGGCCAGCCATCCAGTTGCCCCGAACAACCTTAATGCAATAGCCCCTGCTATTACTATAAACAATACACTGTAGCGCAATTGCTTATGATAATGGAAAACATTCTTTTCTGTCTTCCCTTTTGCGTTCCACGCATCAAATGCCCCGAAATAACAAAGCTGGCTGCACCAGGCTGGTCCCGAAAGCAGCAATGTACTCAGAAAAAGTATAGGCATAAACAAACCTTCCAACCGGAAAAGCGGACCGGCCAGTATAATTGCCGGGACGGGTAAATGCAGCTTTCCGGTCATCAGGAAGACGGAATCGACAGTTATGCCTAAGAATAACTGACCGAAAAAAACAATGGAAAAAAGTAACCAGGCCCGGAGTCGCCATTTGGGACGTTCTTTCCGGTCCTGCATTTTATAACTGAGCAGTGCCCCGTAAATGACAGCAATGCCGACCTGTATCCATCCTGCGGATGGCACAAATCTATCCAATAGCAGTAATGGTTTGTTTGGAACGACCTGAACAATCGTCAATAGAACAGCAATTAGTATTGCCGTTATAGCTGAAATATAGAGAAACTGTTTATTCATCTCTTAACGTACTTTGTAGCAGTGCTGGTCTGAAAATTATTATCTGTCGTTGATCAAATAATCGTTTCCATGATATTGAGTTATGTATTACTATTTCTACAAAGATACTTTTTTATCCTCTAAATACTAGATAAGTAGATTCTGAATTATGAATGACTGTATCAGAAAATCATCATTTATGTAACTTGTTCTATCCTAAATTATTGATTGTAAGAGTCTTTGAATATTAAGATGACTAAAATAAACGATCGTTTATTTTAGTCTACAAAACTAGACTATTTTTCTTATATAAACAAATTTTATGAATATTATTTAGGGCTTATATTTCATAGTTTAAGGTTGAATATATCTAAAAACATCTTATAAGGCCAGAATGACTAAAAAAAACGATCGTTTTTTCTAGTCATTCTGATTTTATACACAATGTTCAAAAAGCATTGGTGAGAGTTTACAAAATATTATTAATCACGTTAATACGCAAGAAAAATCATGGAGAAAGAACAAAAAACAAAGAGTGAATGTAACCTTATTCTAAGTGAATAGAGATGAGTTTTACGGTGTTTAACAGAAAAATTAAAAGTATGACAAACAGAATTAACCTATTTCGGGGTCTGATAAAGCCTCATGAAATGAATTATCTGAAAGTAGGAGGAGTCAGTGCCCTGCTATTATGTATGTCGCCGCAATTCATCATGGCTGAAGCCAATGACAATGCAGCTGTAACTATCACCCAACAAAAAGAACATCTTGTAACAGGTACGATTACAGATGATGCGGGTGAACCTCTTATCGGAGTGAATGTGAAGATCAAAGATTCTACAGTTGGGACAATAACCGATGCCGATGGAAAATTTACTATTAATGCCCCTGTGGGCAGTCAATTGGAAATTTCCTACATAGGCTATAAAACCCAAATAGTCACTGTAGGAGAAGCACCGGTCAAACTGAAATTGAAAGAAGACTCACAGGCATTGGATGAAGTGATTGTCGTTGGTTATGGTACGACCTCTACCCGCAAAATGGTAGGAGCTGTTACAGCTATGAAGACAGATAAAATCGACCAGTTACCTTTCACTAATACAGCTTCAGCATTGCAGGGGCGTACGCCTGGTGTGATCGTTCAGCAGGGAGGAGCCGAACCCGGATCTACTCCGACTATTTCTATCCGTGGCGGTGGCACGCCTCTCTATGTTATTGACGGTGTAATACGTGAAGCACAGGATTTTAACAGTTTAAACTCTTCTGATATTGAAAAGATCAGTATATTGAAAGATGCCAGTGCAACAGCTGTATATGGAGCCCGTGCCGGTAATGGTATCATCATGGTACAAACTAAAAGAGGTAAGGAAGGACAAACTAAGATCGAATATACGGGAGGTATAGACTTCAGTTCACCTACCGTTTTGCCGTCGAGGGTAAATACAGCGGAATATACAGGGGCTACCAACCAGGCTGCGGCTTACGATGGCATTGATCCGGTATATCCGGCAGATGTTATTGCGACCCTACCGGATACCGATTGGCAGAAACTGGCATTGAAAAACAATGCGATCCAGCAACGTCATACCTTATCCTTCTCTGGAGTGAAGAATGGCGTCAACTATTATACGGCTATGGGTATCCTGGATCAGGGTTCCTTGTTCAGAGAAAGTCATAATGATACTTATACCCGCTATAATCTGCGCAGTAACGTATCGACGACATTCGATCCGATCGGGTTGGAGGTTGGAGTGAATATCGATGGTGCCTGGGAAAGAAAGCATCCGACCATCAAAGGAAGTTATGCTGTATGGCGTGATATCAATGCGGCAAAACCGACTATTGAGGCTTACAATCCTGATGGTACTTTAAGTGCTTTGTCATTACATCCACTGGCTTACCTCGATAAACGTTCGGGTTACAATAATAATGATGATAAATATGCAAACGTACAAGTTTATGCCAATTGGGCGGTTCCGTTCGTAAAAGGATTAAAGGCCGGATTCATTGGTAACTTCCGTATATCGGATTATAACTCGAAATCGTTCAATGCCAATGCACCTCAATATACCAGTGACGGAACGCTGGTCCCAAAAGATTTCCGCTCGCTTCAGATGTCTAATTCATGGGGATGGCGTAACTCGTTTGATGTGAATGTGCAATACGGTAAAACATTCGGTAAACATAACTTTGAGGTACAGGGTGTTTATTCTTTCCAGCAAACATTCGATGAGAACTTCTGGGGATACCGTGAAGGCTTTATTTCTTCTGACTTTGACCAGTTATTCGCCGGTGATGCCTCTACCCAGCAAAACTCAGGCTTTGCAGAAAAGAGTGCCCGTGTCGGTTATGTTGGCCGTGTGAAATATGATTATGCGGGTAAATACCTGTTTGAAGGTAATTTCCGTGTAGACGGTTCCGACAATTTCGCCAAAGGTTCCCGTTACGGATTTTTCCCGTCAGCCGCATTGGCCTGGGTTGTTTCAGAAGAAGGGTTTATGAAGGAACTGAACGAGAGGAATATACTTAATTTCTTTAAGATCAGGGCTTCTTTTGGTCAGGTAGGTTTGGAAGGACTGGAAGGATTGTCCGGTGACGATTACCGGAACATGCGTTTCAGGTATGTTCCTGCTTATAGTTTTAACTCAAAAGGATATGTTGTCGATGGTAAGTTTGTCTCCAGTTTCTCGGAAGGACCTTTGGTTTCAAACGATTTAAGTTGGTATACTAAAGATGTATGGGATATTGGTGTCGACTTGTCTACTTTACAGAATCGGCTGTCGGCTTCATTCGACTATTTCTACTATCGTACCAAGGGATATCTGATCTCTCCGCAGAACAGATATACAACACCTCTGGGTAAAGACCTGCCGCAGGTAAAATCGGAAAGCGTGCACCGCCGTGCCGGTTTTGAATTGAATTTGCGCTGGAAAGATTCTTATAATGATTTCCATTATGAGGTAGGCTTCAATGTCACCGGTTACAATGAGTTATGGGAAAAGAAAGAAGACGAGTCTTTATCCAGTCTGATGAACCCTAAAAAGCGTGTGACTCATATAAAGAACTTTTATGGTACGGCTTATCAGAGTAACGGATTGTATCAGAGCGGAGAACAAATCCTGAACAGTCCTCGTCGTGAAGCCTCCAACGAACTGAAACCTGGAGATATAGCTTATCAGGATATTAATGGTGACGGTAAAATAGATGGTGAAGATCAGGTACGTATCGGTAAGCCGACTTTCCCGGCAGTAAGTTACGGTATTGATTTTAGTCTGGATTATAAAGGTTTCTTTGTCAACGGTTTGTTCCAGGGAACAGGAGAACGTTACCGTGCCCTGGATGAATTTATGAGGGGAACCTATGCGGAGGCTTTAACGTATAAATTCCAGCTCGATTACTGGCGTCCCGATAATACAGATGCAATGTTTCCGCGTTTGTCAACTATGACAGGTCTGAACGGAAATAACAATTATGGAGTAAGTTCTGACTTCTGGTATCATAATGCGGCTTATTTCCGCCTGAAAAGCTTGCAGGTCGGATACGACTTCAAAAAGGTTATCTTGAAAGATTATAAGTTGATATCTTCTTTGCGGCTGTCTTTATTGGGAACGAATATATTCACCATCTCAGATGTGAAAGACTTCTATGACCCGGAACTGAATGCTAATAACGGGTATGCATACCCGACACAAAAGACTTATTCTATTGTATTAAATGTCGGATTCTAAAAAGTACAGAAATATGAAACGAGATAAAATTTATAAATTATTCATCTGCATTACGGCATTGACAGGAATGACTTCCTGTAATGACTATCTGGATAATCTCCCTTTGGATAAGTTTCCTGAAGAAACTGTTTGGAGCGAACCTGCGTCGGCACAGCTATTTGTCAACGGAACTTATTACATTATCAATGATTTTCTGGTGGGGAACGATGACTGGAGCGATAATACGGTCATCAATGCAGAAAAAGCGGATGCCCTGATCAGGGAACAGATAACCGAAGACAATGATTACGGCTGGGATAAATATGGCGATATCCGCCGTTGTAACATTATCCTTGAAAAAGTGGCAGCCGCTACCAACTTCACACAAGCTGATCAGGACCTGTTGATGGGAGAAGGGTATTTCCTCCGCGCCTCGGTTTATTTCAATATGGCCCGTAAATTTGGCCGGTTGATGATCGTGGATAAGGTGCTGACGCCCGATGATGATATGGAGTTATCGAGAACTAAAACTATCAAGGAAACCTACGATTTCATTCTCAAAGACCTGGATGAAGCAGCCAAACGCCTTCCTGTAGATGTGAAATCCGGACGTATCAGCCGTGGAGCGGCTTATGCGCTGAAAGCTGAAGTCTGTCTGCAAGGGGCTGCTTATATGGATAATGCCTCTGAAAAGAAAGATTACTATACACAAGCCAAACAGGCAAGCGAAGAATTGTTCAATTTGAATAAGTATTCGCTCGATTCTGACTTTAAGGGGTTGTTTAACGACTATTCGGTCGGAACAAATTCCAGCGAAATAATTCTCGGAGTATATAAGATTTCCGAGAATACAACATTTCAGGGTACCTGGATGCAGGAATTGGTTCCTAATATGAATATGGATAAGGCGATCGACGGTGTATGGGATAAATGGCCGTTGGATGCCAATATGGAAGGTTGGATGGAACGGACTCCTTCCCAGGAAGTGACCGATGCCTTCCTGGTGATCGACAAGGATGGAAAAGCCAAATGTTGGGATGAAGCATCTTATTATACGGAAGATTTCAAACAAGGAAAACTGTGGGTGCGTGATGCCCTTTACGGACATCGTGACAAACGTTTCGATGCGACTATCGTCTATGATTCCTGTCATTATTTCACTTCGATTGTTTCTACCCGCCTGAAAGGAAATATTCATTATCTGTCTAATAAAGAACAGACACGCCATGTATCGAAGAGCGGATATATCTATCGCAAAAACGTTTATGAAAGTAAATGGGTATGGTATTCCGACCCGACCGACTATCATTATGTAGTACTCCGCCTGGGGCGTTCTTACCTGAATTATGCAGAAGCTATGCTTCGTTTAGGTGACAAGAATACGGCGATCGAATATATAAACAAGACGAGAAGTGTTCACGGTGGCTTACCTGAATTATCGGCAGGCACCAGCCTGGAAGATACCTGGAAATATTACAAAATAGAACGCCGTGTCGAACTGGTGCAGGAAAACGACCGTTACTGGTCTCTACTTCGCTGGGGAAAAGAAGAGGGACTCGATGTGATCCCCGAATTAAATTCAACTCCGACCGCTATTACGATTTCTGAAGACGGTAGGTCTTTCTCCATTGGAACTGTCCAGGCTGTTGAAGCTGCCAATGCGCGTGTCTTTACTAAGCGCCGATATCTGCTTCCTGTTCCGAGAAGTGAACGCAATGAGAATCCGAATCTGGCTAACGACCAGAATCCCGGGTGGTAACAACAAAATAGTATGAACAATAACTATAAATAGAATGAATATGAAATATCTGAAATATATATTGCTGTTCTTCGTTTGCTTGTCATTCTCTTCCTGCCTGACATCAGGTTTGGAAGATCTGCCCAGCTATGAAGATGCTGATGTTAAAGCGTTTACTTTTGAATATCGCTGGATGATCAAAGAGGGCGAAAGTGAGAAACTGAGAGTCCAGAAAATGGATACGGATGTAAAGATCGACGTAGACAATATGACTGTTACCTGTACTATTACGGTACCGGCTGTGAACGGAGCTTTTACTCAGGAAGTACGCAATAAAGTAGCATTGAGCAATCTGAATGCATATTGCACGATCTCTACTGCGGCTACAATTACACCTGTCGGCGATACTCCTGTATTAGGTAAAATAGGGGATTTCTCCAAAAGTGATATGCAATATGAAGTTGTTGCAGCCGATGGAAAGACGAAGAAGATTTGGAAACTTATTATTGGTGGTTTTAATAAGTAGGCGTTTGGTAAACAATGAAAGTGGCCGTCCAAAAGTGATTTTGGCGGCCACTGTTGTTTTATATCCATCCGGGTGGCAGAGTCTTCTCCGGAAAATTAAACCTGTCCGGCTTTTGACAAAGTATAGACGACGACTTTCCGGTATCCCTGTTGGGTTATTTTCTTTTCTGCGAGAAGTTCCTTGATATCCTTCAATGCCAGATAACGCGTACACTCGTTTATCCCCATACAATCGGAGCTCATAATAGTTTCGTGTTCTTCAAGGTATTGCATGATCCTTGCCTTTCGTTCCTCACCGTTGTATTTTACAGGTTTCGATGATCCCGGCTTTCTTTCCACGTCCATACAGCGAAGGCGGTCTGTTATTTCTTTCGAACAGCGGAAGTTTACCGACTTGAAACTGATATCTTCGGCACGCACCTGCCGGGGATTTGTTATTTTAGGACATTTCAGTGAGATGGAAAAATGCCCGAGACCTTCCAGTTCGACTTCATCGCCGTCTTCCAAATATGATACGAGCACATCTGCAAAAGCTTGCAATAGTCCTTTCACATCTCCCGGGCTAAAAGATGTGCATTCGGATATCTCTCGTGTAATCCGGTCGATCCGTATCGTTCTTCCCGGAATGATGCGGGCATGAAGAATATCACTTTCTTTCTCTCCTTTATGCGGAGGATTTTTGAAAAGTCCGTACTGTGCAGTCATAATACCAGTGTTTTTTAATTATAAGGTTACTACTTTCAAATTCAAACGTCCGTATCTTCTATATTTTTGACCCAGGTCGCAAACGTTTACTACCTTGGTCAAAAACGTTTAGTACCTAGGTCGAAAACGTTTGTCACCCAGGTCGAAAATATAGGAGTAAAGGAACAAATATATTGAAAGATAGGAGGAAAAACAAGGAAAGAAGGGAGAGATATATCAGAAGTTCACCGGATTATTTCTTTCCTGTAGGTAAAAGGAATAAAATTATTGTACTTTCGTGCTGATTTTACTGAAGTTCTACCGCTATAAAAAGAATAGAATGGGGCAAAAAGCATCTATATGGAATCCCTGGCATGGCTGTCATAAGTTAAGTGAGGGATGCCGGCATTGCTATGTTTATCGTACGGACGGTAAATATGGCAAAGACAGTTCTGTTGTTGCAAAAACGGAAAAGTTTGATCTGCCTTTGCAGCTGAAAAAGAATAAGACTTATAAAATACCTTCGGGAAACCTTGTTTATACCTGCTTTACTTCCGATTTCCTGGTTGAAGATGCGGATGAATGGCGTGCCGAAGCCTGGGAAATGATACGGACGCGGCAGGATCTTGATTTTCTGTTCATTACCAAACGGATTGACCGGTTGCATGAATGTCTTCCGGCTGACTGGGGAGATGGATATGATCATGTAACCATCTGTTGCACAATGGAAAATCAGGACCGGATAGATTATCGCCTGCCTATCTATAAAGCTGCTCCGATAAAGCATAAAATCATTATTTGTGAACCGCTTCTCGGACCGATAGATTTCAGAGGTGAACTGGGCGATTGGGTGGAACAGGTGGTAGCCGGAGGGGAATCCGGTAAGGAGGCCCGTAGATGCAATTATGACTGGGTGCTGGATATCCGTCGGCAATGCATGGAGGCGGATGTCGGTTTCTGGTTTAAGCAAACCGGTTCTTATCTGCTGAAAGAAGGTTGCGAATATAAAATTTCCCGTCAGTTTCAACACTCACAGGCTAGGAAAGCTGGGATAAATTATGAACGGAAGAAGAATCTATAAAACGCAATGCAGGTTAAAATACCTGCATTGCGTTCTTAACGCTTGTGACTCCGATTAATCGGTCGTATTGTATGCCCATCGGGCGGTAATAGACGTAAATGGTATATTCGTTTTCTGCCTGATAGTAATTGCCTTCTATCGGACCAGTTTCTCCGACCGTGTTACCGTTGGGTACAAACAGATATTGATAATTATAACTTCCTTGTTTTAAAAGCACTGCTTTTTCATACTGGTGAGTTTCAAAATTGTAACCCATCTTGCTCTTTTCATCGAGTACATTGTGGAAGAGTTCGCCGTTCAGATAAACATTGCCGTCAAGTAACGGGTCGCAGGCCAAAGCGAAATGAACAATGCAGTAATCCGCCTCCGTATCCGGATCGTTGCAACTGCTGCAACGAATAAAGAAACGGCCGTCCTGATCCTGATCGTACTGATAGGTCTGGTCGCTGCGTTTATGGTCGGTCATTAGTTCCACATTATAATAAGGATTGTGGTACGAAATATTTTCTATGTGCATTCCATTATATTTGGTACTCAGGAATTCCATACGGCGGTATTCATTTCCGGCCGAGAAGATCAGACTACGGTTGTTTGTGTAGCCAATCTGATTCTCAAGAATGGTTGTCGGTTGAAGTCCTGATACGGCATTATCGCGCCGGTTATCCTGATAGACATGTATTTTCAGGTCTGTTTGCGGATAAGGTATCGGAAAGTTTTTATTATTGATCGTGAAACTAACCTGCTGGTGAGTCTGGTTTGTATCGATGTCCGTATTTCCGCTAACGGAAGCAGAAATGCCGACCATCGGCTCCACAACAGAGAAACAGGCGGTAAGAACTATCTGGTCAGGAATGTCTTCATTATAAATCTGTACGGCATAATTTCCCGAAACTTTGAATTGTATGTCTTCATTCGGCAACAGCAGATTGTAGTTTGTGTACTGTGTTGTGGTGTTAATGGAATTCGCGAAGTCATCTATCGTTAATCCTTGAAAACCACTCATATATTGAATGGGAGAGAGGATAGACTTCTGCCAGTTTGCATCACAATGGATGATGGAATAAGAATAGCGGACGCCGCCTTGTTCCAACGCATCGAAGTTGATCTGGATCTGTTGGTCGCCGTTCAACTCGATATAAGGCTCGGAAATAAACTCTCCGGCCACCTTCACCTGAAGGGTTTTTATCAGCTTGCTGTTAACGTCGGTAAAGTACGTTTGCTGAGCATTGGCCGGCATTATAGCGGCACAAAACAACAAAAATAGTAAACAATGTACTCTCATTTTCATGTATCTTTCTTTGACGGTACAAAATTATGGAATTATTTCTCTAATTATTTCTTTAATCCTGCTTTAAAGCATAAAAATTTATGTACTTTTGCGGGAAAATTACATATAAACAATTTTAGTTGTATCATGGCAAATGTG
>OGIE01004377.1_pt1 | contig 13449 bp, 8 predicted proteins | sample 1571581 | NCBI WGS metagenome assembly OGIE01 (sample SAMEA2582021, study PRJEB24529) | metagenome | biome: Human gut stool | place: China | collected 2011
ATTTTCACTTATATTATGTCTGGTTGTGGCTTAATTTACGAAAAATGAATGTGTGGCTAAATCAAAGGGGAGAAGCATGAGGGGCGGAATTGTGCGCTTTACGCACAATTCCGCCCTGTTTCGTCACCTTGATTTAATTGAATATTCAGTATTATATTTGTCGTCCGTTCGTCACCAGCTAATATTCAATTAAACAACAATATTTCCATGTCTATGAGTAAGCAGCCACGCTGTTACAACAGCAACAGCCGGTACTGTAAGTATAACTCCTATACTTCCGGAGACTCCCTGCATAATCTCTATACCTATATTATACGAATTAATAATCTGTCTGAATGGAAGATTATATGCATAGTTAATAACAAGCTCACTTACTGCACTTCCTACAAATGCAAGTATAAGCGTATTTGACATAGTTCCCATCATATCACGTCCAACATTCATACCGCTTTTAAACAATTCGAGGCAGCCAAGCTGTGGGGCTTTGTCATGTATTTCACACATTGCCGATGATACAGACATTGCAACATCCATGACAGCCCCCAAAGAAGCTATGAGAATTCCTGAAAATAACAACCCGCCTATCTGGATATTAGTTATCTGCCCTACATAAGAAAGCGTTTCTATGTTTGATACATTATATCCGTCTATATCTGCCACCTTGCCAAACAGCCATGCTGATAAGCCTGCAAGAAGCACACCTGTTACTGTTCCGGCTATTGCACATATTGTTTTTACTGTAAAGCCACTGATAAGATACATAGTAACTATTGTTGTTATAATTGTAATGATCACGGCAGCCCAGAATGGAGAAAATCCTCTGTATATAAGAGGTATGTATATCATAAATATTGACACGAACGTAAACACAAGTCCCACTACTGACTTAACACCATTCTTTCCACCTATTATACATATGAGCAGTAAAAATATTCCTACAAATGCAGCCACTGCCACTATTCTATCCTTTGAGTATACGGAGACATTTTTAGAACTACCCGATACACTCATATGCACTACCACCGAATCTCCCTTTTCACATACTGCTCCGAACAGGTTTCCCTCGGCACTTGTAGCATCTACTACTTCTCCCCTATACTCTCCAGATGTAAGCTGCACCTTTAACCTCTGATATCCGACCCTTATTCCGTCAGGTGACAGATTATCCTCTACCACCTCGATCACTCTGGCATTCTCATATGAATAACCCAGCGTTGTTACTATTGGTTCTTTATCTGTAACCCTCAGCCTGTCTGCCGCAAATATAAATGCTGCAATGCATATCACAACAACCACTGCTTTTACAACTACTTGTTTCTTATCTGACATTTACTTTTCCTTCTTAAAGCATATTAATCCATATATTTTTACTGGTTAAGCTTCTTTTTCTTTCTTTCTGCAAGTATAATACCTGCGGCACCTGCCATTGAAAGACCTGCTGCTGTGTACCATGCTGCTGCCCTAGCTGTATCCCCAGTCTTAACCATGCTGCCTGAACCAGATGCATTTGCTGATGAATTTCCAAAACCGGATGCATCCTGGCCAGCTTCACCATTATCCTCTGTGCCTGTTCCATTTCCTGTACCTGCAGTATCCTCTGTTCCGTTTCCTGCTGCATTGTTATTATTTTCTGTGTTGCCCTTGTTATCATTATTCTCTACAGTCACAAGTCCCTTAACTGCATCCTGTAATGATGTTACCGCACTTGCTATATCTGTTGTTGTGCTTTCTGCATTTTCTGTAACAGCCTTTGCTGCTGTTATAGTATCTTCAAGAGTCTTTAAAGAAGCCTCTGTATAATTACCTGCCTTCTTAGCTGTATCATATGCAGCTTCTGCCTTTGCTATTTCTGTATCAAGTGCTGTCTTATCTGCCTGCTTTACAATCGTATATGCAGTCTTAACACAGCCATCTGCTACAAGTTCTTCATTAGATGCTGCATCATAAGTCTTTACTGTAAGAGTTGTATCTGTTATATCAAGAACAGAATATGTAGGTCTCCAGCTCTGGCATCTTGCTGCTATATAATCCTGCTGTGTACCAATAAGCTGATAATACTTACTACCAGTTGCTGAATTAGCCTCAAAATATACAGTACCTTCTGGATCTACAACCTTGCTTGAATCCTCCTTGCCTGACTTGAGGTTATAGCAGTTATTATTCTTAATATATGCAAAGAATTTATCTTTATCATTTGTTGATGGCATATTTTCTTTTGTATATTTTTCATGGCTGTCAGAACCATCTGATGATATCTGATATGTTCTTGAATATGTATGATCATGTCCCTGAAGAACTGCATCTATATCATATTTATCTATAACAGGAGTAAGCTGTGTTCTAAGAATAATACCATCTGAATCTGAATGGTCATAACCAGAGCCATAAATATCCTGATGGAACATAAGTATTCTCCACTTTGCAGAAGGATTCTTTTCTGTTGCCTCCTTTATAACATTTTCATGTGTAGCAACATTATAGTTGTTAGTATCAATACTTATGAATAACGTATTGCCATATGTGAAGTAATAATCCGTACCTGCAGTTGTCTTTGATGCTGTATTAGCATCGCTTGTCTGCTTGTTAGGATAATTAAAATGATTAGAATAGTTAACTGACTTAGAATCATGATTACCGATTGTTGTAGCAACAGGAAGACTTCTAAGTACAGATGGATTAAGAAAACCAGCATATTCTATCTGCTGCTCCAGCTTATCTGCATCGTTGGATACACTAGTCTGGTTAATCTGGTCACCTGCTGACATAATGAAGCTTAAGCCTGGGAACTTCTTAACAGCATTGTTAAGTGTATGATACCAGTTGTATGAATCGTTCATTGCATAGTATTCTTTATTCTGGTTACCAAGCTGGTTAGTTGAAGCACCTATCTGTGGATCACCTACATACATTATAGAGAAACTGTCTGTTGACTGTGTCTTATAGTCATATGTCTCAGACCATGCTCCATTTACATAATACTGGTATTTGTAAGACGTATTCTCTGAAAGTCCTGTTACAGTAACCTTACATGGATATAATGTATATGTCTTGTCTCCATCCTTAACAGTCTCAACATCAGCTTCAACTGACTGTTTACCTTCATATGTCTTTATTTCTTTTCCAGAAGCATCCATAAGCTTAATCTTAGGAGTTTCATCCTTAGTTGTTGAATACCATGCTGCATTAAGCTTAGCTGCATCCTCACCTGGAGTTAATGCTATCTGACAGAAGTTAGTTCTTACGCTCTCCCACTTAGTCTTCCATTCTGCCCATTCTGTGCTGTTTGCATATACATTAGACTTAACATTATGAGCATCTGTTTCTTTTCCATCCTCTGTATAACAGGCATCCTTTACTTCCATTTCAACATCTGCTGATTCTGCTGCTGCATTATTCCATGCTGCCCTCTTTGAGCTTCTTGCCCATGTTTCTGTTGTTCCCATAGCCAGACTTGCTACCATCATTGCTGTAAGTGTTGCTGCTGCAACCTTTTTCATTCTTCTCATATCTTCCTCCTGATATTATGCCTTATTGACATTATGCTGAACATCAGACATTTCATATTCAGCCTCTGTTGCTGATTTCCCAACCTGAAATGCTGGCTCCAACATAAAAATGCAACCTTAGGTTAATATAATATTTCCACCCTGCGATACGCATTTTGCAGAGATAAAATATGTTTCTTAACCAAAGATTGCTTATAATATAAAGAGTCTTATTAAAATCTATATGTTTTATTACGTAAAATATCCGTAAAGGATTCTTAATCTATTGTAATATAGCCTCTAATATAATACATTCCCGTCAAACACTCCACCGCTATATATATTTCTTTATCTTCTTGTGAACCACTTTAAGCTCCAATACTCACCCCACTATAAAATGTTTTTAAAATATCCTCATAAGTTGCACCACTCTCTGCCATATTCTGTGCCGTGTATACACCAACCCCGAAACCATCTCCCACTCCTGTTGTTGTTATCTTTACGCCACTATCCATATATTCTATTTTATAATTAGGTGAATTAAGTCCCAGAATCTTTGCAAATGTGCTTCCTGTCATCACCATATTGCCGACCTGCATCTTAGATACATATCCATCACTGCTTACCGATACAACCTGTACCTGCTTATCAAGCCCCTTTTTATCCAGTGTCAGACCATCGTATGCTTTTTCAAATGCATTAACAAAATCCTTGTTATTAACAGTCTTAACGACAAAATATTCTTTTGCTTCTTTATCCTTAGGACATTCAACTGCCATAAGATATGAATAGTCATCTCCTAACATATCCTTGCCAGAAAGCGTAAAACCTGCTGTTACGTATGTATACCTTGCCTCTATATATTGCCCGTTACAGCTTATTGTCATGCCATTTGTCGCTGCTACACAGTCATTTACAAGGTTATAATTATCCAAATAGTCCTTTCCCCACTTTTTCTTCATCTGTCCTGATGTCATATACGACATACCAAGCTGACTACTGTCTATGTTCATCCTTTCGCCCATTAAACGGTATATATCTGTCCTTATCATTATGCTTTCTGCTTTTAGAAGTTCAACCTCATCACCCATATACAATCTGTCGGCAAGAACCATTGAAACAAACTTCTCAACCGCTACAGATTGTGATGCATTTTTATAATTCACTGTTATCGTCCTTCCATCAGCTATCTCTTCACTCACAGCCATATCAACAACACCTGTAAGCTTCAGCGTAATAACCGATGGCACCAGCAAATAAATGGCGATAAATATCATTATCTCCATACATTTCCTGACTATACTGCGGCCTTTCCTGCTTTCTTCCTTAATTAATGAATAATTATCTTCTCCCCTCCTGCTTTTATAATAATTATAATCCTTGTAATCATAATTTCCTGCCTCGCAGCTGCTTATGACATACCCTTGTGTATCGTTCCTTCTTCTTGCCTTCTTATATTCTATATACTGCTTGTCTGTCGCCGCTTCATCTATCCTTTCCCCGATTAAACCCACTCCTCTGATTATAATACGGGGTAAAAAAAATCTATCCAGTCTCATACACTTTATCTAGCCTCCTAGATAAAATGTATGAATACCGGATAGATATTATTCTATATTTTGCAACCTTTACTTTAACTTAACTGGTGTCTTAGTAAGCTTCCAGATTTCTGTTGCATACTCTTCAATAGTTCTGTCTGATGAGAACTTACCTGCCTTAAACGAGTTAATCATAACTGTCTTAGCCCAGCCAGTCTCATCCCTGTATCTCTTATCAATCTTAGCCTGTGCTTCTGCATAAGAACGGAAGTCCTTAAGAATGAAGTAAGTATCTGCTCTTCTTCCCTCCTGTGAGTTAAGAAGTGAGTTGTAGATATCCCTGAACATCTCTGGATCTTCCTTAGAATACTTACCATTGATAAGTTCCATAAGAACCTCTCTTATATCCTGGTCGTTGTTGAAGATTTCCATAGGATCATAGCCACCCTCATTCTCATAACGGATAACTTCATCAGAACGAAGACCGAATATTACGGCATTCTCCTCTCCAACCTCCTGGACTATCTCAACATTAGCGCCATCCATAGTGCCAAGTGTTATTGCACCATTAAGCATAAACTTCATGTTACCTGTACCTGAAGCCTCCTTAGATGCTGTAGATATCTGCTCAGATACATCTGCTGCTGCAAATATTATCTCAGCGTTAGATACTCTGTAATTCTCGATAAATACTACTTTAATTTTTCCATTAATAGATTCATCATTGTTGATCACATCTGCAACATTATTAATAAGCTTTATAGTCTGCTTTGCAATCTTATAACCAGCGGCAGCCTTTGCACCAAAGATAAATGTTCTAGGAACAATATCCATATCAGGATTCTTCTTGATTTCATTGTAAAGGTACATAACATGAAGAATATTAAGAAGCTGTCTCTTATATTCGTGAAGTCTCTTTACCTGTACATCAAATATAGAATCCGGATTAACATCTATTCCATTGTGCTCCTTGATATACTTTGCAAGTCTTACTTTATTCTTATGCTTAATCTGCATGAATTCCTGTCTTGCCTTTTCATCATTAACATATACAAGCATCTTTTCAAGCTGCTTAAGGTCTGTTACCCATCCATCACCAATCTTGTCTGTAATCCAGTCTGCAAGAAGTGGATTAGCATGAAGAAGGAATCTTCTCTGTGTGATACCATTAGTCTTGTTGTTGAACTTCTCTGGCATCATCTCATAGAAATCCTTAAGCTCCTGCTTCTCTAAGATTTCTGTATGAAGTCTTGCAACACCATTGACAGAATATCCGGCACATATAGCAAGATTAGCCATCTTAACCTGACCATCATATATAACAGCCATCTTTCTGACCTTTTCCTGGTCTCCTGGATACTTTGCCTTAATATCTTCAACGAATCTTCTGTTGATTTCCTCTACTATCTGATAGATTCTTGGAAGAAGTCTTGAGAACAGCTCAATAGGCCACTTCTCAAGTGCCTCAGCCATAATAGTATGGTTAGTATATGCAACTGTCTTAGTTGTAACCTCCCATGCTTCATCCCATTCAAGACCATTCTCATCCATAAGAACTCTCATAAGCTCTGCAACTGCAACTGTTGGATGTGTATCATTAAGCTGGAATGTAACCTTCTCATAAAGCTTCTTTACATCACCATTGTGCATCTTCTTATATCTTTCAACAGCTCTCTGGACTGATGCAGATACGAAGAAATACTGCTGCTTAAGTCTTAATTCCTTACCTGCATAATGGTTATCGTTAGGATAAAGAACTTCTACAATATTCTTTGCAAGGTTCTCTTCCTCTATAGCCTTCTGGTAATCGCCCTTGTCAAATGAGCTTAAGTTAAATGTATTAACTGGCTCTGCATCCCATATTCTAAGTGAATTGACTGTGTTGTTACCATATCCGATAACTGGAAGGTCATAAGGAACAGCTATAACTGAACGGTAGTCTTCCTGAACGAATATATCACGTCCAGTTGCTTCATCTCTGTAAGAACGCACATACCCACCAAACTTGACTTCATATCTGTATTCAGAACGCTTAATCTCAAATGGATTGCCATCCTTTAACCAGTTATCAGGAACCTCTACCTGATATCCGTCCTTAATCTCCTGTTTGAACATACCATACTTATATCTGATACCGCATCCGTAAGCTGGATATTCAAGAGTTGCAAGTGAATCAAGGAAACATGCTGCAAGTCTTCCAAGTCCACCGTTACCAAGTGCTGCATCTGGCTCCTGATCCTCGATAACATTAATATCAAGTCCAAGCTCCTCAAGTGCTTCTTTTATCTCGTTATACTTAGTAAGATTAATCATGTTATTACCAAGTGCACGTCCCATAAGGAACTCCATAGACATATAATATACAATCTTAGGATCTTCCTTGTCATATGTCTTATGTGTAGCTATCCACTTATCTATGATAAGATCCTTAACTGCATACGCAACTGACTGGAACACCTGCTGCTTATCTGCCTCATCAATATTCTTTCTATAAAGAGATTTACAATTACTTACAACTTTTTTCTTGAATTCTTCCTTGCTAAAAGATGCTTCTGTACCTGTCACCATGTATTCTTCTCCTCCTTAATATATAGATATACCACAAATGTATATCATTATTCCTGATTTAACTAATCGTGTCTGATTTAATTAACATTATTCACAAAGCACGTTACACGATGGTTAAATTATACACGATTCGCACCCTTATTGCAATTTAATAAAATTAATTGATCATTATTATTCAAGATAATAAAGATATGCGTATTCTGGCAGTGGTGCACTCTGTAAATTCCCTTTACCACATCCAGCTATTGCAATCAAACTAACAGCTAATAACATCATCATTTTTCTTTTCATTCATACCGCCTCCATTCTTTTAATATAAATCATTTATATGCAACATAATCTTCTATAACATTTTTATAGTTCTTATTAATTTCAGTATATTCATCCTTAATAATATTTCAATACAATTGGCGTGAACTGTCATTTTTGGGCGTGAATTGTACCTCATCTCACCTATTTATATAAAAACGAGGAGAAAATACGCATAACTGCGATTTTCTCCTCGTCTTTACATATTATAAATTATTAAGATACTGTTTTAGTTCTTCTCAACCGCAAGCACAACCTTCTCACCATTGATATCCCAATCCTTAGTGAATCCTGCTGTCTTACCTGTTTCAATAGTATTTGCAAGAACAACGCTCTTAATCTGCTCTGCATTCTTAACCATAAGGTCTGCTAACTTGTCATTACCATCTACATATACAGTAATCTTATCCATAACCTCAAATCCAGCATCCTTACGCATAGTCTGAATCTTACTTACGATTTCTCTTACGAAGCCTTCTTCAATAAGCTCTGGTGTAAGGTTAGTATCCATAACAACTGTAATACCCTTATCAGAACTTGCTACAAAGCCTTCCTTCTGAGTCATCTCTATAAGAACATCATCCTTCTCAAGAACGATATCTTCACCATCAGCATTGATTGTAAATGAACCCTTAGTGTTAAGCTCATCCATAGTTGCATTGCCATCAAGTGTTGAAAGTGCTGCTCTGATAGCATTAAGATGTTTGCCATACTTTGGTCCAAGTGTCTTTAACTGTGGCTTGAATGAATATGAAGTAAATGCTCTTACATCATCTGTGTACTCAACTTCCTTAACATTAAGCTCATCTGCTATGATAGCTGTAAAGTATTCGTTTAACTTCCAGTCAGCCTTGATGTACAGCTTGCCGATTGGCTGTCTGTTCTTGATGTTAGTTGAGTTACGGCAGGCTCTTCCGATAACAACAGCATTTAATACATCTTCCATGTTATCTTCAAGTTCCTTGTCAATCCATTCTTCCTTAACTTCTGGGAAGTCGCAGAGGTGGATACTGATAGGAGCTGTCTTATCTATACTGCATACAAGGTTTCTGTAAATGCTTTCTGTCATGAAAGGAATCATAGGTGCTGCTACCTTGCAAAGTGTTACAAGTGTTGTGTAAAGAGTCATATAAGCATTAATCTTATCCTGCTCCATACCCTTTGCCCAGAATCTTTCACGGCATCTTCTTACATACCAGTTAGAAAGCTCATCTACAAAGTCCTCAAGTGCTCTTGCTGTTTCTGTAATCTTGTAGTTGGCAAGATTGTTATCAACAGTCTTAACAAGAGTATTAAGCTTAGAAAGAATCCATTTATCCATAACTGGAAGCTTATCATACTCAAGTGTGTACTTAGTAGCATCAAATTCATCTATATTAGCATAAAGTACAAAGAATGCATATGTGTTCCAGATAGTTCCCATGAACTTTCTCTGTCCTTCTGTAACAGCCTTATCATGGAATCTGTTAGGAAGCCATGGTGCTGAGTTCTCGTAGAAATACCAGCGGATGGCATCTGCACCGTGCTTCTTTAATGCATCAAATGGATCAACAGCATTTCCCTTTGACTTACTCATCTTCTGTCCATCTGCATCCTGAACATGACCAAGTACGATAACATTTTCATAAGGTGCTTTATTGAAAAGAAGTGTTGATATAGCAAGCAGTGAGTAGAACCAACCTCTTGTCTGGTCAACGGCTTCTGAAATGAACTTAGCAGGGAACTGCTGTTCAAATACTTCCTTATTCTCAAATGGATAATGGTGCTGTGCAAATGGCATTGAACCTGAGTCGAACCAGCAGTCGATAACTTCTGGAACTCTCTTCATCTTACCCTTACATTTAGGACAAGTACAAGTAACCGCATCAATATATGGTCTGTGAAGCTCGATATCATCTGGACAGTTATCAGAATGTTCCTTTAATTCTGCCTTGCTTCCGATAGATAACATTTCTCCACAATCATCACATACCCAGATATTAAGAGGAGTACCCCAGTATCTGTTACGTGAAATTCCCCAGTCCTGAACATTTTCAAGCCATGCGCCAAAACGTCCAGTTCCGATAGTTTCCGGAATCCAGTTGATTGTCTTGTTGTTAGCTATTAAGTTAGCCTTAACTTCTGGATCACTCATCTTGATAAACCAAGACTCTCTTGCATAGTAGATAAGTGGTGTATCACATCTCCAGCAGAATGGATAATCATGCTCAAACTTAGGAGCATCGAATAACTTGCCTTCCTTATCAAGATCCTTAAGAACTTCTGGGTCTGCCTTCTTAACGAAAAGTCCTGCATATGGTGTTTCCTTTGTAAGTTCACCCTTTCCGTCAACGAACTGTACGAATGGAAGGTCATATTTACGTCCAACCTTGGCATCATCTTCACCAAATGCTGGTGCAATATGAACGATACCAGTACCATCTGACATAGTTACATAGTCATCACATGTAACAAAATGTCCCTTCTTGTGCTGCTTAGCTGCAACATCTGCCGCACACTGATATAATGGCTCATATTCTTTATATTCAAGGTCTTTACCCTTGTAAGTTTCTAATACTTCGTAGTCAACGCCAGCGCCGCTTCCAGCTTCCTTACCTTCTTCGATAACATTTCCGCCTACTGTCTGACCTGCCTTAACTGCAAGTCCACCAAGTACCTTATCAAGAAGTGCTTCTGCCATATAGTAAGTATAGCCGTCTGCTGCCTTAACTTTAACGTATGTTTCTTCTGGGTTCACGCAGAGTGCCACGTTAGATGGAAGTGTCCAAGGTGTTGTTGTCCATGCAAGGAAATATGCATCTTCGCCTACACACTTAAAACGTACTACTGCTGAACGCTCTTTAACAGCCTTATAGCCCTGTGCTACTTCGTGTGATGAAAGTGGTGTTCCACAACGTGGGCAGTAAGGAACAATCTTAAAGCCCTTATATAAAAGACCCTTATCCCATATCTGTTTTAAAGCCCACCATTCAGACTCGATGAAGTTATCATCATATGTGATGTATGGATTATCCATATCAGCCCAGAAACCAACTGTAGATGAGAAATCCTCCCACATACCCTTGTATTTCCATACGCTTTCCTTACATTTCTTGATAAATGGCTCAAGACCATACTCTTCAATCTGTTCCTTGCCGTCAAGACCTAATTCCTTCTCAAGCTCAAGCTCAACTGGAAGTCCATGTGTATCCCATCCGGCCTTACGTGGAACCATATAACCCTTCATTGTTCTATATCTTGGAATCATATCCTTTATAACTCTTGTAAGAACATGTCCGATATGTGGCTTACCATTAGCTGTAGGAGGTCCATCATAAAATGTATATGTCTCCCCCTTCTTGCGGTTATCAATACTCTTCTGGAATATATCATTATCCTTCCAGAACTTTTCAACCTGTTTTTCTCTGTCTACGAAATTCATATCTGATGAAACTTTCTCGTATACCATTGTGTTACTCCTTTCAAATCATTTACTTAATCGTAACGATGTCAGCTTGCTTTATTGGTGCTGTAATAAATGTCGTTACATATGCAAAAAAGCCCCTGCCGTAATACGACAGGGGCTGAATCAACTTAACCTATATCAATTACGACATACCATCATATGCGTCCCTTGTAACGGTAGGATTACCGTCCTCACTTACTTTTCGTAATATAATACCATCCTTAATGTTACCCATAATATTATACTACAAAGTTCTGCAAGGATGCTTGGAAGTGATATTCAACTATGCTCTACTCACACCGGCTTCCACCATCCCGGCTCGCTATTGCTTTCTTTCATAATCTACTGTCTTCGTCATCGCAGATAATGTGATTGTATATAATTGATCTTAAAATGTCAATAATTAAGCTGTATTATTTATTATAATTTATCACAAAATCACCTGTTATTGTGTTATATGATGCATTCCTTTAGCCCTGCTATGCCCGTCCTTTTCTGCGTTCAATTCCTTTTTCCTTATAATATCGCGCTTTATCGGCATACATTTTATCCTCTGCCTCACGTAACATTTCATCAAAGCCTGTTATTACATTCTCACTCCAGATAACACCTGCTGCCATATTCACAGAACGCTCATTCATTAGTTCTTTTAACTCTGTTATACGCTTTATTAATGTATTCTCATCTATCTGTGTACAGATTACAAGGAACTCATCTCCACCTATACGAAATACTGCATCCACTCCAAACACGTCTGTAAGGCATCCACATGCGTTAAGAATAAGTCTGTCGCCTGCCTCATGTCCCATTGTATCATTCACATATTTCAGTCCTGTAACATCACAGTAAACAACGCCTATACTCTGTTTTTTATCTATACTATCTACACAGTCTCTCATAGCGAAACGGTTTCCGATTTTGGTTAAAGCATCCTTATAGCTCATATCTTCAAGCTTTCTCATCGTATTCCTGCGCTTTATACACGATATAATAAAAGCACCCATAATCTCCAGTATACTTAAGGCATATTCGAGTGTAAGCAACGGAGGATTGTCTATTCCCATAAATGCAACAACATTTCCTTCGTTATATAATGGAATTACAATTATTGAATGAACCCCCTGTCTTTTTAAATTATCATATTGCAATGGATCGCTATCCTTTATTTCTTCAATATCCTGAATTACGATGTTTCCGCCTTTTTCAAAACACTTATACCAGTTAGCACATATCTCTGGAGGCAGATTCTGAAGATTATCCTTCTCCGGACTTATTCCCTCTGCCGTCCACTCATATGTATTATCATCTCTTCCATGTATATTTTTTTCAAATATATATGTTCTTTCTCCATTAAGTGCTTTACCTATATACCCAATAAGTGTATTAATCGTTTCATCAGGTGTATCTGCTGCAAGTGCCACTCTTAAACCCTCATTGACAAGTACTTCAGTTTCTCTATACTTCTGGATAAGCTTATCCTGTGCAAGCTCCTCACTTATATCTATGCCTATTTCCAGCCTGTACTTTCTGTTTCCTTCCCCCTCAACCAGAGTATCCTTTATTATCATATATTTATCTAATACAGGATTATAATAACGCCATTCCTCAAAGACTCCGGGTAAAAGTCTGCTGTTGTTGCACATACCACATTTAACAGAAGCTTTTTGTAATACCTCATAACACTTCTTGCCTTTTATATCCTCTATTGATTCTAAGCCATACGCTTTCAATGCTTTATGATTCATATATACAATTTCATTGGTTTCTATATCTGTTGCATATACATATTCATTCAGATTTATAAAAAAATCCCCTATTTCTTTTATATTTTTCATACGCATGTCTCCCTTTATTATTGAATCTGTAATATTCCCCATTCATTAAACGAATCAGCATATTCTATATATAATTCTCCGTAACAGCCCCTGTTTCTTTTACATTTTATATCACTTTGTTATTTTTTTATCAATACGTAGTATAATATTTTTATTATTTTTTCATACATATTATACCACAAGTGAAACTTTTATCTCAATAATGAAATCATTTCCCTGTATTCTTGCACTTATATCTCCATTCATACGCTCCACAAGCTCTTTTGCAA
>OGIE01004383.1_pt1 | contig 13436 bp, 7 predicted proteins | sample 1571581 | NCBI WGS metagenome assembly OGIE01 (sample SAMEA2582021, study PRJEB24529) | metagenome | biome: Human gut stool | place: China | collected 2011
AACGCCACCCACTGGAACGGCGCTTTGCTGGCTAACAAGTAACTTTACTCTAACATAAATACTCTCTCTTGAATTCTTCCAAAATGCGGTTACCGGAAAAGTTATTTTCCAGGCAACCGCATTCTTTATTTTTCAAATGTTATTTAACAAATAGATTAAGGATAAATTAATGCTTTTATTAAGGGGCATGCATTTACTTTGTAGTGCAACAAGCTTTCTACATATCAGAGAAGTAAACGACAAAAAGGAAAACCCATATTTTAAATTTAATAGAATGAAAACAAAATAACCAATAACATCATAATATGAAACAAACCAAAAACTGGCTCATAATCGGCTTTCTACTGTGTTGCACTTCCGCCCTAAAAGCTCAAGTAAATCCACATCCCGGTTACATCATCACGCTGCAAAATGATACCATAAATGGCACCATCGACTATCGGACAGCGACACACAACTCACACTACTGCATCTTCCAGGCAGCAGGAAACAGCGAGTACCAGACATTCTCCCCCACTGAAATAAACAGTTACCGGCTAACGGATACAGGAAAATACTACGTCAGTCGCACGATAGAACTGGACGACACTAAAAAAAACTACTTTTTGGAATACCTAATCAAAGGACTTGTCAGCCTGTATTATATAAGCTACAATGAAGCCGATTACTTCTTCTTTGAAGATGAACTGGGACAAATGTATACCACTTGTATCACAGGCAACGGTGAAATAGGCGGTACGGGTAACTGGAGGCAACACCGCTCGCAAATGATACGCCCCATTTTTGAGGTCTTCCGGGAGAGCCCCAACATACAAAGAAAGCTGACAGAGTCTAACCTCGACAAAAAAGGACTCAGTGAACTGACAAGAGAATACCACAATGAGATATGCACTAGTGCGGAAGAATGCGTAAAATTTGAATACGACAAAAAAGAACGGATGATTGAACTAAAACTGCATGCCGCAGTCGGCATAGCTTACTACACACTAAACGCATCCCAACTCCAAGAAAACTGGGGATTCGAGGAAATGGCCCAGATAGCATATAGCGTCGGTGTTGGTGTAGACATGTACTTCCCGCGTGCCTCAAATAAGTTCTACACGCAGTTCTTTTTGAGTTACAGTCCGATTAACATGAAGAAAAAGAATGTAATCTACCAAAAGGGATCAATCCAAAATCCGTACTGCTATCATCTGGATGCCACCTTAATTAACACACAATTAGGTTGTGCCTACCGACTGGGCAACAAGAAATGGACACCTATCCTACAAGCCGGCATATTATGTAACTTTATAAACGGCATTAAGGCCGGAACCAATGCCATCATTGAGGATGGAAGTGAATGGAAGGATTACTTATTCTCTACAAAACAAATAAGCTGGGGCGTCTATGGAGGAATCACATTCGAACATCCCATCAAACAACACGCTCTATATACCAACTTCAACTATCAATATAGTAAGAATGCAATATTAAACCTACAGACTCTAAATTGCCGCATCGGATACAAGTTTTGACAGTTCTTGCTATGCTTTTTATATTCAAGCAGAATTGGGTTGCAAAGAAATAACTTCAACACAGGGGGAAGCGTATAACAAACTCACTATAGCTTCCCTCTACGCTCTCCACAGCTACCGTGCCGTTGTGCGCCTCCATCACCTGCTGCACGTAGTTCAATCCTAAGCCAAACCCTAAAACACCGGATTTACGGCTTCCCGCAGGCAGCCTTTCGAACTTACCAAATATTTTCTGTTGCTCTTTCAACGGAATTCCGATTCCATTATCGCGTACTTTAATCATAGTAAAGCCGTCTGATTCTTCACAGGAAATAGCTATTTCCACTTCATCTTTGGAATACTTGATGGCATTGTCAATCAGATTATTAATCACTTCCCTCAAACAAAACATATCCGCATAAACCAAATAGTTCTCCTTACAGTCCAGTGTAAAATGGACCTTCTTTATTGCTTTCAACAAAAACTTCTCCGTGGCATCTTTCAGCAAAGGTAACAAAACAACTGTTTCTTTATGGAGCTGCAACTCTCCCCTGTCTATTTGCGTCAGCATCAGCACCTTCCCGGAAAGTGTCAGCAAGTGCTCGCACTCATCATGCATCAGTTGTTTATACTTCTCTATCTTTTCCGGTTTATTAGCCAGTTTACCCCCCATCAGTACATGCGCTCCCATCATAATGGAATTCAAAGGAGATTTCATATCATGTATCATAGAGTAGGTAAAGTCTTGCTGGAATTGCTTCAAACGACGTTGCAAACGCTCAATATGTATCTGGATACAGACACATATACAAATAAACAGGAAAGTAATGCCCAATGGCAAAAGCATGTACCAGATGGAAGCAACAATATGGCTTTGAGGGCTACGCACAACGCCTCGCACACACTCTGTACTGTCCTTATCCAACGGGATGAGCTTTGTGGTCATATCCATAATCCCAACATGAGGTTTTCCGGTATGGGCAAGCAACTCTCCCGAAGGATATGCCAGTTTCTGTATGTCGCTCTCGCTGGATATGTCATTTTTATGTAATTCCAGGGCAAAGACACTATCTGCAAACTGCGTGGAGAACACAATGGGAGGCTGGGCACTATTATTAATACTATCCTGCATAGTGTAGGCAGCATGCAACTGGGAATTCACATCATATTTATTATAGATATGATATACCAGAATCCCGTTCATCCAAAAGTGATACCCTTTTTCCACACTAAGCTTCCGTATATTTTCAAGAAACCTGTCAACATAAGGAGTATTTCTCGTTACTTTTATCACTTCTTTCCTATCTTTATAAACGGAAAAGAATGAAATACAACGGTTATAATAGGTTTCATCATAAAACGCCTTTTCAAAGTTATCCTGAACCTTAAATTCCATTCTCTCGTAACTAATCCGGTACAGATAGGCAGACCATATTGCCAACAATAAAAAGATACCTGTAAGGCCGATTACGGAGAATGTTTTTAATGAAATCCTTTTACGGGCGGGATTAAGCAATGCTTCCGTCTTTGCTTTTGAAAGTGTTTTCTCTGTCATGCCCAGTAATGAAGTGCTTTTTTCTTCTATTACATTCCAGTTTTCACGGGGCATTTCCGATATGATTTCGATGACGGGTTCACGCATTTGTTCGGCCAGCACATAAAAGTCCTGCTGTTGCTCCTGCAAATTATTTTGCTGCCTGATAAGGGATTTAATCTGTAGCACCAATGCATATACAGCTACCCCCAGTAACAGAAAAGTAACTGCAAAAAGAATCAGTACATTCCGCATGATGTTCGCAAAAGGGAAAACAACAATAGCACGCACAGCTTCCCCCCTATCTTTATAGATAAACGCTTTCTCGGAAGTAATGGCTGCAATAGTTGTACGCATGCCGGAATTAGTGCTTTCCAGTATTTCTCCTGTATCCACATTAAAGCGCTCAACGGTTATTTTTCCCTTGATATCAGCATATTCCAGTTTCTTATGCAGCAGGCTGTCGAACTTAGCTAAAGGAAATTCTTTCAGCTTATACACCTTCTGCAATATTTGTGCGGTTTGTTGCATGCCACGGTTGATAAATTCATTCTTACTCAATTTTAACCGCACAGGATAATGGATAATATTTACTTTAGTGCCATCCGGATAAGGCAGATTATTCACGATGTCGTCCACTGTTTCAGTAAATGCCATCCAGAAGTATTTATTAATGGATTGCTCAGCCTCTTTCATCTGGGCTTTATAGGCATAGACCATACCGCCCAGTTGTATCAGGACAATGAATAAAAGACCAATAATTGATATGTTTATTACCGAACGGGATTTCATATTGCTTGTTTTTTACCTGCAAAAGTAATGAAAGGAATAGCATTCAAGCAGTAAAAGTATGAAAATATCATATTGAACCTTTGCGCACTATTTCATTAAGAGAAATTTGTCTGTTCCACTTTATTCATAAAAAGCGCCAGAAATTATTCTGACGCTTTTTATATATTACTGTTATCCTCTATATTCTTATTGATTAAATAGCTCCACAGACATCAAATATGAATTATAGGGCAGCCACATAGACATGATAAAATAGAGTGTATCGCCTTTAAGTGATAGCGGGTGAATATACGACCCATAAAGCTGGGCATATTGCCAGCCATCCACTATCTTTGCGGGTTCACTCCACGGACCTGTAATATGATCGGCCGCACGGAAAGAAATCTCATAGCGAAGACCATTAAAATAAAGCAATATCCACTTATTGAACTCCGGATGATAAGCCACGGAAAGCTCCCCGGCTATGTCATCGAAAAGCGGGACAGCCGCTGCCTCATTATCTTTCACCCAGCCGCCACCGTTCCAGAACTCATATTCTGCTTGGTTTTCAATGTCTTCTTCACGGAAGCGGGCAAGGTGAGGTTTATTATCACGTCCTGTAATAGTACCTACCATATAGATATAACCGTCTTTCTTAAAATAGCCCACTTGGCCGAAGTTGCTCATTGAACCAAACTTTACATCCTGACAACGCTTCCAGGTAACTCCATTATCCACAGATTTATAAAGGCTTGAATAATTGGTCACCCATCCCGCCCAATTACGGATATTCATATAATGGACATAATCGGCACCATTGGCACGAATAGCGGCTGTAGGAATAGAAGTCCAGTCTCCATTACCACTGCCATCCTTACCCCCGTAACAGATTTCACGGGCACTCTTGCCACTTTCATCCATAGCCGCACCATTGATGACAAGCCCATCAGAAAGATTGGTATCCTCAGAGAAAAGCAGCACATTGCTTCTCCAACTGCCACCATTAGGTCCCGGATTAACAAAGTTAGGATAGAAATCACTGCCAAACGTATCACCAAAGAAAAGGCCATAACGTCCCGGTTGAAGCTCCCAGACAATCCCCAAATCTGTGCCGCCTATATTATACAGCTCATTGGTACGGTTATTCACCTCAAACTCCACAGCAGGCAGTCCGTTCACTCCATTTACTTCTGCACCGGTAACCCGGGACACACATTTCAGGTTGGTAAAAGCTAATGCTTTCGACACATTGACAGTGCCCTTATTCACCATCAATTGAACGGCTTCTGATGATTTACCGCTATTATCTACAGCTACAAACTTAAGAGCAAGCCGAGCGCCATCATCTTCTTTCATAGTATACTCGTAGATATACTTCTCTGAGAGACTGGCCTTCACGTATTTCTCAGTCGTGCCTTTCGTATCACCCGTTATCGTGATTTCCAGATAAGCTAATTTCGCAAAGCCATCAATCGTTACTTCAACAGATGCCTTGCCATTGTCAGCCGTAACCTCACTTTGGGAAAGCTGCACATTCAGAGTTTGATTCCCACCATCCGAATCTGATTTCTCACAGCTTGCAAGTCCCCACATCATCAGAAGACTTGCAAGCAATAATCTATATTTCCTTATCATATTACAACTTAGAGATACGCAGCACAGCACCTCCGTCAACAGCCAAAGGCAGTTCTATCTTATCCTTACGGGTCACTGTACGTATTTCCTTACTCAAATGGTTAGGATTCCTCTCAGCATCCGGAGCATCCGTATATACCTCCGCCCGATATTCTCCCTCACCCAGAAAATCCAGCTTCAGGTTTAATGTGCGTGCCGTGCCATCGTTCAAAGCACCTACCCACCAGTCTGTACCATTGCGGCGGGCTACGGTGACATACTTATTGAATTCAGCCAATGGCACGTGCATTTCATCCCACGTACCGGGAACTGTACGCAATACCTCAAAACCAGGTTGTCCTTCATAGGCCATAGGCGTATCACACAAGGAAGTTAGATGGTTTTCCAGAACCACATACATCGCCATCATGTGGCAACGAGTGCTCATCACATAAGGATTTACATACTGAATCTTGAACTCAGAGCGCGGAAGCGCACGGAAACCTCCCAGATGGTAATCGGTGGGTCCGGCCAGCAAACGGGTGAATGGAACGGAAATATCATGGTCGGCATTCACCAATGTATCCCACTTGCAAACTTCATAATTGAGCGTTCCCTCACGGGTGAATTCATTAGGGTAAGTGCGGGTAAGTCCCGAGGGCTTACTGGAACCGTGAAACTGGATAAACAGACGATGCCTGGCAGCCGCCTGGAGAATTTCTTCCTGAATGCGTATCATCTCCTGGTCGTCACGATCCAGGAAATCGACCATCAAGCCCTTTACACCCCACTTTTCATAGAGTGCAAAAGCCTCTTCCAGCTTATCATAGAGTGGTCGCCAATGTACCCACAAATGTATTCCCACTCCTTTGCTCTTGGCATACTCTACGATACGCGGCATATTCAGGCAAGGTATCGGACGGGTGATATCGGCATTCGGACCTGCCCAGCCGAAGTTGAAGTTATCGTCATAATACCAGGGAGTTTCGGCATACCCATAAATACCATGGGCATCCAGACCGTTACGGGCTGCAAAATCAATATAATACTTGTTTGTCTCAAAATTGTTTCCGGGAGAGAAAGTACTATCAGGCACCACATTGCCGTTCCACCAGGTGAATGTAGTCCGGCAAGGCTTTATCCATGAAGTATCCTCAATCTTGCAGGGTTCATTCAGACTGGTAAGGATGTTTGTTTCAAGAAGTCCGCCCACACGGTCGGCTACAGAAAGTACACGCCAAGGGGTACGGTGCGGAAATTCATTGATTTCCACTTTTATCTTCTCCTGTCCCAGGCGGGGGGACAGTTTACCTGCAAAGCCATTCTTCTCCTTCACCAGATACATACCTGCATAATCGCGGACAGCCGCTTCTGTGATCGACATGTATATGCCGTTATCAAATTCCAGAGTCACAGGCATTTCAATAAGACGTTTCTTGGCTATCTTATCATATTCCGTATGAGTGTACACCCCTTCATGCGTGTTGATATATCCCGGCAGGTACATCAGTAGCGCCATCGGATTGCCATTCAGCCTGAACTGGGTCTTCTCATCATACATCACATAGGAATTCCATCCTTCCTGTTCAGGAAACTCATAGCGGAAAGCCACTCCATCATTGAAAGCTCGCACTACCAGATTGATTAACCTTCCCGGAGCTTCTTTTTCCTGCAGAGGAACTATCATCTCATTGCAATGATTACGGGCACTACTCACCTTACCAACCACCAATTCATAGGTTTCATCAATAGACTTCCGGCGAACCTTACCGGTTTTCAGATTACTGCCAAATTCACCGTTGTCGAAACTGAATCCCAACAGGGAGTTCTCCACCAACAACTGTTTTTTGTAATTAACCTCGTAAGAAACGGTTTCCGGAGTTATCTTCAACAGAAACTTGAGTTTCCCGTCGGGCGATGATACGGATATGTTCTGTTGGGCCGAGACAGCCATGAAACAGAATAAGGCGGCACATAGGATATAGAATTTCTTTATTGTCATATTTAGTATGAATATATAAGTTAAAGTATCCGGTCAGAACGCTTTACAGAGCATACTGACCGGATAGTAACATGATTATTTCGGGTTCTGTACCAAATTAGAGTTACGTTGCAATTGGTCGAACGGAATCAACATTAAATTACGCTTGGTGTCATTTGTAGGTGTATGTTCCCACCAGGTACCTTTCGTATAGTTATCATCAAAGCGAATCAACTGACTACGACGTAAACCTTCAAGGGCAAATTCGACACCCAGTTCCTGAAGCAAACGGCCATACTTCACCGGTACTCCATTGCAGGATATGGTAGCTTCGAGTTCAGCACCAGTCAACTCATTTGTAGTATCAAAATTTCTCCTGCGCACTTCGTTCACCAAGTCCGCCGCATCCTGTGAATTTCCACCTGTGCGAAGAATACATTCCGCCTTCGCCATAAGCACCTCGGCATAGCGCATGATGACATAATCATTGTCCGGAGTTCCGGTAGCACCTACCTTGATTTCATATTTGCCAAAACGGTAACCCTGATACATCGTAGCGTCACCACTGATATTAGTAACCTCCCTGGTATAACTAAGCAACATTTGCGGATCACCGCACCAACCGTTTGTCCATAGAGGAGTTCCGTCAAGAGCATATTGCTGCCCCATCCGCCATGTCTTTTCCAAACGTTCATCACCTTCCACATAATTGTCAAAGAAAGTGGGAACACCTAAGCAACCTCCATCAAGCCAGGTAGCCTGAAGACTAAAGGTTTGCATCTGCGAATAGTGCAACGTCTTGCGTGCCCACATATATATCTGCCCGCCGGATTTCGTTTCATCAAACGGAATGACAAACATTGTTTCATTACTCAACTCATTGTTTGTAGAGAATGGCAATGAATAATCGCCATCGAGCCTATACTTATTGGCAAGTATGATTTCATCACACAGAGCTTCACATTCGCTATACATAGGTGTACCTATCCAAGCCTCAGCATTCAGATACATGCGCGCAAGCAGCATTTTAGCATTCCACTTATTAAAGCGCCCGTAAGTACTCAATCTGTCTTCGCTCAGGTTATCGATATTGTTTTTCAATTCCGTTTCCACAAATTGAAAGACTTTTGCACGTGGCTCCGTAGCAGGAAGATAGCCGTCGGGTACATCAAAGCGGTCGATGATAGGTACATTTCCAAAAGCCTCAAGCAACAGATAATAATAGAATGCACGCGCCACTTTCAACTCCGAAATGTAATTTTGCTTTCCAGCCATTTCTATGGAAGAGTTTTCAAACTGATAGAGTACGCGATTGGCACTTGACACACCTGCATACAAGACATTCCAGATAGCATTCAGGTGCGGATCTTCTTCCGTCCATGAATGTTGGTGCAGGCGAATATAAATGCCGCCATCATACCACAAACCGTGATTCTTAACAGGAGTGACACATACATCGGTTGTTTCTTCCAGATCCCACCAGTTTTGCCAATCGGTCATAGCACGCATACTTGAGTAAACCGGAACCATAGCTGCCAAAAACTCAGACTCAGTCTTATAGAAATCTTTTTCCGGAATGCTACTGAAAACTTCCTCATCAAGATTAGTGCAACCACTGAATACCGCAGTAAGGGCAAGGAATGCAGTGATAATATATTGTTTTCTAAACATTGCTATAAAATTTAAAGGTTAAAACAAAAGATTTAAACCAACAGTAAACTGACGTGTTGTCGGATAAAGTTCACCGGCACCGGAACCTTCAACACCGGGTGCAAGCCCTTTAATGCTGACTTCAGGGTCCAGTCCTTTGTAGCCCGTCATAGTAAGCAGATTGTTACCCGCTACATACAGACGAAGGCGCTGAATGACATTCTGGTTCTTGAGTTTGAACGTATAACCGATATTTACATTATCCAGTTTCACATAATCACCATCTTCTACATAATAACTCTGCATGGCAGGAGCACCCTTTACATAAGAATTACTACCAAATGGTTTCTCGAGTACGGAGCGTGGCAGATTACCTTCGCCAATACGCGCTGTTGTTTCCCAATGCATGCGTTGACGGTTAAGCACCTGGAAGTTGAATGCACCACGGAACATTACAGAAACATCAAAGCCCTTATAATTCAATGCCAGGTTAAGACTACCATAAGTTGTAGGGATACCGTTGCCGATTACCCGCTTGTCACCGTCATTGGCATCCGTCAGCAATTTCGGTTCACCATCAGCTCCATAAACCATCCACAGACCATCAGATGTGAGGCTATGCGTTTGGAAACCATGAAAATTACCTACCGGGTCCCCTTCTCTTACAATGTGTGTATGCGTTTGTATCGGTGAACCTGTAGCACCTGCATACCAGTAATCTTTCTGGTAAAGCCCGTTAGAGAGAGAGACAATCTTGTTCTTGTTATAGGAAAAAGTTCCTGTTATGTCAAAACGTAAATCCCTGGTTTGTATAGCTGTACCACTCAATAACAATTCAATACCCTGATTTCTGATTTTTCCTACGTTTGCCATCATACTCGATACAATATAGGGCGGAGTAGGAACTTCGTAAGTAGAAAGCAAATCTGAAGTCTCACGATGATAAACGTCAACCGAACCCGAAAGTCTGTTCTTCAGGAAAGAGAAATCAAGACCGAAGTTCAGCTCGCTTTTCGTTTCCCACTTCAAATCGGGATTTGGATTCTGATAAGGTGCAGCTCCCTGTGTCCATTTACCATTAATGTAAGCATAGCCACCATAGCCCAACAAATACATTGACAACAAGTTTGCATTCACCTCGTTACCCGTAACACCATAACCAACACGGAATTTTAAATCATCCAGCCACTTCACCTCTTTCAGGAAGTTCTCTTTACTAAGGCGCCAACCGGCTGATACGGCAGGGAACCATCCCCACTTGTGGTTATCGCCAAAACGGGAAGAGCCTTCACGGCGCAAACTTGCCATGAACATGTACTTCTCATCATAATTGTAAGTCACGCGGCCAAAGAAAGAAATAAGCTTATGTGTATTTCTATAGCTGGTCATAGCTGCTTTGTTATCTTTCATATCATTCATAGAACCAATGTTCCAGGGACCGAACATATCCGTCGGAAAATCTTTCGCCCATTGATATAATCCCTTAGCATCATCATCCTGATAACTATAGCCCGCCATAGCACCCAGATTATGGAGTCCTAAGGATTTGGTGTAATCACCTACCAATTCCAACGTTTTCTGCAAACTGTTGTCAGCCCAGTTCCACACATTACCATAATCACCATTGACAACCGTAGACATATGCTTGAAAGAGTTGCTCTTGTTTTCCATACGGTCAAAGCGTTGAAGAGCTCCCATGACGCTCAAATTAAACCCTTCAATCGGGGTAACTGTCATTTTACCGCTCATCATCAGTTGATTATATCCCTCTTTGTCATATTCTTCATTAATCATGGCAACAGGGTTATAAGGTTTCAGATTGACTTTATATTCAGTATAGTTTCCGTTCTCATCATAAATGGGACGCGTTGGATTTTCCAACAGAGCATTCAGGTAGGCAGAATACCATGCACGTTGCTGAGTGACATAGCTATCATTGATATTCAACTGGAAACGCAGTTTATCGTTAAACATATTGTGATTCAATCCGATTTTTGCAGTGATGGATTCACGGTCTGTCTTATTAATGACACCCTCACGTTTCCGGTAATCGATAGAAGCCACATAATTGGACTGGGCATTGCCGCCCTTCAAAGAAAGAAAGTGATTCTGGCTGATAGCCGTACGGCTGATTGCATCTACCCAATCAGTGGTAGTTCCTTCATCCTGAATACCTGGAAAATCAGAATTATCTTTCAAGCTACGATAATCATCCGCAGTCAACATATCTGCATGTTTGGAAATAGTTTCAAATGATACGGATGCATTGTATTCCAGCGACATCTTCGTGGCTTTGGCACGATTGGTCGTAATAACAATCACACCATTCGTACCACGTGTACCGTAGATTGCAGCAGCCGATCCATCTTTCAACACATCAATAGACTCAATATCCTCACTTGAAATAGCCGTCATGCTACCACCGGGGATACCATCAATGACTATCAGCGGACTGGTATTGCCTGATAATGAATTTACACCACGAATAGTCATTTCAAGTCCCAACACCGGGTCACCGGTATAATTAGAAAGTTGTAAACCGGCTACTTTACCTTGAAGCAACTGTTCGGGGCTCTTCACCATACCGGCAAGGAAATTATCCTTTTTCACCGAAGTAATGGCACTCGTTACTTCTCCCTTCTTCATCGAACCGTAACCCACCACCACTACATCATCCAACAGGAAAACGTCCTCTTCAAGAGTTATATTAAGGGAAGTGGTATTTGCATTCGTCTGAATAGTGCGCGTTACATAACCGACATAACTCACCGTTAATGTGTTACCCGGAGTCATCTTAATTTCAAAATGTCCATCGACATCCGTCGAAACACCGTTCGCAGTACCCGTCTCCAAAATCGTAACACCCGGCAGAGTGTTACCTTTTGAATCCTTCACAACACCCTGGAAATTCTTTGTCTGTGCAGCGATAAACTGGCATGCGCATAGCATACATACCAATGCCATCAGCCGCATTGTTCCGGAAATAATCCGTTCTTGATTAAACTTAGGCATAGACTTAAAGTAATAAGGTTGATAAATTTAAGTTGTTATTTGTCTCTCGTGATTTTCTTTCTAAAAAGGTCTGACGACTTCCAGATCATCAGCCGAAGGTAATGCTGGGAACTTGGCATGCGGCTCGCTCTGATACCAGAATACAACAGAAGAGATATCCGATTTCTGGTCAAGATAACGACCATCATTGCGCCATCCAAGATCCTGGATAGTAACTTTCAAGTCCTTGTCAAAGCGAACAGGATCAAGGATATGCCAGCGATACATACCGAAACGTTGTTGCGAACGGTATACTCCATCAGGGCGTATAATCTGGTGAAGTCCTGCATAAGGTGTAGAGAATTCCTCGTATTGGCGGGTTGTTTTATTCTCAAAGTTGTAGGAACCACAGAAATAGTCTTCTGTACCGGTACCGCAGATGGTCGGGAACTTCTTGTCACCATCCATGAAGAATTTGATTTCTCCTTCACCCCACCAACCACTGTTATTGACCTGCCATGCCATGTAAGTACCCACATATTGGCCCTTGCCCTTGATGCCATCAACCAATACATGGTCAGAAGTCATATTGGGGTTTGAACGGCGGAATTGTGCATGGAAGTAAGCGGCATCCTCAGGAACTTCAGTCAATGTATAGTTTATCTGATAGTAAACCCGCATTTCATTGTTCGGATCAATGTTTTCCATAGTGATTCTGCACTTTTTGCGGAAAGGCATTTGCCAGTAACAATTGAATGCACTGCCCGGATTCACGCATACGGCCAGTGAAGATAATGGAGAATACACTCCCCAGCCACTACAGAAGAAATCACCAATGGGACATTCTACGGAAGGCTCTTTCTCATCATCCCAATAAAATCGGATAATTGTTTTCCGCCACTCACCTGTGGGAGTCATCCAGATTTGCTGGATAGCGCCGGGACCTTCTATTTCAGCCAATGTAAAAGTCTCATTAGGACCGATATTCACATAAGGATTCACCTTCCAGCCTTGTCCCAATGTCTTTGCTGCGTGATGTGCATTAGCTTGATTAGGTTTATCTTTATCCCTTACCGGGTCGGCCATACCACCTTTACCTTTTTCGCCGGTAAAGTTTTCAGGACTGATAGAGCGGGTTTTTGCATCGGACAAACGATACAAATTACCCATATTCATGTCAAGTCCATTAAAGTTTTGAGCATAAACGCCCACTGCACCTAAACATAAGGCGCTTAAAATAAAAGCTTTGATTTTCATGATTAAATAGATTAATGGTTTATAGATTGATATATTCAGCATTTTTTGCCAGTTCAAGGTATTTCTTGTAGAGTATTTCATAAACCGTTGCCCTCCTGGTGTCCGGTTTATATTCCACCTCAATATCCGCCCCCATATACTT
>OGIE01004400.1_pt1 | contig 13375 bp, 10 predicted proteins | sample 1571581 | NCBI WGS metagenome assembly OGIE01 (sample SAMEA2582021, study PRJEB24529) | metagenome | biome: Human gut stool | place: China | collected 2011
CAACTAAACACAGGTTTAAAACAAAAAGAAGTCAACCGTTTTTAGGAAATGACATGGGATGAAAAGGGAAAAAGAATCTGCGGTGTTAAAGCGGTTAATGCTAAGAAAGAGATTCTGAGTTTTCATGCCAAACGAGGCGTTATTGTCACTTCAGGCGGATTTGCAAGAAATCCGCAGGTCCTTCAGCGTTTTGCTCCGTATCTTAAAGATGTCCAGGTACTTTCAGGCACAGGTTCTTTAGGAGAAGGAATGTTAATGGCGCAAGCCTATGGTGCCGATGTTAGAGATACTTCCTTTATCGCTGCTACCTTCGGCGCCAAGAAAGGCATGACAGACATAAGTGAATTGTCCTTCATCCAATTTAACGGAGGCGTTGTCGTCAATAAAGAAGGGAAGCGATTCGTTGATGAATCAAAAACCTATATGGAGATCAGCGAGCAGGCGGTCAAACAGCCGGAAGGCAAAGCCTATACGGTTTTTGACAGCAATATTGTTAGAGAAGCAGTAAAAGATACTCCGGCACTTTCGAGGATGTGGCTCGCGATTCCCGAGGGCAGGATACCCGATTACGTTTACTCAGGAAATACATTAGAGGAAGCAGCGAAAAAGGCTGGTATGGATGGCGTCGAACTCGAGAAAACAATTAAGAAGTACAACGAAGACGTAGCAAAAGGCACAGATTCAAAGTTCGGTCGGCAGTATTTAGAAGGAAAGGTCGGGAAGCTCGTAAAAATCGAGAAAGCACCGTTTTTCGTATTCCCGACATCAAGCGTTATTTTCGGAACCTACTGCGGCTTGCTTATCAATGCGTATGCACAGGTTATAGATGTGTTCGGAGATGTTATTCCGGGACTCTATGCGGCAGGAGAGGTAACGGGCGGGCTCCACGGAGCGGGCTACATGAGTGGTTCAGGGTATGCAAAGGCTCTCAGTTTCGGAAGAGTGGCCGGTCAAAAAGCTTTTCAGGCTAACTGATCTAAACAGGAAGAAGTTAGCTGTTGTCAATAGTGACTTGCAGAAGCTCTTACATTGGTTAATTCGGAGCTTCACTAGATTCTCGCAGGTCCGCATTATCACATAGGAGAAAGTGATGGAAGTTTCAAGAAGAAACCTTTTCAAGGGAATGACCGTCAGTGCATTAATGATGAGTGCACCGGCATTTGCTCAACTAGAAGTTCCCCAAAAATGGGATGCTGAATATGACATCGTGATTGTAGGCGGAGGTGCGGCCGGTTTATCTGCTGCAGCTGTAGCAGCGGATGAAAAACTATCAGCTGTTTTATTTGAAAAACAGAGTTTTCTCGGAGGATCTTCTGTCTTAAACGGCGGTATGTTCACGGTTGCGGGAACCAAAGAACAAGAAAAACAAGGCATAAAGGATTCTCAGGATCTGTTTTATAAGGATATGATGAGAGCGGGAAAGAACAAGAACAATGCTGACGTTGTCAAAGCCTTCGTTCAAACCGCAAATGAACAATATGACTTCATTCTGGGTAAGCTTAAACTTCATCCAGACATGGTGGCACACCAAGGGTATCAGAGTGTGCCGAGATCGCATCACTTCGTAACTTCACAAATCTTAACTGCCATGGCTGCCTACGCTAAAAAGGGCGGTGTAAAGATTGAAACGGGAGCCAAAGTTCTTCGTTTAGTCTGGAACAAAGATCACAGCAGGATTGCGGGCGTTGAAATTGAGAAGAAAGGCAAGAAACAATTTGTTTTGGCGAAAAAGGGCGTCCTTTTGTCTGCTGGAGGTTTCTCTCGAAACCCCGAGCTTCTCGGCAGATATAATCCTCCGCTTGAAAGTGCAGTTTCAATCGCCGGTGCTGGGACACAGGGAGACGGAATTTTGATGGGTCTTTCGGTGGGGGCAGACATGCTTGATGTGGCCTATATCAAAGCGACTTACGGATTCAGATTGAATCCCAAGCATATTGATGAGCAGTCTCAGCTGTATTGGTCCGGCGGCATTATCGTTAATAAAAGCGCCAAACGATTTACTGACGAATCGCAGTCCTACAAAGTTCTTGCGGACTACGCTTTAGCTCAGCCGGAGGGGAAGAGCTACATCGTCTTTGATCGCCAAATGGCCGAAAACGATTACAAGAATAATCCTCAGGGAAGAATTTTGATTGAATCTATCGTCAAGGAAAACAAGGTTCCTGAATGGATTTTTGCTGGTGAAACGGTCGAAGAAGCAGCAAAGAAAGCCGGGCTTGACCCTAAAGAACTGGCCAAAACGGTTAAAGAATACAATGAAGGAATTAAGAGTGACTCCGATGCTTTCGGGCGCAAGACTTTGGTTGATACCAGCGGTAAACCGATCCCGTTAGATAAGGGACCATTCTACATTATGCCCGCTACTGCGGCCGTTATCGCAACATATTGCGGTTTGAAGATTAACAAAGATGCGAAGGTCCAAAACGTATTCGGTGAAGTTATTCCGGGTCTTTGGGCAGCTGGGGAAATGACCGGTGGAGTTCACGGAGCGGGCTATATGTCAGGCTCAGCTTTTGGTAAAGCAATGACTTTCGGTCGAATTGCAGCGAAAGATATCGCAAAACAGAAATAAGTCACGCGGCTCAGGTAGGGATAGTGTGATATCCCTACCTAACCCATTTGTTGGAGGAAAAATGAGACACCGTGTAAAAGTAACAGTGTTGGATACGCTGCTTTATGAAGATCTTCAGCATCGATATTGTCAAAATCCTTGCTCAGGCAAATGTCCCGTTTATAACAAGGGCGACGTTTTTATCTTTTACCGTGAAGACGGCAAAGACAGCTTCTGGCAGTGCGGTTTGAATACTTTAGTATCAACGGAAGGATCCTAAAGAAATTACAGGCGGTCCGGATAAGCCCTTTTGTTCTGAAGCTTGGGATGCAATCTCAAGGTACATCTACACGGGTCTTCAGGGCGGTTCGATTATGAAAGGTTGGATGAAGGAAGAGAACACAATGATTGCGTGTTGTTCGGATGGGACGAGACCTGTGATTTTCAAAATAGAAAGAGTGGATTTACCCGAATAGAGAAGGAACTAAGTTTAGGTTTCGGGCTGTTGGATTATATTTAAAAAGGATGAGCGTTTAAGAATAGGTAAATGCTGAAGACTTGCTTATGATGCTCAGTTGCCAAACTTCGAAAAAAATAGATTCATTTCTATCTTTTTTTTCTTGCCACCTCGATTCTGGTGGAGATTATTGGGTTGTTTTTGGTGGGGCTTCTTTGGTGTTATGGATAGGGAGATATGAGCGCTCCATTTAACTTTTCTGACTTCCTGAAGCTCCTTTTCCAGCCGGAGTAGCATTATGGGTAGAGGTGGTGCCAGCTTAAAGTATCGATCTACTATCAAATGAGATGCAGATATTTCCGGCGCTAGAGGCGAATTACTACCGCTGTGGCCAAATTTTAAGACTTGAGTTTCCGCAGGTTCAGAAGTCTTTCATCTTATAACGCATTCAACTTCCAAGAAATTCAGTGTTCATTAATATTCACGATCTTCTCTTTTGGTTAAGAGTCAGATAAAACTTAAAGAGGAGAATTCGCCATGCAAGAGTTGAGTTCCACGGTCTCCCCTCCAGACAAATTTGCAGGAGATTATTGCTTGCCAATTAGTCTTGACACGTCGATCAGGAGCAAGCCGGTTCAACTTAAAGCAGTGTTGAAATAATCGAGGCCACCATTCGTTTAGCTTGGTGATCATAAAGATTTTTAACTTTTTGCTTTTTTGATAAAAGAGCAGGTTCCAGACTCCGTCCATTCAAGATCTTTTACGAACGTTTTATTTGTTCCTTTGGGAGAAGCGCCGGCGGGGAAAAACGAGATCTTTATAATGCACCTTCCTAAATTCTTGTGGACAAGCTCGATGAAGCCTTTGATTTCATTTTTTTTAGTTTTGACGCTTTTGGTCGACCTTTCAGTTGCATTCGGACGCGAGGAACCGGCAGGAAACCTTACGTTCCAAAGTTTTAACAAAGCTAAGAAAGCACTAGAACAATTTGTTGTCCCTGGTCATAGAGTTACGCTTTATTGTCAAGCACCCTTTGATGAAAATAAAAATATCCGCCTTCCTTCGGGTTTTGAGACGGCTGTTCATCAAAAGCGGGCCTCACGTGTTGAGTGGGAACATGTAGTGCCGGCGGAAAACTTCGGAAGATTTTTTACTGAATGGCGTGAGGGCTCTCCTAGGTGTATCGACAACAGGGGGAGGGCGTTTAAAGGAAGAAAATGCGCAGAGAAAGAAAATGTTATGTTTCGGTTCATGCAAAGCGACATGTATAACCTTTATCCGTCGATCGGAGCTGTCAATGCAGAAAGAGGAAATAAGAACTTTGAGATACTTCCCAGCAGCATTCCCAATACATTCGGTTCCTGTGCAATGAAAATTTCAGGAAATAAAGCAGAACCTCCTCAAGCCTCAAGAGGGGTAATTGCAAGGACTTATAAGTACATGGCCTACGCGTATCCCGATTATTTCCGAATGAGCCCAAGTCAAGCGAGATTGATGGATGTCTGGGATAAATCCTATCCAGTTCAGAAGTGGGAATGTGAAAGGGCTAAGAAAATACAGGCGCTCCAGGGTAACGAAAACCCGTTTGTTTCAACTCACTGCAAGCGCTGAAACGAAAGCTATCTGAATTTTCATGGCTTGGTCTGTACCAAGCCTTTTTTACAAGCTACTTTCTTTTGCTTTAATGTCTGAAGCAAGCGGTCCCAACTAGCCCCCTCCTGCTTAGTCTTCAATTCTTTATGGTAGAGATGGAAAACTGTTACAGCGAAATTTCCAGCTTTCCTTCGAACGCCAGCGTTAATTAGTCTGACTGCGAAATCAGAATCTTCGAAACCCCAGCCAGTGAACCCTTCATCAAACCCATTTACCTTAAAGAGGTCTTCACGCCAAACGGCGAAATTACACCCTCTTAATTTTTTCCAATTATTTTTATCAAGTTTTCTCGGGAAAAGTGGATTATAAAAAACGGAAATGATTTTATTAAAATGGTTATCGAAGAAATGACGAAAAAGTTTAAAAAAATTGTTTGTGTCCAATCTCGTTACTTGATTCTCTAAATCGAGTGAAAATGTCTGAGAGAGGAGCACACGCGTGCCTGTAACAAAAAAACCTTTTTCAGCTAATTTGCGATGCTTTTCCACAAAATCCTTTTTTGGAATGCAGTCCCCGTCTAGGAAAATTAAATAGTCGCCGGAAGACAGCTTACAGGCATTATTTCTTGAAGCCGCTAGGCGGAAACCAAGATCTTCTTGCCAGGCGTGAATGAGTGGTACCGGAAATATTTTTTGGAAATCCTCCACTACCTTTTTTGTTTCAGGACCGCTTCCATCATCTGCTATCACTATTTCGTATTCTCCTGCATTCACTTGATTTTTAAGAGAATCTAAAACCAAGGTCAGATAGCTAGGATGATTGTAAGTTGAAACAATGACTGATATCTTCATTTGTGCAGAATGTGTAGATGCAAAGTTCTTGGAAAAATTGGCTCTGATGAGTAAAGCAGTCTCAGACACTCTTGGAAAGAGTATAAGAAAATCTTCAAAAAAAATGTAAACAAGGGTAAGATACTTCAGTTCACGTGAAATTTTTATCTCGTAAGGAGAATCCCAATGAACAAGACTGAAATGATTGAAGCGGTTGCTTCTGAAACTGGTCTCGCTAAAACAGAAGTGGCAAAAGTCCTCAACGCTTATACCGCCGAAATTATCAAGGCAGTTGCAGCAGGCGGGGATTACACAGTAATTGGATTTGGAAAATTCTATGCTTCCCAACGCCAAGCTAGAACTGGACGCAATCCTTCCACTGGGGCCGAAATCAAGATCCCTGCAGCCATGGTACCGAAATTTACAGCAGGGAAAGCTTTTAAGGATGCGGTTAACGCTCCCAAGAGACCTGCTCGCAAAGCCCGTGCAAAAGCGAAGAAATAGCCTTATTTTCTAGCGAGCAACAAAAGGCCTGGCGAGGATGTCAGGCCTTTCGAATGTCTGGGTCTCTAGTTTTCCTTGAGATAAGGACTAATATCAATCGCCTTGTCTAGGGGAGTTTTGATGGATTTAATCTTTTCTTTCAACCCGTAGTCTTCAGGATCGTTTTTGCCATCAAACAAGTCATATTCCGACAATTGGTCATTTTTGATTCCCATCCAATGGGCTAGTCCTTCCGTAAAATTAAGTCCCGATTTCTGGGATTCTAAAGTGACAGACTCCCCCTGCCCAGAATCAATCTTGATTAAAGGAATATCATAATGAAGCTTACTTACAGCATTGTTGTGAATTTTAATTTGAGAGGATGTCTGGGTATGGACTTGACCATGATCGGAAAAATAAATAATTGAAAAAGGATTGCCTCCATCGTCTTTTTGTTTTTCCAATATTTCATAGACTTTTTCAATAAATAAGTCAGTCTTTTTTATGGAAGTTACATAACAAGCTACTGTATCTAAGTTTGAATCCGTGACTAAATAGGGGTCTTTAATATCAAGAATGCGTCTGCAGACTAAAGGATGGGATCCCATGGTATGGAGAACTATAAGTCGGGGTTTATGTGATTTGATCTTCACTATTTTTTGAAACTCTTTCAGAATATTTAAATCACTGACATTCCTCTCTTCATAATTACTGTTCAAGAAGATAGAGTGGTCGGATTTCTTTGCGATAGCAGTAACCGGAGTATCAAATTGCCCGAATACTCCTTGGGTGGAAATCCAATAAGTTTCAATTCCAGCGCTTTTGGCCAGATCTAGGAGAGTGCGTCCATAGTCAGCTTCCCATTTTTGTTTATTTGGAAGCGTTAACATTCTCGTGAGGGATGCGATGGTGTAAGTACCAGCTGACTTCATTCCATTTACCACAGTCGAATTGATCTTGTCTAGAAATGGCGTATTTGGAACTGGGTAGCCATATATATGAAAGTAATCTTTTCGTGCGCTTTCTCCGATTATGAGGACATAATCTTTAGGAAGAGAAGTAGTTTCGGTTTTACCCCACAAAGGATTTTTAATGTACTTTTGCAACATTGCGAGTTGCTCTTTTGTTTCTTCTCCAGCATTGAATGTCTTTCGGAAAAATAAAGTCGGTTCTAGCGAAATGATTAATAAAGAAAAAGAAATAAGAACGAGAGTTTTATTTTTCCAAGGCTTGATTCCGGTCAACCTAGCGAGGTAGTAAGCAATAGATGCAGTGACTGGAATTAATAAAGACTTAAGATAGAGAGAGGCAGGTATGAGACATAGGAATTCTTTAGCTTCAGAAAAAGTTGTTGAAAAGGCCGATACCATAGCTTGATAGTCGGGGGGACCATAGATATAAGCTATGGGCCTATACACTGTCGCGATCAAACTTAGAGGAAATACAATTGTCCAAAAAGTAATTTTTGAAGGGATCAGAAAGAAAAGAAAGATAGCAAATAAAAAGGTTGTTATAGCTCTTTGAATTCTGGGGGGGGGTAAATTAAAATTTGATAAATTTGCACCGCCCAGGCCCTCGAGGATAAATTTGGATAGGAGAATCGTCGAAAAGATTAGGAGCGAGATTAAAAATATTCTAGTTACAAAATTTAAATTTTTTGGCATTTCACTTAGCGGGCCCTTAATGGTGATATTTTAAATCAAACCACTTTTGTCGAACATAACCATAACAAAACGCATAAATTTTTTCAAAATGCGTCATAGTTGAAAAATAATTAACTTAGAAAAACGATTTTTTCTATAAGTCGTCGGAAAATTGTTTTACGATATCTCCCAATTATTCACTCATCGACTTCCCAGGCTTGAAAAAGATGTCCGTTCAAGTGAAAGCTAAAGTTACTGCCTACATAATGGCTAAAAATGAAGAAAGCAGGATTGCTCAATGTATTGAATCGCTTAAATGGTGCGACGAAGTAGTTGTGGCGGATACCGGTTCTACCGACAATACAGTGGAAATCGCCCGAAACATGGGGTGTTTGATTATGAAAATCCCATTTAAGGGTTTTGGGCCGACTAGAAACAGTATCATAGATAAGATTGAATCTCCTTGGATTGTTTGCTTTGACGCTGACGAAGTGTGTACTCCGGAGCTGGCTGCAGAAATAAAACAAGCTGCTCGGACGGACAGAGCAAGCGCGTTTCTAGCTAATCGCTTGACTTTTTTAATGGGAAAACCAGTAAAGCATTCTGGCTGGAATCCAGATTTTAGGCACGCTGTTCTGTTTAAAAAAGGTGAGTATCGCTACACCGAACGAAATATTCATGAATCTTTTGAGTGCCTCGGAAAAGTTGAAAAATTAAAGGCCGTTTTTTACCACTACTCATTTCCCTCTTTATCTGATATGTTAACTAAGGAGAAAAGCTATTCACAACTAGGAGCTAAGGAGCTTCTGAAGCAAGGCAAAAATGTGAGTGTAGGGAAGGGAGTTGTACACGGGATTTGGGCCTTTTGCCGGCATTTTTTTATTAAGAAAGGATTTTTAGACGGATGGAGAGGCCTCCTTGTGGCATCTTCATCTGCCCATGCAACCCTTTTTAGATATGCTCTCGCATACGAAATGAAAAGGAAAAGAGAGCCCAACGAGACACGTTTGAAGCAAAATCATGAAGGAACTTAAAGACTTATAACTAGAAATGAATAGATTTTTTTTTGATACTCGAATCCCAAATTGGATAACTCAATTCCTTTCGTTTTGGGTTTTGCTGTTTGCAGTCAGTCCATATGTGCACCTTCCTTGGGGTACAGGCTATCGTTACTTAGCGTACGTTGCCGTTCCATTGGCGCTTATTGCTTTTTTTTATAATATTAATAATTTAGTTTTCCTGAAAAAATGGCTTTATTATTTTTTTCGGCTGATCAACCCTTTTTTACCATTTCTAATTGGTTTTCTTTTTATAAGGCTATATTACTTTAAATCTTTATTCGATCCGGAAATTAACTTTAACGTCATTTGTCTTACAGTAATTTTTAACGCGGTTGTTTTTTCTCTCCTGGCTTGCTACAGGATAAAGATCAAAAAGCAGTACTTCTTCACGGCGTGTGCTTTGTCAGGATGCCTTTTCATTACGGACGTGTTGTATACGGCTTACCAACATGGTGTTTCTATTTGGGAAGTGAGACCTCTTGTCAGACCTTATGCAACAATTTATGGAAGGTGCCTGGCAATAATCGGCGGCCTAACAATAATAGGAGCTTTTTGCTGTAGACCATTATCTATAAAGCTAAAAATTTCTTTTATCCTCATTGGAATTTTATGCTTTGTGACCTCGATTGGTGTTTTAGTCGTTAGGGCTACATTGTTTGTTCCGTTTATATCTCTTCTTTGTGTCATGCTCCTGCAAAGGAAAATAGATAAAAGAAAATTGTTCTTGGCTGTAGGTATTACAACATTTTTGGCTCTGCTCACTCTTACACAGACTCCTCTAGGCAGTCGGTTGGAAAGAGGTTACCAGGAAACTGTCTCAACTATTCTTAATGAGAACCTTTTGACGGTTATAGAGAAAACGAGGCATGAAAAAAAATTAACCGCCGCGGAAGAAAAAATTAAAAAGGACCTTAACACAAGCATGGGAGGCCGAGTCGCTGTATGGACGCTGGCTACGGATGGCAAGATAAATTATTGGACAGGAACTGGCTTAGGAAAACCTAAGTATTTTATAGATGTTAAGAAGTTGTTTTCCTACTCTAAGGATTATCTTCCTCATTTTCATAGCGATTATGTTCAATGCTACGTTGTTGGAGGAATTATCCTCTTGACTTCTTTAGTTATAACCGAAATCCTTCTTTTCTTTAGAGCCTTGTATTCACCAATCTTGCTTTATTTATTTTTTTCTATGATCTCATTTGGACTGATAGATTTAGGCTTTCTAGACCTTAAGGCATTTTGTTGTTTCGTCGGCGCTTGGATGATTGTTTCATACTGGAATTTACCTGTTGCTCAAACAACTTGGAATAAGATCAACTACGTTTAGAAAATGGATATACGATACTATGTTATTAATTTAGCGGAAAAAGAGGAACGTTGGAACCGAATGGTTCGTCTTTCCAAGGAGAACGGCGTAACGTTAACACGAGTGGAGGCCTTTTCTCCGAGCACAATACCTATCAAAAGTGCTTTTTCTGAGATATTTAATTGCTATTTGTCTCCACAACAGCTCGGGTGTTATTTCTCTCACAGGGGAATATGGAAAAAAATAGCAAAAGGCTCCTCTCCGTTTGCGGTTGTTTTGGAAGATGACGCTGTTTTTTCAGAAGACCTGGTGTCATTTGTGGATGAAGTAAAAAAGGCTTCAATAAATTTCGACATCATTCGGCTGGAAGACACTTACAAAGGCACTTCTTTTATTACTGATTCAAAGTTAGTTCAAGTTGGAGGAATTGATCTAGGAAGACTATATTCTTCATCAGCCGGAACGGGAGGAATGATAGTATCAAAAGAAGGCGCAAAAAAACTTCTTGAAATCGCCCGTCCAGTATTGCCGGTTGACGAACTTCTTTTCAATAAATACTCTCCTATATGGAATCAACTGATTAATTACCAGGTTAAACAAATCTTAGTATGGCAACTTTACAGTTTAGGTTTCGGTAGCATTAAGGGTTTTGAGTCTTCTATATCGTCTCCGGAGAAGGATAGGAAAAAGAAAAAATCTTTAAAAACATCCATTAAAAAACTAATCATTAAGATTAGATACTTGGCTAGATTAAATTTGATGAAAACTCAAGAAGTGGAGTTGGATAACTCACGAAAGCAAAAATTAGAAGAAAATGAAAAGGATAGATTTTCAATCGTTAGTTAGACGATTGCTGATAATTTGAAGATAGATGATGATTGAAAAAGAAGAACTAAAAGAGAATATAAATTTTTATTCTTATTCCTCCTTGTTGATTGGTTTGTTTTGCTTAATGTTTAGCATTAGGTTTTTATCTGCATCTCCTTTTGTTGAAAAAAGCATTACTTCACTTTTATATTTCTTTTCTTTTTCTTTTTTTTATTACTCCTTTATTGGGCTTTTGATTTCTCTCCCCTGTTTTTTATTATCTATAGTCGGTTTAAGGAGAACAGCGATATTTTTATTTATTTGCTGTGAATCGTTGTTCTTTATTTATTTTGTGGCTGATACTTTTGTTTATCAACAGTTTAGGATGCACTTGAACTTTGCAATGCTCCAAATGACATTAATGGGTGGTGGGCAAGTTGTATCATTTTCCGCGTCAATGATTTTACAGATTCTATCTTATGTTTTAGTGTGTGGGTGTATTGCCTTACTATGCTGTTACTTAATTAAACGTTATTTGACAAAACGATCGGGGATTGGGCTCCTAGCGACGCTTTTTATCGTTACTGGTTTCCTATCTGTTCAGGTAATTTTTGGCGTTTCTTTTGCTCGACAGGAAACGCAGTTGACCCAGGTTAAACAATTACTGCCTTTAGTCAGGCCGCTTAGATTTAACAAATTGTTAATTAAAGTTGGTCTTGTCACACCAGAACAAATATACAGTGTAAAAACAGTCACTAGTTCAGGCAGAATGAACTACCCTCCGAAGCTTAATTGCGGCGAAGGAAAGGGTTATAACATCCTTTTTTTATTTATTGACGCATTACGGTTTGACATGATCACTCCTGAGGTGATGCCGAATGTATATAAGTTTTCGAAACAGTCCTTAGTATTTAAGGACCATTACTCTGGAGGAATCAACACAAGGCATGGGATCTTTACATTGTTCACGGGGATACCCGGGAGTTATTGGGAAGCCTCGCTCCAATCTAAATCTGGTTCAGCCTTAATATCCGCTCTTCAGCAGAATAACTATGCTATTGGCATCTTTACAGGTGCGCCTCTAACCATGCCTGAATTTAATCAGACAATTTTTGCGGATGTTCCAAACCTTAGATTAGATTCCCGCGGTAACACGCCCCTTGAACGAGATGAAAATGCCATTTATGACTTTGAAAAATGGTTGACTACATTGCCAAAAGGACAAAGGTTTTTTAGTTTTATTTTTCTTGACAACGTACATGCTTCTGAGTTCCCAATTGGCAAGGAATATGAAATTTTTAAGCCCTATTGGAAGGAAATTAATCATTTAAAGCTAGACAATAATTTTGATCGTACAGAATTCTTCAATCGTTATAAAAACTCAGCTCATTTCGCCGACCTGCAGCTGGGCAAAATATTAAGCTCTGTATCTCGCTATGTCGACCTGGAAAACACGATCATAGTAATAGGGTCAGATCACGGGGAAGAGTTTAATGATAATAAACTGAACTTTTGGGGCCACAATGGAAATTTTACGAAATTCCAAGCAAAGACTCCTCTTGTCATCAGATGGCCTGGAAAGGGACATCTAGAGATAGAAGAAAGGACCTCTATGCTGGATATCGTTCCGACAATATTGCCCGAGGTTTTGGGTTGTACTAATCCGATAAATGAGTACTCCGCTGGATTAAATTTGTTTTCTCAGGATTTGAAAAAAAGGCAATTTGTTTACTCTAGCAACTATTCTCAAAATGCTTTTATAGAAAAAGAAAGAATAATATTAATTAACGAATTGGGAATATTAAACTTTTTAGATAATAATTATCGCCCCTCAAAGGATAAGTCCATACCTGTTTATATCCCCAAAGTCCTTGAGGAAACGAGCAAGTTTTCTAAGTGATGTTTGAAGCCTAAGGACGCAATGACTTCGATTTGAAATGAGGGAAAAGAGAATGTCCAACATCAGGAAAGTCCTTCTCGTGTCAACTTTGCTAAGAGGAAAGGGCGGCATGGAGACAGTAGTGCGTACTTTCATATCAGAGTTAGACCAAAGGGGAATACATGTAAAGTTGGTACTGTTAGGAAAATATAAACCAAAGAAACATGATCTTACTTGGCTACATGGAATAGATTACGAACTTTTACTGCCTGATTTTCCTTTAAAAGGATTTATTAGAGATTTTTTTGAAGTAAAAAAATTAAGCAAATTAATTAAAGACGAAAAACCAGATGCGTTCATAGGTTTGAATAATGGCGCAATTTCGCACTTATGGAAGGCTAGGAATCAAACCTTCCCGTTTCATATTTTTTCTTGGGTTCATTTCGCTTTAAAGATTTTGCATAACCCAAGTATTTTAAAAAAGGCTGATTATCATTTATCCATAAGTTCCGGAATAACCCATGATTTGGTAACTCATCTAGGCATAGAAAAAAACAAGATTTTCACTGTCTATAACCCCATTGACTCAATAAAGGGGTTGAATAATGGTCTAATAGAAAGACCGAACGATGGTTTAACCTCTTTTTTATTTGTAGGAAGACTCACGGAACAAAAAGATCCTACACTCTTGATAAGAGCAGTATCTAGATTAAAGGGGGATTGGAAGTTACATATCGTTGGAGAGGGACACCTCAAAAGTAAGCT
>OGIE01004411.1_pt1 | contig 13349 bp, 9 predicted proteins | sample 1571581 | NCBI WGS metagenome assembly OGIE01 (sample SAMEA2582021, study PRJEB24529) | metagenome | biome: Human gut stool | place: China | collected 2011
AGAGTTCCATATAAATCAAAAATATAATTCTGATACATCCTTCATCATCCTTTCTTACGGAAAGTTTTCCACACGACACGTATTCTACCAGACTTTTCTCCACAATTCCATGTCTTTTTTCCAGACTTCCTATCTTTTTTTCTCCACCCAGACTGTCCATCAAACCAGATCGTTGAAACCTGTTTTGTCTTGCTCTCTGTAAGAAAGAATCCTGCCCGGAGGGCTTTTTACTTTATCGGAAAATTCAACGAAGTTTCCGGTAACGTAAAAAAATTCCCCCGTACAGATTTTGTCCGCAACAGGGGAATTCATTACATCTCACAGTCTCCTGCGAATTGTAATCTTTGATTTACTTTCTCGCATCCAGCATTTCCTTCACCAGACGAATATACTCCGGTGTCGTTCCGCAGCAGCCGCCGACAATGCCTGCACCCGCGTCTACCAGAATGTTCATATATTTTGCAAACGTCGGCGCATCCATGCTGTAGATTGCCTCACCGGTCGGCGTGATTTTCGGCAGGCCGGCATTCGGTTTTACGATAACCGGTACTCTTGCCACTTTTTTCATGGAATTTACGACTGCCTCAAGCTGATCCGGTCCGACCGAGCAGTTCAGTCCTACGGCGGATGCTCCCATTTCCTGCAGTGTCTCAACTGCTTCCACAGCGTTTCCGCCGAACAGGGCAGAACCGTCTGCTTCCAGCGTCAGAGAACACATAATCGGCAGATCGCAGACAGAAAGTGCAGCATCCATAAAGACACACGTTTCGTCTACGCTCAGCATCGTCTCCGCTACCAGAAGATCAACGCCCGCATTTGCTACCGCTGTTACCTGCTCTGTGTAGGATTCCAGCAGCTCTTCATAAGAAAGATCGCCTTTGGGCTGCAGCATTTTTCCCGGCGTAGAAAAATCTCCCGCAATCAGCGCACCTGTTCCGGCAAGCGCTTTTTTCGAGATATCCACCAGGCGTGCATTCAGCTCCTCCACCTCGTTTTCTCTTCCATAATCCGCTAATTTCAATCTGTTTGCACCAAAGGTCGGCGCATAGACAATCTGGCTTCCCGCCTCCACGTAAGCCTTCTGTAAATTTGCCAGAATATCAGGATGCTCCAGAACCCAAAGTTCTGTACTGACTCCTTTTGGCATTCCCGCTTTTGTCAGATTTGATCCGGTTGCGCCATCCAATAAAATGACACCTGCTCCGGCAAGCTGTTCAAATTCTTCTCTTGTCATTTTCTTTTCTCCATTCTGCCCGAGTTCCCTGCAGCACATGTCCGCGTATACTGACAAATCCCGGCTGTTTTTTCTGAACCTGCCGCGCTTTTCGCGTCAAATTCATGTTCAGTATAGCATTGTATTGTTTTCCCGACAAGTAAAAAAAGAGGTATCCGTTTTGGATACCCCTTCGTCTGTTTCTGTTCATGAATGTTCAGCAAACCCCGACATTCTCAATCATGATGCGCGTCTGAATGATGTGTCTCCGAATGATGCGTCTCCGAATGATGTGTCCTGCCCGAGCTGTTCCCCCCACCGGACGGGATATTCTTCGGTGACCCCGGAGACAAATTTGTTCCCTGGTTCACACGGGTTGCTTTCTGTCCATTTTCCACCTGCGAGGATGCCGATACCGTTGAAACACCCGAATCGGAACTGTTTTCCGTTGCAGCATTTTTTCCACACGCAACGAAAGCCAATACTGCTGTACCGACAAGTACGGAAATTACTGCCTTCTTCATTTCTCCACCTTCTTTCCTGGTACATCGTTTTCGCCTGAACATTAGAGCGTGTCCGAAAAATTATTTCCGCAATTTGCGAGATACACTCTGGTTGTAATTTCATTTTAAATGAACTTCTTACTATTGTCAATTTACTCTACAAATTCCCTATTATTTTCTTTTTTTTGTTCCAAAATATTTTCAGACACAAACAGCAGCCGGACCCCTCTCCCGGATCCGGCTGCCGTTTGTCCTGTATCGTATGCTTTTATTCTGCAGTGCTTGAAGACGTTGAAGCAGTGCCTGTGCTGCTTGTCGATGTCGTTTCGGTACTGCCTGATGTCGTGCTGTCAGACGTTGTACTGTCCGTTGCGGTACTGTCCGTTGTTGTACTGTCGGTTGTGGTTCCATCTGTGGAATCTGTAGAAGCGCTGTCAACTGTCATCGTATACAGATCTGCGTCCGTTACTTCAAGTTTTTTCCAGTTGGATGCGACCTTGATATCGCTCTCCTTTACCCATCCATCCAGTGTATCGTTGTACTTATCCGATTTGCGGTTGGAAATGATAGTCTGTCTTCTGGACTCGGTTTTGTCCTCGTCGAATGCTTTATCTACACGGATCACATAATATGCATCGTCGCCTTCGATGACACCGTCATAATACTCGCCATCCTTCAGCTTTGCTGCTTCTTCCGCTACTTTATCTCCAAGAGAACAGGTATCGTCATCGTCTTTCTCCGATCCGGTTCCAAAGGATGTCTCGGAAGAGGTCAGATAAGAAACCTCAGAGGAGGAATCGCTGGCGGAACTGCTCGATGTGCTCGCGCTTGAAGCGTCGGATGCGCTTGTGTCGGAAGCATCGGAAGAAGAACTGCTCTCATCGGAGCCATCTGCAGAATCGGTGGAATCTGGGGTATTCTCCGCATTTAACTGATCGTTCAGCTCCTTGCGCAGATCGGTAAACGATGCGGCTGCCGGATCCTCAGACTCTTTTAAGAGATCCAGGAATCTCTGTGCGATTTCTTTCTTTGCCGCTTTTTCCTCGTCCGTCAAATCAATCGTTTTTCCATCGTCATCCTTCTCGGTTCCTGCTGTGGATACCGTGATGTAGCTGATGGAGGTCTGCTTTGCCTCTTCATCGGATACCTCGGTATCTACATTTGCGATGATCGGATCATAAATTTTGGTTTGAATAACATACAGCTCCAGTGCATCCTGGATGTCCTCAACGGTTGCGTGCAGCTTTTTCATCACATCGTCACCGTTCTTATCTGCGAATGCCTGTGCAGCCTCTTTCGCCTGCTGTTTTTCCTCGTCTGTCAGGGAAATTCCGTATTCCTCTGCGTGCTGCCGCATCAGAAGCTCTTTTTCGATCGTATCAAGAGACTGCTCCTTGAACGTTTCCCCGGTAGTCTTTCCATCGTCGCCTTCCTTGTCGTACATCTCAGACGGCATCTGCATTCCGTACATCGAGTACATCTTGGAATAATAATTGTACATGGTTGCCTGCTGATATCTCAGCATGAAATTTGCCTGTCCGAGTGTAATCGACTCGTCATTTACAGTAATTGCCGTTTTTGTTCCGTCCACATTGTCGGAACCGCAGCCAGTCAGTCCCATCGCTGCCATCGAAGCACTCAGCATAACGCAGACTGCTTTTGCTTTTAAATTTTTCATTACTTCCTCCTCATGCAGGGCGAAATGTATGCTCAAAAAGAGTTTTTCTTTTTACACGTTCGAATTTCCGGTCCTGCATCGATTTTTATAAACGCTTTTCCTATTATACCCTTTTTGTTGATACAGGGCAACTTTTTTCTTCCCTGTTCACGCCTTTTTCACACGATTTTGTGGTTATGCGAGTATTTCACTCCTGTGTGATCTGCAGCAGATCTTCCACCAGTGCATGGCTCTTCTCCAGCAGATCGATCTTTTCCTTTGAATTTCTCCGCCGCGGCGTGTAGACAAACGCCAGCGACTCCATCTGGAATTTCAGTTCGTCTCGGTATTTCTGCAGCAGCTCCGGAATCCGCGCCACATCGATTTTTGCATGCTGCTGTAAGGTGACTCGTACCGAATCGCCCATCTGTTTCAGCTCCGTCACATACGCACAGTGCGCCAGCGCTTTCAGTTCTGCAACAGCCAGAAGATTCTGTACATTTTTCGGCGGTTCCCCGAAGCGGTCGGTCAGCTCCTCCGTCATGTCCTCATACTCTTCCTTATTTTCAATCGCCGCAATTCGCTTATAGGTGTCAAGCTTCAGAGACTCGTTGCTGATGTAGCTGTCCGGAATATAGGCACTGACATTCAGATCAATCGTTGTCTCGAACGCTTCTGCCGGTGCGATGCCCTTCGCCTCCTGGACAGCCTCTGCGAGCATTTTACAATAGAGATCGTATCCAACCGATTCCATATGGCCCGACTGCTCTGCGCCCAGCAGATTTCCGGCGCCTCGGATCTCAAGGTCACGCATCGCAATTTTAAAGCCGCTTCCCATCTCCGTAAATTCACGGATCGCATGGAGACGCTTCTCCGCCACTTCCTTCAACATCTTGTTTCTGCGGTACATCAGAAATGCGTAGGAAGTCCGATTCGACCGTCCGACGCGGCCGCGGAGCTGATAGAGCTGTGACAGTCCCATCTGGTCGGAATCATGGATAATCATGGTATTGACATTCGAAATATCGAGTCCTGTCTCAATGATCGTTGTTGACACGAGCACATCGATCTCTCCGTTGATAAAGCCGTACATGATCTTTTCCAGCTCACGCTCTTTCATCTGTCCGTGCGCAAAGCCTACATTTGCATCCGGCACGAGCTTCTGGATCGTGTTCGCCATATCCGCAATCGACTGGACGCGGTTATAGACATAGTAAACCTGCCCGCCCCGCGCAAGTTCACGGTTAATCGCCTCGCGGACCATTTCTTCATTGTATTCACAGACAAAGGTCTGGATCGGCTGGCGATCCTGCGGTGCTTCCTCGAGCACACTCATATCCCGGATGCCAATCAGGCTCATATGCATGGTACGCGGAATCGGTGTCGCCGTCAGTGTCAGAACATCCACATTTTTTTGCAGCTGTTTGATTTTTTCTTTATGCGTCACGCCGAACCGCTGCTCCTCATCGACAATCAGAAGGCCAAGATCTTTGAACTTTACGTCCTTCGACAGAACGCGGTGTGTTCCGATGACAATATCCACGAGTCCTTTTTTCAGATCCTCCAGCGTTTTTTTCTGCTCTGCCGGCGTGCGGAACCGGCACAGAAGATCAACGCGCACCGGAAAGTCCTTCATGCGCTCAACGAACGTATTGTAATGCTGCTGTGCCAGAATAGTGGTCGGAACGAGGTAGACGACCTGTTTGCTCTCCTGTACTGCCTTGAACGCTGCACGGATTGCAACCTCGGTTTTGCCGTATCCGACATCGCCGCAGATCAGGCGGTCCATGATCTTTTTGCTCTCCATGTCCGCCTTTGTCGCCTCGATCGCCGCAAGCTGATCGTCCGTCTCCTCAAACGGAAACAGTTCCTCAAATTCCTTCTGCCAGATCGTATCCTTTCCGAACTGATAGCCGGATGACGCCTGCCGCTCGGCATACAGCTTCACGAGATCCTGTGCGATATTTTTTACCGCATGGCGAACCCGTGTTTTCGTCTTATTCCATTCCTGACCGCCGATTTTATTCAGCTTCGGCACCTTTGCAGCTTCGCCGGACGCATACTTCTGCAGCGTATCGAGCTGGGTGGCCAGCACATAGAGGTTCGATCCGCCCGCATACTCGATTTTCATATAATCACGCGTTACGCGGTCCATCTCAATTTTCTCGATGCCGCGGTAAATACCAAGACCGTGGCTCTCGTGCACGACATAGTCACCGATCGAAAGATCCGCAAAATTCTGGATTTTCTGACCGGAATACTCCGATTTCTTCCGGTTTTTCTTCTTCTCTTTTCCAAAAATATCCGTCTCTGTAATCAGCACAAATTTCTGCATCGGATATTCAAAGCCTCTGCGGGCCGCGCCGTGGATCAGCATGACCTCGCCCGGTTTCAGAACACGCTCCGCATTCTCGCTGTAGAAGGCCGGAATCTCCTCATTCTGCAGGTCCTCTGCCAGATGCTGCGCCCTCGTCCGCGACGGACTCGCCAGTACAATACGGTAACCCGCTTTTTTCCAGGATTTCAGATCTTTTACCAGAAGCGGGAACTGATTGTTATACGAATTAACCGATTTCACCGTCACACTGAACTCGTCACGGATATTCCACTCGCCCTTCTGCGGCTCCATCAGCGACACGGCAACACAGCCGCAGCGGTTCAGTTTTGCCACAAGCTCCGCCGTACTGCACATCAGCTTCGCCTGTCCCGGCAGGAGGTATCCCTTTTCGAGACGGTGGCTCACGCTCTCCTGAAATTCTGCTTCCAGCGCATCGGCACACTCGATGATGCGGTTCGGCTCATCGAGGAAAATGCGGCTGTTCTCCGGCAGATACTCAAGAAACGAGACGGTCTCCGGATAAAAATAATGAAGATACTGCTCCGCTCCCTGCAGAATTTCGCCCTCGCCGATCTGATCGCAGATTTCCTCTGCCGCATGGCGGATACGCGCCGCTTCCTCCGTCATCATCTTGTCGCGGAACTTTGTGCTTTGCGCTTTTGCCTCTTTTTTAATCGCTTTCACACCGCGCGCAATCGTATTCTCTGTTAAAATCAGCTCCGATGCCGGATAGATTGTGATCTCCTCGAGGTTTTCAATCGACCGCTGGCTCTCCGCATCGAAGCTTCGGATGGAATCTATCTCATCGCCCCAGAGCTCAATCCGGATCGGGTTCTGTTCCGTCAGCGGATAAATATCGAGAATGCCGCCGCGGACGGAAAACTGGCCGGTCGACTCCACCTGAAAGGTACTCTCATAGCCGAGCCGCACCAGCTCTTTTCTTATTTTATCCAGATCGAGTTCGCTGTCATTGCGCAGATGGATGCAATGTTTTTCGAACACGCCAAGAGGCAGAAGAAAGTCCATACATCCCCCTACACTGGTGATGATGGTAACTTCCTTCCGCTCAAGAAGTGCCTGGATCACCTGAAGCCGCTGCCGGATCAGCAGATTTCCGTGAATGTCTGCCTGATAGAAAATCAGGTCCTTCGCCGGATAATACAGCGTCTCCGCATCGTACAGCCGGTAATCCTCATATAATTCTTTTGCTTTTAATTCATTTTCCGCGATCAGAAGCCGCACCGGGGCATCCTCGGAGAGGCCTGCGATCATGTGGGCTTTCTGGCTTTCCAGACAGCCCGAGATCACCGTCACACCTGCGGTTCCTTTTTTCAGATCACGGAACAGCTCGTCAAAACGGGCAATTTCTTTGATCGGTTCTAATAACGCTTTCATTTTCCTTACTCTGCCGGGTTTGCAGATTTGCGGTTATACTCATTCATAGCTGCGTCCACATCCCCGTTCAGCATCTGCTCAATTGCTTTTGCCGCATGCTCGATCGCCAGATTTACAAGGGGACGTTCGTCTTTCGTAAACGGACTTAACACGTAGTCCGCCAGATCCCAGTTTTTCGGTTTCTCACCGACGCCGACCTTCACACGCATAAAACGGTCGGTACCGAGATTGGCGATGATGTTTTTGATGCCGTTGTGGCCGCCCGCGCTTCCTTTTTTACGGATGCGGATCTGTCCCGGTGCCAGGCTGATGTCGTCATACACCACGATCAGCTCGCTCTCCGGATCCACTTTGTAATAGTTCACCAGCTCCCGCACAGACTCACCGCTCAGATTCATATACGTCATCGGCTTTGCAACGATAACCTTCTGACCTGCGATCATGCCTTTTCCGAACAGAGCCTTGTGGCCTGTACCGGAGGAAGAGATCTGATATTCATCGATCAGATAATCGATGGTATCAAATCCGACATTGTGCTTCGTCCCTTCGTACTGGCGCGTTGGATTTCCCAGACCTACTATAATATACATAAATTCTCCTGTCATCAGACCATTTTCCGGCGCAGTTTTTGTTCACGTCACGGTCAAAACGGATATTCTCCATCCACTTCGCTACTTGCGCATAACCGAATAGCTGCTTCGCCGCACCGAAAAATGATATATTGTTTTTCCATCTGTCATAAAGAAAGAACACGAACAAAAGAGCAGCCTTTTTCCTGCTCTTTTATTCGCTGAAATGCTTCGGCAATGTTTAGTTAAAGTATACCAGTTCGCTCTCCGGTTTCTTGGCCGGTTTGATTTCTTTTGCATACAGAACCGGGCCTTCGCCATCGTAAACCTTCATATAGCCCCATTTTACCGTTGCAGTCACGTCAACCCAGGAACCCATTACGAGAGATTTGGCGCTTGCGCATTTGCAGACATAGCCGATAAAAGAAGTATCATCTGCACAGCAGGTCATTGCCATACGACCCGGAACAAAGAAATCGGCTCCGACATCCTTGCTCTTTAATACCATACCGCGGAAATGAACAGTCTTGCCCTCGTAACGCTCCGGGTTGTCGCCCATATCGACATACCAGATTCCGTAATCGGCATCGTCGATTTCGATCACATCGGCATCGGTATCAAACGGCATCTGATCCTCAAAAATGTTGTCAATTTCGCCTTCTTCATTCTCAAACAGAACGTCGCACGCCTGGTTGACTACTTTGATGCTGCGGCGGAAGGATGGAAGCGGATCTTCCGGACGGCAGCGGTTGAACATGACCATATCGGCATTTTTTGCCATCTCCATGAAGACGGATTTCATGTTCTGCATATAGATCTGGAAGCAGCTTGCGTCGACGGTCACGATCTCCTGTACGATGCCCCAACCGCGCGGCAGTTCCATTTCTTCGAGTTTTTTTACGCTCCAGAGCGGGTTGTATTCGAGAATGATTCGCTCCGGGCGGTATTTGCGGTTCAGTTTTTTCAGGTAATCCAGGGTAAACTGCTCTGGTCCTTCTACGATTTCCAGGACGGTGTTGTGTTTGAGCAGTTCTTTTTCGTCGTACTCTACTTCACCTTCTTCGGTTGTGATCAGAAGGGTTGGTCCGTCGATCTGGAAATAGTCCTGTGCTACGGTAAAATTGATAAAAGAGGTTTTTCCACTCTCCAGAAATCCTGTTATGAGATAAATCGGAATTTCTACTTCGTCTTCTTCGTACATTTTGTACCTCCGTTGTCTTTGACGTACTCCCGGAATCTTTCTGCACTTGCTTTTGCGGCTGAGATTCCGGGCGTGCCTTTTGCTTTGTCTCTAAATCAAGAAAAAAGCTGCCACATCGGATTTTGTTTCTGATGCGGCAGCTTCACTACAGTTCACAGGTACCCTGCGGACCGTAATTTTCGCAGCTACTTTGTATTTTTACAGTCCGAACAGCTCTGCCAGCTTATCTTCTGCTAATTTGGAACCGATGACACAGATTCTTCCGGTGAATTCCGGTGCTCCGTCACGTACTTCGTACTCTTCCGGAACCATATCGAAATAGATCCACTGTCCATCGGCGCCTGCTACCATACCTTTGGCACGAAGAACCATACCATAAGCGGTATCCTCGGAAAGTTTCTTTAAGATGCCTTCGATCTGCTCTTTGGTAAAGGTCTTCACAGTCTCCTGACCCCAGCTTGTGAAAACTTCGTCTGCGTGGTGATGATGGTGATGCTCGTGACCGCAGCCACACGCATCATCGTGATGATGATGCTCATGGTCGTGATCGTGACCGCAGCAGCATTCGTCATCATGGTCATGATGGTGATGCTCGTGTTCCTCGTGATCGTGACCGCAGCAGCATTCGTCATCATGGTCGTGATGATGGTGCTCGTGCTCCTCGTGATCGTGACCGCAGCAGCACTCGTCATCATGATCGTGATGATGGTGCTCATGCTCCTCATCGTGGTCATGGCCGCAGCAGCACTCGTCGTGGTCATGATGATGGTGATGATGCTCTTCCTCTTCTACCTGCGCAAGGTTGATGATGGCACCTTCCATCGTATCGAGTACTTTCTTACCACCCAGTACTTCAACCGGTGTGGTAATAATGTGTGCTTCCGGATTCAGTTCGCGGAGCATTTTTACAGCTGCCTCTACTTTTTCGGTATCGGCTTTATCGGTACGGCTCAGGATGATGGTTCCTGCGCTCTTTACCTGATTCTCGAAGAATTCGCCGAAGTTTCTGAGATGCATTTTGCATTTCATAACGTCGACTACGGTTGTTGCGGAATTCAGGGCTACGCCTGCTTCTTTTTCTACACCGTCTACAGCCTTGATGACGTCGGAGAGTTTACCTACGCCGGACGGCTCGATGATGATGCGGTCCGGGTGATATTTGGTGATAACGTCTTTTAATGCTGCGCCGAAGTCTCCCACAAGAGAGCAGCAGATGCAGCCGGAGTTCATTTCACGGATTTCGATACCGGCATCTTTTAAGAAGCCTCCGTCGATTCCGATTTCACCGAATTCGTTCTCGATCAGGACAACCTGCTGGCCTTTCAGTGCGTCTCCGAGGAGTTTTTTGATCAGGGTTGTTTTTCCTGCGCCCAGGAAACCTGAAATAATGTCTATTCTTGTCATTGATTTAACCTCTTTATCTTGTTGATTCCGTTTATAGTTAGCTGCAAAAGGGCCGAAGTTTATCCTCCGCCCCACACTCACGCTTATTATAGCAACCATAGAACAAAAAATCAAGAGAATTTCCCTTGCTTTTTCTGCATTTCACCATTATAATATATTACATGTCTTTTCTACTTTAACGCGTTGAACGGGCAAATCATTTTACCTATGAATGGGGGATTTTTTTATGAGCGGAACGAAAGAAAAAAAACTCAATCTGCCACAGTCACTGCTTTTGCTGCTGCTGATCATCGTATCCGTCGCAGTCTGTATCCGCCTGAAAACCGGCGGTCCTATGATCGGCCTGTTTGCAAGCTGGATTTTTATCTATCTGTTTTGTAAGATTTTCGGTATTTCTTACGCCAACATTGTTGCCGGCGCATACGATGCCATCCGTATGGTCGTCCCGACGCTCTGCCTTCTGATGGCCATCGGTGTCATGATCGGCACCTGGCTGCAGAGTGGCACCATTGCCACCATCATTTCCTGGGGCTTAAAAATGATTAACCCGTCCTGGCTGCTGCCTCTGACGCTGCTGTTCTGCTCCATTTTGAGTATTGTAACCGGTACTTCCTATGGTTCCGCCGGAAGCGCAGGTGTTGCCATGATGGCGATCGGAAACGCCATGGGTATCCATCCTGGCATGGTAGCCGGTGCTGTCATCTGCGGTGCCATGTTCGGTGACAAATTAAGTCCTCTTTCCGATACCACAAACCTTGCTCCGGCCGTTGCAGATGCCAAACTTGGCGATCATATCCGCTCGATGCTCTGGACCACCCTTCCAACATATGTGATAACCTTAATTCTTTTTACTATTCTCGGTTTCCAGCAGACCAGCGGAAGCTATACCGAGGGAAGCATTACCGTTTACATCGATGCTTTAAACGGTGAATTCCAGCTCGGATGGATTACCATGATCCCTGCCATCCTGATTATTGTATTGCTCCTCTGCAAAGTAAATGCGATCTCTGCACTTGGTCTTTCCAGCTTCGCTGCCGGATTTGTTTCCTATTTTGTGCAGCACGATACTCTGCAGGGCATCATCCGCACAGCTTACAACGGTTACACAACCACAATCGAAGAACCGGTATTACAATCCATCTTAAACCGCGGCGGCATGGGAAGCATGCTCCAGTACGTAGCCATTATCTGCTTTGCTGTCGGCATGGGCGGCATGCTGGAAAAACTCGGTGTACTGGATCACATTCTTCAGGCGATTGTAAAGAGAATCAACAGCGATGGAAGTATGATCCTGGCAACGATGATTGTCGGTTACGTGACCAGCCTCATCAGCTGCTCCCAGCCGATGGCACACGTTCTGACCGGCCGTCTGATGGCACCTGTCTTTCAAGAGCGCAAGGTTGCACCGGAAATTCTTTCCCGCTGCCTCGAAGACTCCGGAACTATGGCTGGTCCTATGATTCCATGGCATGGCTACGGCGTATACATGGCCGGCACACTTGGTGTTGCATGGTCGGCATTTTTCCCGTACTTATTCCTGCTTTACCTGACCCCGGTTTTCAGTATTTTCTATGGATTTACCGGAATTTCCATTAAGCATCTTCCGGAAACCCAAAACAATGAATCAAAAGAAGAGAAATAAGGCAAAAGCAGAAATCGTAACAGAAAATCATAAACAGAAACAGAAACAAAAAAGAAAAGGAAAAGAGAAAGAATGCAGACAAAACTTGTTCTTCTCGGAACCGGCACACCAAATGCGTGTCCGAATGCCAACGGACCTTCCTCCGCTGTCGTGGTCGGTGACCGTGCTTATCTGGTAGATTTTGGCCCTGGCGTTGTCCGCCAGGCCTCAGCCGCCTATTTTAACGGCGTGGATGCCCTGCGGCCGGATCTTCTGACCGTTGCCTTCTGTACGCACCTTCACACAGACCATACCGCAGGGTACCCGGATCTGATTTTTACTCCGTGGGTGCTGGAGCGCCCGGTTCCATTGAAAGTTTTCGGGCCAAAGGGCTTACAGCACATGACCGATCATATTTTACAGGCCTATGAAACCGACATTGATTTCCGAATTCACGGTTTCGAAAAAGCAAACGAATCCGGCTACCGCGTTGAGGTAACAGAAATTGAATCCGGCATTGTCTACCGGGATGACCTGGTTACGGTGGAGGCTTTTCCGGTCAGCCACGGAACACTGGAATGCTACGGCTATAAATTCACCACACCGGACCGCACAATCGTCATCACCGGCGATACCGCTCCGCTGGATCTCGTGGCAGAAAAATCGAAAGGCTGTGATATCCTGCTGCACGAAGTGGAATACGCCGCCGGAATCTCCTGCCGCGAACCAAAATGGCAGAAATACCACCGGGAAGTGCATACGTTAAGCACGGATCTTGCCGGTGTTGCAAAAAAGGCAAATCCGAAACTGCTCGTTACGTATCACCGGATTTACCATATGAATGTACAGGATAACCACAAAAACCTTGCCGCCGAGATGGCATGGCGCGATGCCGCGATTCTGGATGAAATCCGGGATGCAGGGTATGACGGATATGTCGTGAACGGAAAAGACCTGGATGTATTTTAAAATACGGGGCAGCGTACCAATTCTGGTTTACGAATTGGTACGCTGCCCCGTTCGTTTTGGGATGAGCCCGGAGACGCTTTCTATTTTCATTTACCCGACTGGCAGATTCTACCATACTCTGCGTTATTTCAGAACTGTTTTTTCTTTGACATTAACCTCCTCAGAACGTATAATCATAGTATTACAACTCTGGCAAAACAGCAGGATTTTCTGCTGTTTGTCGTTACAGGAACCTGATCCGCAGACGGCTTGCACAGTCTGCCTTTCGTTTGCGTTCCAGAAAGGATGTTTTATATGGCAGCTACTACTGCGAAACCCGTAAAAAGCGCCGGTAAAATTCCCGGCAGTACCTTGAAAATCATTGCGATGGTCTGTATGCTGATCGACCACACTGCAGCTGTACTTTTCGACCGAATCCTGATTTCCCGTGGTCTTCTGGATGCGGTGAACGCTTCGGACGGAGGCGCATCATTTCTCTC
>OGIE01004414.1_pt1 | contig 13345 bp, 8 predicted proteins | sample 1571581 | NCBI WGS metagenome assembly OGIE01 (sample SAMEA2582021, study PRJEB24529) | metagenome | biome: Human gut stool | place: China | collected 2011
GGGACGCATCCGCGCCCAGCAGTTCGTCGAAATCCGCGCCCGGGTGGAGGGCTTCCTCGAAAAAATGCTTTTCGAGGAGGGAACCTACGTCAAGAAGGGGCAGCCGCTGTTCATCATCGACCCCAAGCTCTACGAAGCCCGGGTAAACAAGGCGAAGGCACAGCTGAACAAAGACAAGGCTCTGGAACTCAAGGCCGACCGCGACCTGAAACGCATCCGCCCGCTCTACGAGCAGAACGCCGCGAGCCAGCTGGACCTCGACAACGCCATCGCCTCCTACGAAAGCGCCACGGCCTCCGTGGCGATGAGCGAGGCCGACCTCACGCAGGCCGAAACCGCCTTGAGCTACACGACCGTCAGTTCGCCGCTGTCGGGCTATATTTCCGAGCGCAGCGTCGACATCGGCACGCTCGTAGGTCCCAACGGCAAATCGCTGCTGGCGACGGTGGTCAAGAGCGACACCGTGCGCGTGGACTTCAGCATGACGGGACTCGACTACCTCAAAAGCAAGGCCCGCAACGTCAACCTGGGCCAGAAGGACTCCACCCGCAAGTGGGACCCCTACATCACCATCACGCTGGCCGACAACACCCAGTATCCGCTGCGCGGACTGGTCGACTTCGCCGATCCGCAGGTCGACCCCGAAACGGGAACCTTCTCCGTGCGCGCCGAAATGGCCAACCCCGACCGCATCCTGCTGCCGGGACAGTTCACGAAGGTGCGCCTGCTGCTCGACGTGCGCGAAGACGCCACGGTCGTGCCGACCAAGTCGGTCGTCATCGAGAAGGGCGGCGCCTACATCTTCGTCATACGGCCCGACAGCATCGCCGAACGCCGTCTGATCGAACTCGGCCCCGAGGTCAACAACCGGGTGATCGTCGAACGCGGCGTCGTTCCCGGCGAGAAGATCGTCGTGGAGGGTTTCCACAAACTGACGCACGGCGACAAGGTCGACCCCGTGCCGGTCCCCGAAAAAAGCAGTGCAACCGAGACGGAGGCGTCTGAAAAATAGCGAGCCATGAAATCGGATTTCTTTATCGACCGGCCCGTGTTTTCAACCGTCCTGTCGGTGGTCATCGTGATCGTCGGCCTGTTAGGACTGGTGATGCTCCCCGTGGACCAGTATCCGCGCATCGTGCCCCCGGTGGTCAAGATCTCGGCCTCCTATCCGGGAGCCAGCGCCCAGACCGTGACGCAGGCCGTGGCGACGCCCATCGAACAGGAGCTGAACGGAACCCCCGGCATGCTCTACATGGAGTCGACGAGCAGCAACTCGGGAGGTTTCTCCGCCACCGTGACCTTCGACATCGACACGGACGCCGACCTGGCGGCCGTCGAGATTCAGAACCGCGTGAAGCAGGCCGAGGCGCGCCTCCCGGCCGAAGTCATCCAGAACGGCATCTCGGTCGAAAAGCAGGCTTCGAGCCGGCTGATGACCATTACGCTGCTGTCGAACGACCCCAAGTTCGACGAAATATACCTCTCGAACTACGCCACGCTCAACGTGCTGGACATGCTGCGCCGCGTGAAGGGCGTCGGCAGCGTCTCGAACGTCGGCAGCCGCTACTACGCCATGCAGATATGGGTGCAGCCCGACCGGCTGGCCAACCTCGGACTGACGGTGCAGGACCTGCAAAAGGCCCTCAAGGACCAGAACCGCGAATCGGCGGCGGGCGTACTGGGCCAGCAGCCCGTCACGGACCTCGACGTCACGATCCCGATCACCGCCCGCGGACGCCTTTCGTCGGTGGGCGAATTCGAGGAGATCGTCGTCCGCGCCAACCCCGACGGATCGCTCATCCGCCTGCGCGACGTGGCGCGCATCTCGCTCGAAGCCTCGTCGTACAGCACCGAGAGCGGCATCAACGGCGGCAATGCGGCCGTGATGAACATCAACATGCTGCCGGGCGCCAACGCCATGGAGGTGGCGCGCTCGGTGCGCGAGACGATGGAGGAGATCAGCCGCAGCTTCCCCGAAGGCATCTCCTACAAGATACCGTTCGACATGACCTCCTACATCTCGCAGTCGATCAGGGAGGTCTACCACACACTGTTCGAAGCCCTGCTGCTGGTGATCCTCGTGGTTTTCCTTTCGCTGCAAAACTGGCGCGCGACGCTCATCCCGACCATCGCCGTGCCGATCTCGCTGATCGGTACGTTCGGCGTGATGCTGGCATTCGGATTCTCGCTCAACATGATGACCCTGCTGGGCCTGATCCTGGCCATCGGCATCGTCGTGGACGACGCCATCGTGGTGGTGGAGGCCGTCGAGCGCATTATGAACGAGGAGGGGCTATCGCCCTACGAAGCCACGAAAAAGGCCATGAGCGGACTGGGCAGCGCCATCATCGCCACATCGCTGGTGCTGTGCGCCGTGTTCGTTCCCGTGAGCTTCCTTTCGGGCATCACCGGCCAGCTCTACCGCCAGTTCACCATCACGATCGCCGTGTCGGTGCTGATCTCGACGTTCGTGGCCCTGACTCTCTCGCCGGCCCTCTGCGCCCTGATCCTGCGTCCCGATTCGGGCAAGCGGAAAAACCGCCTCTTCCGCCGCATCAACATCTGGCTGGGCAGCGGAACGAAGTTCTACGAGCGGATGATCCGCGGCGGCGTGCGCCACTCGAAACGCATGCTGGCGCTGTTCGGACTGACTCTCGTGGCGCTGTGGGCGCTCAACAAGATCGTGCCCCAGAGCTTCATGCCGCAGGAGGACCAGGGCTATTTCACCGTCGAGCTGGAACTTCCGGAAGGAGCCACGCTCGAACGCACGCGCCGCGTGACAGACCGCGCCATGAAGTACCTGATGTCGCTCGAAGACGTGGAATATGTGCTCAACGTCACCGGATCAAGCCCCCGCGTGGGCACCAACCAGTCACGCAGCCAGTTGACGGTGATCCTCAAACCGTGGGAGGAGCGCAAAAGTTCGAACATCCGCCGGCGGATGAACGACATCCGCGAGGAGATGCGCCGTTATCCCGAAAGCAAGGTCTACCTCTCGACGCCGCCCGTCATTCCGGGACTGGGCGCCTCGGGCGGTTTCGAAATGGTGCTCGAAGCCCGCGGCAACGCCTCGTACGGCGACCTTCAGCGGGCCGTGGACACGCTGCTGCACTACGCCTCGAAGCGCAAGGAGCTGACGGGACTCTCGTCATCGATGCAGAGCGACATTCCGCAGCTCTATTTCGACGTGGACCGCGACAAGGCCCAGATGCTCGGCGTCCCGATGGCCGACATCTTCTCGACGATGAAGACCTTCACCGGATCGGTCTACGTCAACGACTTCAACATGTTCAACCGCATCTACCGCGTCTACATCCAGGCCGAAGCCCCGTACCGGGCGCAGCGGGAAAACCTCGGGCTGTTCTTCGTCCGGGGCGCCGACAAGGCGATGATTCCCATCACGGCGCTCGGCACGACCTCCTACACCACGGGACCGGGCACGATCCGCCGCTTCAACATGTTCAATGCGGCGACCATCTCGGGCGAGGCGGCGCAGGGATACAGTTCGGGACAGGCCATGGCCATACTCGAACAGATCGCACGCCGCCACCTGCCGTCGACGATCGGCGTCGAGTGGAGCGGACTTTCCTATCAGGAAAAGCACGTCAGCGGCCAGACGGGCTACGTGCTGGCGCTGGCCTTCCTCTTCGTCTTCCTGTTCCTCGCGGCGCAGTACGAGAGCTGGCTGATCCCCGTGGCGGTGATCCTCTCGCTGCCTATCGCCGGCATCGGCGCCTACCTGGGCAACTGGGCCTGCGGACTGGAGAACAACATCTATTTCCAGATCGGACTGGTGATGCTGGTGGGTCTGGTGGCCAAGAACGCCATCCTGATCGTCGAGTTCGCCAAGGACGAGGTCGAAAAGGGCCGCGACATCCTCACGGCCGTCATTCTGGCCGCGCGCCTGCGCTTCCGGCCCATCGTCATGACCTCGCTGGCCTTTATCCTCGGCATGCTGCCGCTGGTCTTCGCCAGCGGACCCGGGTCGGCCAGCCGCCAGGGCATCGGCACGGGCGTCTTCTTCGGCATGCTCGTGGCGATCACCGTGGGCATCGTCTTCGTACCGCTCTTCTTCGTCTGGGTTTACAAACTGAAAGAAAAATGGACAACACGATGAAACGAAGCGCAACATATCTCCTCGGAGTGCTTCTGCTGCTCGCGGCGGGAAGCTGCTCCGTGCAGAAGAAGTGCAAGGCTCCGCAGCTCGACATGCCCGCGGAGATCGTCGCCGGGCAGAGCGACACGCTGACGCTGAGCGACCGGAAGTGGTGGGAGGTCTACACCGACACGACGCTCTGCCGGCTGATCGGCCGCACGCTCGACCGCAACCGCAACATGCTCTCGGCCGAGGCGCGCATCCGCCAGCTGGAGGAGCTTTACCGCGTAAGCAAGGCGGCCCGGCTGCCGTCGCTGGGCGGGCTGGCCGCTGCCGACTACGAGACCAACGACTACTACGGCGAAGCGCACAAGGGCGACGCCGAGTTCGACGTGAAAGCCACCTTGAGCTGGGAGGCCGACCTGTGGGGCAACCTGCGCTGGGCCAAGCGCAAGGGCGCGGCCGAATACCTCGCCTCGGTCGAGGCGGCGCGCGCCATGCAGATGACGCTCGTGGCGGAGGTCGCCACGGCCTACTTCGAGCTGGTGGCTCTGGACCACGAACTGGGCGTCGTACGCCGCACGGTGGAGACCCGCGAGGAGAGCGTGCGTCAGGCGAAACTGCGTTTCGAAGGAGGACTGACCTCCGAAACGGCCTACCAGCAGGCGAAGGTCGAGCTGGCGAGCGCCTCGGCGCTGATTCCCGACCTCGAACTGCGCATCGCCCAGAAGGAGAACCAGATTTCGGTGCTCGCGGGCGACTATCCCTCGCGCGTGGCGCGCTCGAAGATGGACATGAACGTCCGGATGCCCGACTCGCTGCCCGTGGGCCTTCCTTCGACGCTGCTGCAACGCCGTCCCGACGTGCGGCAGGCCGAGCAGAACCTCAAGGCGGCGATGGCCTCGGCGGGCATGGCCTATGCCGACCGGTTCCCGCGGCTGACGATCTCGCTGACGGGAGGGCTCGAAAACGACGCGCTCAAGGGACTGATCAATTCGCCCTTCTCCTACGCCGTCGGCAACCTCACCGCGCCGCTGTTCGCCTTCGGATCGAAGCGTGCGAAATACCGCGCGGCGCTGGCGGCCTACGACCAGGCGCGGCTGGCCTACGAACAGAAAGTGCTGGAGGTTTTCCGCGAAGTGAACGACGCCGTGACGGCCTACCGCAACATGCGCAGGACGGCCGAACTGAAATTCAACCTCAAGGAGGCGGCCCGGCAATACGTCGTGCTGGCCAAATTGCAGTATATCAACGGCGTGATCCGCTACATCGACGTGCTCGACGCCCAGCGGAAGTTCTTCGACGCACAGGTCGAGGAGAGCAAGGCGGTGCGCAACGAGCACCTCGCGCTCGTGGGGTTGTACAAGGCCCTCGGGGGCGGGTGGCAACCGTCGGATGCCGAAAAAAAGGGTTGACCATTAGGTCAACCCTTTTTCTTCCCCAGTTTGGCCCGGATGCGGCTCAACGACTGCGGCGTGATCCAGAGGTAGGAGGCGATGTGCTTCAGCGGCACGTATTGCAGCAGTTCGGGGCTTTCCTCCATCAGCGTCCGGTAGCGCTCCTCGGCCCGCGGAGCGCCGCCCGAGAGCATCCAGTTTTCGAGCGCCAGGAACTGCTCCTCGAAAAGCCTCCTCCCGAAATTGGCCGCTCCGGCCGATCGGGCGAAAAAGGCCTCCAGGTCGGCTTTGGAGATGCCGTAAAGTTCGGCGTCGCACATCGCCTCGATGGAGATTTTCGAAACCTCGTTGCCCACGTAACCCCACGTCGAAAAGAGCGCCTCGCCCTCGCCGGCGAACCAGACCGAGACATCCGCGCCGTCGTCGAGATAGTGCCCCAGCCAGATGCCGCGGCTCACGACGTAGAAACCGGAATTCCGCTCGCCCTGACGGACGACGCACTCCCCCTTGCGGAACACGCGCCGTTCCATCAGCCCGATCAGCCGCAGGCAGTCCGCCGCGGGCAGGTTGTATTTCCTGCTGAATTTCTCGATAAACGCCTCCATGCCTTACAGGTTTGAGGCCGTAAAGATAGCACAAAAAACAAATTTCCGGTTTCGTTTCAGCGGCAAAGCCACGCTGCGACCCTCCTAAAACGCGCTTTTTAAGCGGGTCCGCCCGTAAATCGCCGCAACGACCGCGAAGGTGAGCGCCTCGGCCAGCGGCACGGCCAGCCAGATGCCCTCCACACCCAACAGCAGGGGCAGACCGAAGAAACACGCCGCCATGAAGACGAATCCCCGCAGGACGGTCACGGCCATCGCCGGACGGGGCCGCTCGACGCTCTGGAAATAGCCGATCGAGACGATGTTCACCGCAAAGAAAACGAATCCCGAAGCGAACAACGGAAGCCCCCGGACGGCAATCGCACAGGCGGGGCAGGAGCTGTCGATAAACATGGCCACGATCCAGCGGCTGAACAGCGCCGTAAGGCCGAAGAACCCCAGTCCGGCCGCCACGGCCGTCAGGAGCGCCAACCGGAAGGCCTTGCGCACGCGCGCGCCGTTTCCCGCACCGAAATTGTAGCTCAAAATCGGCTGGGCCGACTGCCCGATGGCGTTGTAGACCATGAAGATGATCGGGAAGAAGTAGCAGGCGATGCTGAACGCCGCCACGCCGTCCTCGCCCAGATAGCGGATGAAAACGTAGTTCCCGGCGAACATCATCATGGCGATGGCCCCCTCGCAGAGGAAGGTCGAAAGCCCCAGCCGGCACATGTAGCCCACATTGCGGAGGGTCAGGCGCATGCTCTTGCGGCTCGTCTTCACACGGCACAGGCGCACGACGTTGCGGCGGCGTCCCAGGTAGCCGAGGATCATCCCCGCACCCACGATATAACCGAGGCTCGTGGCCAGCGCCGCGCCCGTCATGCCCCAGCCGAGGATGAAGATGAAAACGTAGTCCAGCACGATGTTGATGACCGCCGGAACGGCGTTGCAAAGCATCGCGTAGTTGGGCGACCCGTCGAGCCGGATGAAGAACATGCCCGAGCTTAACAGCGCGCTGAAGGGCAGGAACGGCGCGAACCAGTGCATGTACTCCACGGCCAGCGGAAGGAGCCGTTCGGAGCTGCCCAGCAGCAGGGCCACCTCACGGGCGCAGGAAGTGATCAGGAAGCTGTACGCCGCCAGAAGGAGCGACGACACCGCAACGGCCTGCGTGACGTTGATGCGCGCCGCCTTGACCTTCCCCTGCGCAAGGTGGATCGACGCCACGACCGACGCCCCGACGCCGAACATCAGTCCGACGCCCGTGCTGATGAGGAACAGCGGCGCGGTGATGTTGACGGCGGCCAGCGCGTCGCTGCCGATGCCGCGTCCCACGAAAATCCCGTCGGTGATCACGAAAACGGCCGAGAAAACCATTCCCAGAACGGTGGGGATCAGCAGTTTCCGAAAAAGCTTCGGAATCTCCATGCTGCCGAAATCAATACTGTCTTTCATCGCATTCGTTTTTTGGAGTGCAAAGATACTCGCTTCCGGCCGGGCGAAAGTTAACATTTGGTAAAAAAAGCCCCTCCTTATCAGAGGGGCCTCGCAAGCCGGAATCAGAGCGTACCCTGCTTGAGCTGCTCGACGAAACGGTCGATGCGCCGCAGCTGCTGCGGAATCTTGATCGACTGCGGGCAGTGCGACACGCACTGGTTGCAGCCGATGCAATGGCTCGCCTGCCGGAGTTTGGGAACCGAGCGGTCGTAGCCGATGAGGAACGCCCGGCGGGCCTCCCGGTAGCCGGGGTCCTGCCGGTCCTTGGGCACGTTGCCTTCGTTCACGCAGCGGTTGTAGTGGGCGAAGATCGCCGGGATGTCCAGCCCGTAGGGGCAGGGCATGCAGTACTGGCACTCGGTGCAGGGCACGGTGGGGTATTTGAGCATCAGCTGCGCGGTATCTTCGAGCAACGCCAGTTCCTCGCCGGTGCAGGGTTCGAGCGGCGAATAGGTGCGGATATTGTCCTGCAGGTGCTCCATGTAGGTCATGCCGCTCAACACGGTCAGCACTCCGGGCCAGGAACCCGCGTAGCGGAAGGCCCACGAAGCGGTGCTCTCGGTCGGACGGCGCTCCTTGAGCCGTTCGACCAGATGGTCGTTCAGCCGCGAAAGGCGCCCGCCGAGCAGCGGCTCCATGATCACGGCCGGGATGCCGCGCTTCTCCAGCTCGCCGTAGAGATATTCGGCATTGACGTTTCTGTCCGAAGCATGCTTCCAGTCGACGTAGTTCATCTGGATCTGGACGAAATCCCACCGCGCCTCGCCGCTGTCGTGCATGGCCAGCAGGTGGTCGAAAACCTTCTGATCGCCGTGGAACGACCACCCGAGGTTGCGGATGCGCCCGGCCTCGTGCTCGCGCAGCAGAAAGTCGAGCACGCCGCAGTCGATAAAACGTTCGTTGAACGTCTCGATGCCCTTGTCGCCGCCCACAGCGTGCAGCAGATAGTAATCCAGATAATCCGTTTGCAAGTCGCGAAGCGACCGCCGGTACATCTCCTCCGAATCCTTGAATATCCGAGCGGGAGACATTCCCCGCCCTGCCATACGGTGATTGGACATCTTCGTGGCGATGAACACCTTCTCGCGCGGATGGCGTTTGAGGGCGATACCCGTCGATTTTTCGGAAAAGCCCTGTATGTAGACGGGGGCCGTGTCGAAATAGTTGACCCCGTGGGCGATGGCATAATCGACCAGCTCGTTGACGGCCTCCTGGTCGATCGGGTTGCCGTCGGCCGCCGGCGACTCCAGCAGGGGCCAGCGCATGCAGCCGTAGCCCAGCAGCGACACGCGGTCGCCCGTCGAGGGGCAGGTCCGGAAGGTCATCCGATCGGTCGGGACCTCACCCGCGGCGGCAGCGCTCGGCGCCGTACCTTTCGTCTTACAGCCGTAAAGGCCGGCCGTTGCGGCGGCCGCGCCGACACCGAACGTTTTGAGGAATTTCCGGCGGTCTATCTTTTTCTTCTCCATGTTTTCTTGCGTTTAGACGGTTCTGTGGCGCGAATGGCCTTCGACATAAATGGCGCTGAACGGACGCGCCGGACAGAGATTCTCGCAGGCCCCGCAGCCGATGCAGCGTTCTTCGTTCACGGCGGGGATGCGCGGCGACTTGGGGTCGTCGGGGTCCCGGCGCACCATCTTGATCGCTCCGGCGGGACAATGGCGCGCACAGTTGTTGCAGCTGACGCCGTCGGTATTGACCACGCAATTCTCCGCAATCCACACCGCATGGCCGATCTGGATCGACGATTTCCCGGCGAGGTCGGTCAGGCGGATGGCGCCCGTGGGGCACACCTCGGCGCACTTCGTGCACTCCGGACGGCAGTATCCGCGCTCGAACGACATTTCGGGCTGCATGAGGGTCATCAGCTTGCCCGACGGACGCAGCACCTGATTGGGACACACCGAAACACACAACTGGCATCCCGTGCAATGGGCGTTGAAGTGCCGCAGGCTCTGCGCTCCGGGCGGAACGACGGGCGTGGCACGGTTCGGAATCTTCTTGTCGACGATCACCGCCAGCCCGCCGTCGACCTTCTTCTCCTGCGCCCGGAGCGCGGAGTAGGCCACGATGCCCGCCAGGCCGAGGAACCGGCGGCGCGAAGCGTCGGAAGGCGTCTTTGCGGCGTCGGCCGCCGGTCTCTGCGGCGCGGGAGCCGGGTCCGGGTTCCGCCGCCGCAGCGTATAGGTGATGGCCCCCTGGCGGCAGTTTTCGAGGCAGTCCATACAGGCCACGCAACGGCTGTAATCAATTTTATGCGCCGCAGGGTCGATACACGACGCCTTGCAGTTGCGGGCGCAGAGCTTGCATCCGTTGCACTTCGAGGTGTCGAAACGCGGTTTGAACAGCGAGTAGCGGGCGAGGAATCCCAGCACCGTGCCCACCGGACAGATCGTATTACAATAGGTGCGGCCGTTGCGCCACGCAAGAACAAACAGCACGGCGAACGTCACGACGGCAACAAGCAGCGTGGAGAGGCTCTTCATCCAGACGTCGACCGAATAGAAGGCGTAGCTGTCCATGCGCCCGGCGATGTATGCCAGCAGGTTGTTGCCCCACGCGTAGACCGGGGCCAGCAGGTTCGAGGCGATGCGGCCGTAGGCGCTGTAAGGCGCGAGCAGCGAACCGACCCCCGCCAGCATCGCGGCGACGAACACGACGAGCATCCCCCGGCGCAGCCAGGTGAGGGCGGGGGAGTACGCGAAGCGGTTCCGGTGCTTTCTGCGCTTCCCGGAGGCCCACGAAACGATGTCCTGCATCACCCCCAGCGGGCAGATGACCGAACAGTACACGCGGCCGAAAAGAAGCGTCAGGATCACCAGGAACGCCACGACGCCGACATTCAGGGCCAGCAGGGCGGGCAGGAACTGGATTTTCGCCATCCAGCCGAACCACGCGTGAAGCGTTCCGGTAAAATCGAGGAACAGCAGCGTCGTCAGCACGAAGAAAAAGGCCGCGGCCGCAATTCTGATTTTTCGTAACATAGATTTAAGTCTGAATCAAGTGAATTTATTTCGGAACTCATGTCGTCTCGGACCGTCGCCGTGGCCGCCGGGCCGCCCGAGACGGGGGGGGACCGGATTCGGGAGCGACGCCACCGTCGGCGAATAATAGGGCCAGCGGATTGATTTCAATGCAAATTACTCAACCATTCAACCGTTTCGGGATCGCGGTGATCCAGAAAACTGCTCTCCGGACGGTCCAGCGAGGCGATCACGGCCATGTCCTCGGCATCGAGCGTGAAGCCGAACACGTCGAAATTCTCCGCGATGCGCTCCGCGTGCACCGACTTGGGAATGCAGACCACACCGCGCTGAATCAGCCAGCGCAGCACCACCTGCGCCACCGTCTTTTTGTACCGGGCGGCGACCGCCAGCAGGACTTCGTTCGAGAACAGCCCGTTCTTGCCCTCGGCGAAAGGCGCCCACGACTCGATCTGCACGCCCTTCGTGCGCATGAACTCCGCGGCGGCGGTCTGCTGGTGGAACGGATGGGTTTCGACCTGATTGACCGCCGGCGCGACCTCGTTGTGCAGAATCAGGTCCTGAAGGCGGTCGGGGTAGAAGTTAGACACACCGATGGCGCGGATGCGGCCCTCGCGGTAAAGCTCCTCCATGGCGCGCCACGAACCGTAGACGTCGCCGTAAGGCTGGTGGATCAGATAGAGGTCCAGATAGTCCAGCCCCAGCTTCGACATCGACTCCTCGAACGCCTTTCTGGCAGGCTCATAACCCGCGTCGCTGATCCACAGTTTCGTGGTGATGAACAGCTCTTCGCGGGGAACGCCGCTGCGACGGACGGCACGTCCCACGGCCTCCTCGTTGCCATAGGCCGCGGCGGTGTCGATCGAACGGTAACCGATCTTCAGGGCGTCGCCGACCGCCCGTTCGCAAACCTCCGGGTCCGAAATCTGATAAACGCCGAAGCCGAGGACCGGCATTTCGACGCCGTTGTTCAATTTTACGTATTCCATACCTCACTACTTTTTTATTTTTCCGGCAAAACTTCGTTCAGGCACGCAATGCCGTTCAGCGTGCGGGGATAACCGATATAGGGCAGCAACTGGGTCACGACGGCCAGCAGGGTGGCCTTGTCGTTGCCTATGTTCGCATTTCCGGCGATGTGGCCCTTCACCTGCGATTCGCAGCCCCCGAGCGAGACGAGCATCGAGAAGGTCAGCAGCTCGCGCATCTTCACGTCCAGGCCTCCGCGGGTCAGGAAATCGCCGAAGCAGTTGTCCGACAGGTAACGCTGGATGTGCTTCTGGTTCGCGGGGGCCGCCTCGCGCATCCCGTCGATACGCTCCGCGCCGAAAATCGACCGCTGCACCGCCAGCCCCTTTTCAAAGCGGTCCGCGGACGAGGTCGTCGACTGCCCCGCAAGCGGCAGCGTCACGCCGCGCGCCTCCAGCACCTCGTTCGTAATCCCTACGAAGTCGGCGACCTTCGCCATGCCGACGTAGGGAACGGCCTGATAAAGCGCCTCTTTCACCTCGACGGGCGTCACTCCGGCGTTCAGCGCGCCTTCGAGCGTCGTCCGATAGGCGGTCCGGCCCTGCGAAGCGATGTTCGAGGCCAGGATGCACAGCATGCGCGTCCGCGTGTCGAGCTGGCCGTAGGCGGTCACTTCGCCGAGCGCAAAGTTACCAAAAATTTCAAATAATTCGGGGTCCGCATCCCCAAGTTCCGGCATTCCGCCCGGAAACAATTCGGCCAGGCGGCGTCGGACGTCTTCACCCAGGCGGGAGGCCGGGGCCGGGACGGAAGCCGTCGCTGCCGCATATTGCGCGTCGTCGACCGGTTCGAGCCATGTATTCTCGTTGGTCGCGGGATTGCACGCGACGGCCAGATGCGAGAACCAGCTGTCGGGAGCCGCGCCGTGCCAGTGGACCACGTCGGGCGCGATCTCCACGATGTCGCCCGGAAGCAACGTCCGGGCCGGACGGCCCTTCTCCTGATAATAGCCCCGGCCCCCGACGGCGATCAGGAGCTGGCCGCCCGTATGGCTGTGCCAGTTGTTGCGGCATCCGGGCGAAAAGGAGACGTTCGACACGGGCGCGTTCAGCCGCTTGTCGTCCGTCAGCGGAGCGAGCCAGGCCTGCCCGACAAAGTACTTCGAAAACTGTTCCGGCAGTTTGTCGCCCACGGGAAACGGGCTGACTTTTTTCGGTATTTCCATATTTTGAGCATTTAAGGATTGCAGGATTCCGCCCGAAAAAAGGGCTGCGGCGGTCAGGGCCGCGAAGAGGATTCGTTTCATCGGTTCAAAAGAATGGTTTCACGATGCAAAAATAGGGCATTTCGCGCAACGGTTCCGTACCCCGATTACGGTTCGGCATACCATTATTACAGAGCGGCGTCATTTTCGGTCGGGTGAAGACCGTCTGCACGCAAAACCGGTTCTGCGCCCCAGACACAGAACCGGATCAAAAACGGATCGGCAGACGACTGCCTCCGAAACCGGCGTCTCGCACACCGGAAGTGAGGGGGAGGGGTCAGCCCCGCCGGCCCTGATTGGCGACGGCCTCCATCAGGGAGGCGATCTCGGCCGGGTCGCCCAGGAAATAGTCCTTCACACAGCCCAGCCCCTCGTCGAATTCGAAGACGTAGGGCACGGCAGTCGGAAGGTTGAACTCCGAAATGGCCTCGTCCGAAATCCCTTTCAGGTTCTTGATGATGCCCCGCAGGCTGTTGCCGTGGGCCACCACAAGCAGTTGGTCGTGATGTTTCAGCGAAGGGAAAATCACATCGTTCCAATAGGGCAAAATC
>OGIE01004420.1_pt1 | contig 13325 bp, 16 predicted proteins | sample 1571581 | NCBI WGS metagenome assembly OGIE01 (sample SAMEA2582021, study PRJEB24529) | metagenome | biome: Human gut stool | place: China | collected 2011
CGTAATGCACACTAGAACCTGAATCTAGCGAGTCTGCCAATTCCACCACTCGCGCATTGATGAGCCTCACCCCAAAAGGGGACCCATCGGAGGATCACTCCGATGGGATTTGTGGCGGAGAAGGAGGGATTCGAACCCTCGAGACCCTTTAGGAGCCTACATGATTTCCAATCATGCGCCCTCGACCAACTAGGCGACTTCTCCATAGCTGTGTCCAGTTCACGAAAACTGATTCACTTGACTGTCCTGTGAGACAGCGTTATTAGTATATCAGAAACAGGTAAAAAGTCAAGCCCTTTTTGGAGTTTTTCAAAAAATTTTGCGTTTCCGATCGGAGCGCCTCACTGGAACTGCCATCCTGCCGGGGCGGAGATGTGAATGCCCTCTTGCGCCGCCGGGAAAAATAAGGTAGAATATAGCTTACAAACGCAGTCGAATAACGCTATGAAAATGGAGGAGTTCTTATGGAGTGGATCATTGTTCCCATCCTTATCATCCTGATTTTGCTGCTGATCGTCAGCAACATCGTCATCGTGCAGCAGTCCCGGGCCTATGTGGTGGAGCGCCTGGGTGCGTTCCGCACCGTATGGAATGTGGGCCTGCACTTGAAGGTGCCCTTTATTGAGCGCGTGGCCAAAAAGGTCAGCCTGAAAGAGCAGGTAGCGGACTTCGCGCCCCAGCCTGTGATCACCAAGGATAACGTCACCATGCAGATCGACACGGTCATTTATTTCCAGATCACCGACCCCAAGCTGTACACCTACGGCGTGGAGCACCCCATGAACGCCATTGAGAACCTGACAGCCACCACCCTCCGCAACATCATCGGCGATATGGAGCTGGACCAGTCCCTCACCAGCCGCGACACCATCAACTCCCGGATGCGCTCCATTCTGGACGAGGCCACGGATCCGTGGGGCATCAAGGTCAACCGCGTGGAGCTGAAGAACATCATCCCGCCCAAGGAAATTCAGAACGCCATGGAAAAGCAGATGAAGGCGGAGCGGGAGCGCCGGGAATCCATTTTGCAGGCCGAGGGCCAGAAGCAGAGCCAGATTCTGGTGGCCGAGGGTGAGAAGCAGTCCGCCATTCTCCGGGCTGACGCCGCCAAGCAGGCCAAGATCATGGAGGCCGAGGCGGAAAAGACCGCAAAGATTCTGGCGGCCGAGGCAGAGAGCGAGGCCATTATGAAGGTTCAGCAGGCCACGGCGGACGCCCTGAAGCTGCTGAACGAGGCGGCCCCCAACGATCAGGTGGTGAAGCTGAAAGCGCTGGAGACCATGACGAAGGTGGCGGACGGCAAGGCCACGAAGATCATCATCCCCAGTGAGCTTCAGGGTCTGGCAGGCTTGGCTGCCGGTGCCAAGACCGTATTTGAAACGGAAGACCCCAAGGCATAATGCCGATAATCAGGCCCCGCAGTCAGAGGACTGCGGGGCTTTTTTTACAAACACTGAACCTATTAAAAAATTCATATCTGGCATTTGAAATAGGTTCAGCCATCTGCTACCATGAGGGCATCTCAAAATTGGAAGTGTTTTTTATGGAACAGAACAAGCGAAATATCAACAAGCTGACCATGCTGGGCATGATGACCGCACTGGTCTTTGTCAGCAACTATCTCCGTGTGACCATGCCTATCGCCATCGGTGGGCGGACCTCCTTCACGCTGGCAAATATCATGTGCTGCCTGTCCGGCCTGCTGCTGGGACCTGTGGGCGGCGCGGCCTCCGGCGTGGGATCCGCCCTGTATGATCTGACGAACCCCGCCTACGCGCCGGAATGTTGGATCACCCTCATTACCAAGGGCGTGATGGGACTGGTGGCCGGTCTTGCCATGGCGGAGCGTGAAGAACCCAAGTATGGCCGCTGCACCGTGGCCGCCGCACTGGGCTGCGTGGCTTATTACATTCTCTATTTCTTCAAGTCCTTTGCCTATGACGGGCTGCTGATGGGCGGCCTCACCGCCGCCACGGCGGCTGCGGCCCTGCCTTTGAAAATCCCCGCCTCTCTTTTTAATGGCGCGGTGGCCATTCTTCTATCGCCCCCGCTGTGCCTCGCTCTGCGGCACGCGTTGAAGCGGGCGCATATCCAGCTCCCCTGATATACGGCCATCCCAAGCCCGGTCCTTGCGCGGCGGGTCCCCCTGCGGGCCGCCCGGAAAGACCGGGCTTGCTTTTTGCCGGAAAATAAGTATAATGAAAAAAGTTGCATTTCCCAGTAAAGGAGCTTTATGCCTGTGAACGAATTTTTAGAGCTGTTTTTGACCTTCGCCAAAATCGGTGTCATGACCTTTGGCGGCGGCTACGCCATGCTGCCGATTCTTCAGCGGGAGGTTGTGGAAAATAAGCATTGGGCCACAGAGGAGGAACTGATGGACTATTACGCCATCAGCCAATGTACGCCGGGCGTCATCGCCGTGAACATCGGCACATTTATCGGCCAGAAGTACAAAGGGGTTCTGGGCGGCATTGTTGCCACGCTGGGCGTTGTGCTCCCCTCGCTGATCATCATCTCCATTTTAGCGGGCCTCATCACCAATTTCTCTCACCTTGCCTGGGTGCAGAACGCCTTTGCCGCAATTCAGGTGTGCGTGTGCGTGCTGATTTTCAATGCCGTTTTAAAGCTGCTGAAAAAATCCGTCATTGACAAGCGCACCACCGTGATTTTTCTGCTGGTAGCGGCAGGCAGTCTGTTTTTGACCATTTCCCCGGTGTGGTTCGTGCTGCTGGCGGCCATTGCAGGACTTGTGCTGAAGAATCTGGAAGAGAGGGCCGCGAAATGAGCATTTACATTCGTTTATTCTGGGAATTTTTCAAAACCGGCCTGTTCGCCATTGGCGGCGGCATGGCCACACTGCCCTTTCTGAAAAACATCGGTGCCGTCACCGGCTGGTACACCCAGACGGAACTGATGAATATGGTGGCAGTCTCGGAGTCTACTCCCGGCCCCATCGGCGTCAATATGGCGACCTATGTAGGCTTTACCGTGGCCGGTATCCCCGGCGCGGTCATCGCCACCATCGGTGAGATAACGCCCTCCATCATCGTGATTCTCATTGTGGCGGCCATGCTGACAAAATTCCGGGACAGCAAATATGTAGCCAACGCCTTTTACAGTCTGCGCCCCGCCTCCTCCGGCCTTATTGCCGCCGCCTGCGCCGGTGTGGTGCTTCAGGTATTGCTCCGGGTCAACAGCTCTGCCACCGGTCTATGGAACAGCTTCCAGTGGGCCGGTTCTCTGAACTATATGGGCCTTGTCCTTGCGGCGGTGCTGCTGGTGCTGACCAACTGTGTCAAGGCCACTAAGGGCTGGCACCCCATCGTGTTCATCGGTATTTCCGCCGTGGCGGGCATTGTTCTGCGCTTTGGCGGCGTATAATTCACTGCTGCTTAAAAAGCGGGTCTGAGTAAAACTCAGACCCGCTTCAGCGTGTCGAAAAAGTCTTTTCTCCCCGCTGAACAAGTTTTCAGAACTTCATAAAAGTTCTGAAAACTAAGGATTTCAATGGCGCAGGACACCCTTCTTGGGTTTCCCGCGCACACCCTTCCTTACCGTTGCGGAGGATTTACCACTTGATCGACAGTCTCAAGCGGGTCTGAGTAAAACTCAGACCCGCTTTTTTGATACTGCAAATGTCTCACAGCGTTGTGGCCTGCGGCGCACACAGCTCCCGCAGTACCTCCACGGCCTCGTCCATAATACGGGAGAGCGTCAGCTCTCGGACGCCCACCACGATCTTGCCGCAATGGCTGTTCACTGGCAGCAGCACCTTCTGGGCGCGGCTCTGGCCGATAGCCACGGCGATGGCGGGGGTGATCTCCCCCATCAGGGCGTCTGCCATCAGAATACCGATGGGCCCGGCGATGATGTCCGCATCCCGGCAGGCTACCAGCACCGGGTTTTCCCCGGTAGCCCCCCGATCCGCCCCTGCTTTCATCATGGCGGCGGTGGCAATGGCGTTGGTTCCCACCACCAGCGTTTCAAGGGGCAGTCCGGCGGCCTTGACCCGCTCGGTCAAAAGCGCGCCCATGCGGCCGCTCTGTCCGTCAATAATGACCAGCTTCATACGTCCTCCTTCAGCCGCAGCGTACAGCGCGCCACTGTGGCAGTTTCCTGAAAATAGGCGGTCTCCAGCGGAATCCACCGCTCAAAAAAGCGCTGTCCCCATTCCGCTCCGTTGCGGGATAAGATCCGGCGGCGCTGGGTCTCCGGCGTGACGTCCAGAAAAACGGACAGGTCATAATACTTCTCCAGCGATGGGTGGAGGCTGTAGGCCCCCTCCACGATGTTCAGCCGCGCGGGCCGCACCGTCACCGGCGGCCGCAGGGTCATGGTCCCGCAGTCAAAGGGGCGGTAGACCGCCGCCTCGCCCCGGCGGAGGGGCACCAGCACCTCCGCCTCCAGCCGCTCCCGGTCCATGTTGCCCCCGGGCTGGGCGAAGCGCTCCGGCGTCCGCTGCTCCGGCCGGAGGAAGAAATCATCCGCGTGGAAAACGGCGCTGTCCGGGTACAGCTCCGAAAGCTCCCGCGATAGCGTGGTCTTGCCGCTGGCAGCGCCGCCCTCAATGGCCAGCAGCACCCGCTCCTGCGCTGCCAGCGCACCGTCAATGGTCTCCAGCAGCGGCAGCAAATGGGTATAGTGCCGGTGCAGCACCCGGTAGGCCGGGTGGTAGGCCGCCCGGTAGTCTGCCGAGTGGTGACAGGCCGGATAGCCCGCCGCCTGCCAGCGTGCCAGCTCTGCCTCCGCCTCTGCGGCGTTATAGGGCAGCGCCCCCTCTGTCAACAGTTCCCGCAGGACGTCCAGCCGCGCCTCCAGCGCCGCCGTGTCCTCCCGGGGCATGGCGGCAGACAGCGCAAAGGCCCGGGCCAGCGTGGAAGGTGTCAAGACACCTGCTAAAATCCCCAGCGGCACCCGGTCCCACAGCCCATCCAGCGGCTCGATGTCCCGGCAGGACGGAACCCCCGCCGCCAGCTCCTCCCGGATGCTCTGCTCGGCAGCAGCGACGTCGGAGATGAGATGACCGCAGCCGAACGTGCTCTGGTACAGCGCCTTGCAAAGGTCCTGAAGCCGTGATTCCGGCCGGTTTGCCATCTGCGCGCGTAAAAATTCTCTTGTCGCTGCCGTGTCCATGTCCGCTCGTTCCTTCCCGATCTTGTTTTCTGTCCCTTATCATACCCTGTTCCGCCCCCGCCTGCAAGCCCTTTTCCCCCGTAATTTGCGGGATATTAAGCCTGTGTAAAATTTTTTGATTCTCTCGACAAAAAGGGACAGAAAATGCAGTCGGATGTCTGTATGATAGAGCCAATCACCGCAGAAAATGCTTTTCAAGACCGTATCAAAAAATTATGAGAACAAATGTGGAAGGTAGAAAGGACAACTGAACATGAATACATTAACGAAGGAATACACCCTGCTGTTCAACACCATCACCGATGCGGAGGAGGCCCTCCGCCAACTGAGCCTGACGCTGATGGAGGCCCAGCGGCGGGCCGAGGAGTTGTTTTTGGAGGCGGAACAGGAGGCGCCCGCCGAAAAAGGCGCATAGACACCGTGACAACTGCCGCCAAACGTGGTATGCTGTACATACTTACTTTTACCACAGGAGGCGGCTATGCTGCACATCGGCTGTCATTTATCCTCTGCCAAGGGGCTTTGCGCCATGGGACGTCAGGCATTGGCATTGGGCGCGGACACATTCCAGTTTTTTACCCGCAATCCCCGGGGGAGCCGCGCCAAGGCGCTGGACGCCGCCGATGCGGACGCCCTGACGGAACTGCTGCGGGAAAACCGCTTTGCCCCCATCATCGCCCACGCGCCCTATACGCTGAACCTCTGCGGCGCGGCGGAAGAAAACCGCCGCTTCGCCCAAGCGCTCATGCGAGACGATCTGGAACGGATGGAGCACATTCCCGGTCAGCTCTACAATTTCCACCCCGGCAGCCATGTGGGACAGGGCGTGGAGACCGGCATCGCCTACATAGCCGAGGGGCTGAACGCCGTTCTGACCCCGGAGCAGACCACCACAGTCCTGCTGGAGACTATGGCGGGCAAGGGCACCGAGGTCGGCAGCCGCTTTGAGGAGCTGCGGAAGATCTGGGACCGCGTGGAGCAAAGGGATAAGGTGTACATCTGTCTTGACACCTGTCATGTGTCCGATGCCGGATATGACCTTGTGCACGATTTGGACGGGGTTTTGACGGAGTTTGACCGCGTGATCGGCCTCGACCGGCTGCGGGCCGTGCACCTCAATGACAGCCTGAACCCCTGCGGCAGCCACAAGGACCGCCACGCCCGCATCGGCGAGGGTCAGCTCGGCTTAGAGGCCCTGGCCCGAATCGTGACGCATCCCGCGCTGCGGGGATTGCCGTTTTGTCTGGAGACCCCCAATGACCTGCCGGGCTACGCCCGGGAGATCGCCCTGATGCGTGAGCGGGCACAATAGCGAAAATATCTTTCATTCGTCAAAATACCCCCACGGAAAACCGTTGGGCATTTTTTCATCTCCGGGCGCATAGGTTTGTCCCAAGAGGTGAAGCGCATGAAACGAAAGAACCGATTTTCCGAGCTGCTGCGGCCCCTCGGCGCACTGGCCCTTGCCGGGGCAACGCTGTGGACTGTCAGCGTCACAGCAGGCAGCGCCACCGCCGCCGACGCATGGGCGGCGCTGCGGCAGGAGGTGCCGCTAACGCTGCTGCGGTGGCAGTTAGGGGACCCCGGTTTGCCAGACGGACTTTCCCCGGCGGCGGTGCTGACGCTGAGTCAGTCCCCGCTGCTACTTTCCGCGCGGCGGGACATTTACGAACTCCGCCGCCAGAGCGAGGAAACGCCGGAGGCTGAGGCGCCTGCCCCGGTGACGCAGCCGATAGAGGAAACGCCCCAGACGCCGGAGGCCGAGACTTCCGCCGGAACGGACAACGGCGTGGCCGCCAAGACGCTGATTCCCACAGACCCCAGCGGCTACACGGTTTTTGGCCGGGTGTACATCAGTAATTCCACAAAATACACCCTCTCCAGCGAGGAGCTGCAAAAGCCCTTTGCCGCCGAGCTCACCGGCGAGGCGCCGCAGGTGCTGATTCTCCACACCCACGGCAGTGAGGGCTACACGCCGGTACCGGGTACGGAGGTGGTCTGGTCCGGGGACTGCCGCACCACGGACACCCGGTACAATGTGGTCCACATGGGGGACGCCATTGCGGAGGAACTGGGGAAGGCGGGTATTTCCGTGCTCCATGACCGCACGCTCTATGACTATCCCGAATATGCCGGGGCCTATGACCGGGCGCTGCCGGCCATTGAGGCGGCGCTGAAGCAGTATCCCTCCATCCACTTTGTCCTCGACGTTCACCGGGACGCCATTGAGGACAGCGCCGGGAACCAGATCAAGGTGGTGTCGGACATCGACGGTGTCGGCACCGCCGCCCAGCTTTCACTGGTGGTAGGCAGCGATGGCGGCGGGCTGAGCCATCCGGACTGGATAGAAAACCTCCGGCTGGCCGCAGCGGTACAGGAACAGGTGCTCACGGACTACCCCACGCTGATGCGGCCGCTGCTGCTGCGGAACTCCCGCTACAATCAGCATGCCACCCACGGCTCGCTGCTCCTTGAGGTTGGCACTGCCGGCAACGCCCCGGAAGAGGCGGAGCTGTCCGCCCGCCTGTTTGCCCGGGAGCTGGTGCAGGTATTGGAGGAACGGAGCAAATAGGTGCACAATAGACCACGCCCCCGGCCGTTGGCCGGGGGCGTGGTGCGTTGATAGAATTGCTTTTTGCTCAATCCTGCTTCGGCAGGCCGGACACCAGCCGCTTTTCCTTCCACTTCCCCCGCTGGAAGCGGATGGTGAACAGCAGCCCCCGGAGACATTCGTCACAGGCCATGGCGATCCAGATACCGGCAAGGCCCCAGCCCAGCACATCGCCTAAAAGCCAGCTTCCGCCGACGGACACCAGCCACATACTGAAAATACCAACGGTCACGGGATACCAGACATCGCCGGCGGTGGTCAGCCCCCGGACCATGACAATGTTGATGGAGCGGCCGATCTCCAGCGCAAATTCCACGTAGAGAATCTGGCGGCCCAACTGGTGAATCACAGGGTCGGCGGTGAAAATACTGTAAATGGGGTCGCAGAAAATGAGGATCACCAGCGTCAGAAGCTCCGAGGCCGCAAGGGCAATGCGGATGGTGGACCAGACCCGGGGGCACACCTCCTTCAGCTTTCCCGCGCCGATCATGTAGCCCAAAATGATTTGAGTGGCCTCCGCCGCGGCGATGGAGTACACGTAGGCAATGTTGGCCAGCATACTGCCGTAGACCTTGGCGCTGACCGCCGCCGTACCCATGAGATTGATGAAGCGGAGGATGAATGTCTGGGACACGTTATAGGAAAGGGACTCCGAGCCGGAGGGCAGGGCGATCCCCAGCAGGGAGCGGAACGTAGACGCCGGGAAGGGCCGGAGATATCGGAGGGAAAAGCGGACGGGACACTTTTTCTTCAGCGTGAGATAGGCCAGCGTCAGCCCTACGGCCTTGGAAATATCCGTGGAAATGGCCGCGCCGGTGACGCCCAACTGCGGCAGACCGAAAAAGCCGTTGATGAGGATGGCATTGCCCGCCACGTTCAAAAGGTTCATCACCACGGAGACCGCCACCACCTCCTTGAGCAGCGTATAACTGCGGAGAATGGCGCACAGCTCGATATAAAGGCCCTGCAGCAGCACGCCGCCGCCCACAATACGGGTATAGAGGCAGGCCCCGGCAAAGGCGTCCTCCGGCGTCCGCAGCAGGCGGAACAGCACCTCCGGGTCCAGCAGCAGGAAAAGTCCCACCGCAAAGCTGAACACGGCAATGACCGTCATGCCCACCGTGGCGATCTCGTCGCATTCCTCGCCGGTGCGGCCCGCGCCGATGTGCTGCGTCAGCAAAATGGTGGAGGCGGTGCTCATGGTGGTCAGCACAATGATGACCACGTTCATCACCTGATTGCCGTTGCCGATGGAGGCTACGGCGGCAGAGCCGAAATGGGCGATCATGAACTGGTCCATGTTGCCCACTAAAAGCTGCAGCAGCAGCTCGGCAAAAATCGGCAGGGACAAATGAAAGACCCGCTTTGTCTGCGGGGAAAAATGCAGCGGCATATCGGTGCTCCTTTATGGGAAAAAGTGTAAGAAATCGTTTATATCGGAGCAAGTATATGCAAAACCTGACCGCGCCGCAAGCGGCAAAGCGCCGAAAGATACGCCAAAAGGGCCGTATCTTTCGGCGCTTTTTACGGTTTGTGCGTTTATTTCCGGTACTCCTCCGCCAACTGGCAGTAGCCCCGGGCGGATTCCCGCACACCCTCGATCTCCGCCTCCGTCAGCGGGCGGATGACCTTGGCAGGGCTGCCTAAGAGCATGGAGCCGGCAGGGGCGTCCATTTTTCCGGTGACCAGCGCGCCGGCGCCCACAATGCAGTTATCGCCGATTTTCGCGCCGCTTAAAACGGTGGCGCCCATACCGATGAGCACGTTGTCACCCACGGTACAGCCGTGGACAATGGCGCCGTGGCCGATGGTGCAGCCCGCGCCCACGTGGGTCTCCTCGTGCAGTGCGGCGCAGTCCTGAATGTTGGTATTCTCTCCCACAGTGATGGTCCCTTCATCCCCGCGGAGCACGGCGTTGTACCACACACTGACGTTTTTCCCCAGCGTGACGTTCCCAACAATAGCGGCGCCGGGACAGACCAGAACGGTTTCATCAAAGCTCGGTTTAGCGAACATGGTAAGTCTCTCTTTCCTTTCGATTGACTGCCACCAGATTAGATGGCAAAATTTCCGTTGACGAACACCGGCACCTCACGCCCGTCATGAGTCGTGCCGACAATGGAGAGGTCGGCAGTGCCCACCATGAAATCCACATGGGTCATGGAGTAGTTCAGACCGTGGGCCTGCACCTCCTCCCGGGTCATGGACTCGCCGCCCTCAATGCACTCGGGATACGCCTCGCCGAAGGCCAGATGGCAGGAGGCGTTTTCATCAAACAGGGTATTGTAAAACAGAATCTTCTGGTTGGAAATGGGACTGTCATAGGGCACCAGCGCTACCTCGCCGAAGTAGCTGGCCCCCTCGTCCACACTGATGGCGGCCTTTAAAAATTCCTCGCCCTTTTCGGCGTGGGCCTCCACGATTTTTCCGTCCCGGATGACAAAGTGGAATTTGTCGATGATGTTTCCGTCATTCACCAGCGGCATGGCGGCGTAGACCACGCCGTTGATGCCGGTTTTCAGCGGCGCGGTGAAAATTTCCTCCGTAGGCATATTGGCTACAAACTCCACGCCGTTTTTCATCACGGAGTTGCCCGCCGCCCACAGGTGGTCTTCCGGGAGCTGGATGGTCAGGTCGGTGCCGAGGCTGTTGGTATAGTGCAGATACTTGAAGTGATGGCGGTTCAGCAGGTCCTTGCGGCGGGCCAGCGTTTCCAAATGGCGGCGCCAGGCGTACACGGCGGAGCCATCCCCCTGAATGCGGACCGTTTTGAAAATGGCCTCCCACAGCCGATCCATGGCCTCGTCCTCCGGCAGATCCGGGAACACGGTCCTGGCCCATGAGGGAATGGGGACGGAGGCGATGCACCACGGGAAGCCGTTGCTCATCTGCAGCCGGTCAAAGACCTTTCGCATAACGGAGCCGGACTTCTGTGCCCGTACCAGCCGGTCCGGGTCCACGCCCTTCAGCGTCTCCGGGTCCGAGGCGGCAATGGCCAGATAGGCCGCGCCCAGCTCGGCATAGTGGGTGAAATATTCCTCCCGCCACGCCAGCACCTCGTCAAACACCGCACTGTCGGCCCGGAGGTATTTCTGCCGGGTGAGATGATCGTCGCTCCAGTTCATGACCACCTCCCGGCAGCCGCAGTTGTAGGCGGCGTCGGCGCACAGGCGGGCAAAATGGGCGCATTCCACCGGGCTTGAAATAATGACGGTCTGGCCCTTCTGGACGTTCAGGCCCACCTCTATGACCAGCTTTGCGTATTCAAACAGCTTTTCTTCCATGCTTGGTATCCTTTCCCGCATTTTCTGCGAACGATTTTACTTCACTGCTCCGTCAGGCGGTCCTTACGCATACTGATGAGCACGCCGTTGACCTCCGCCCCTAAAATCAGCGTCACGGCGGTGAGGTTCAGCCAAATTAGCACCACAATGATAGCGCCGATGGAGCCATATAAAAGAGAGTAGTGTGAAAAATGATTGGCGTAATAAGAATAAAGACCGCTTACAACCATCCATGCCGCAAGGGAAAAGAGCGTCCCCGGCCAGATGTTCCGCATGGGCTGGAGCGTATCCTGCGCCAGCGCGTACAACAGCAGCAGTGCGAAAAAGCTCACGGCTCCCGCCGCCGGGAACCGCAGGTGCACCCACAGTGCCGCCATCCACTCCGGCAGATGGAAATGATTTACGGCGTACCACAGCGCCCGCTCCCCGAAGGTCATCAGCGTCAGCGTCAGGGCAATGGCGGCAATGAGCGTCACCGTGTAAAGCAGCACCCGGAGCCACTGGCTCACGGCTCCCCGGGGCGGCCCGAGATGATAGGCTGTCCGCACGGCGCCCATAAGAGAGTTGGTGGCCCGCATGGGGAAGTACACGGAAAATACCAGACCGAATACCATGAGCTGCGGGCTTGGGTTTTCCCGCACATAGGTCAGGTACAGCTCCGTCAGCTCCAGCACAACCTCCGGCAGAAAATCCGCAAGGACGGACACAATGCCCGCAACGTTCAGATTCAGCAGGCCCAGCAGAGCGCTGATGAAAATAAGGAACGGGAAGATCATAAACAGCAGATAAAACGCCAGCGCCGCGCTCTGGGTAGCCACGTTATGCTTGAGATAGCGGTGTGCCAGCAGCACCCAGAAGCGCAGAAATCGGTTTTTCGGCAGGGTATCGCCCCACATAGCAGTGTCTCCCTCTGAGAAAATTTTACTCCCACTTCGCCCAGATGTCCGGGCAGTAGCCCACGGTGGCGTCCTTTCCATTGCGGACGATAGGGGCATTGAACAGCTCCGGGTACATCAGCAGCTTTTCCTCCCGGGCCTCCGGGGTGATATAGGGCATATAAAGCTCCTCATAGGCCCGGCATTTTGTGTTCACCAGCGCGTCAAAGCCAACTTTCTGCTTGACGGAGTTGTACTCCCGGGGGGATAATCCCTTTGAGAGAAGGTCGATATACTGGTATTTGATGCGGCGCTCCTTGAACCACCGCTCGGCCTTTTTCGTGTCAAAGGACTTGGAGGAGCCAAAGATCTGAATATTCATAGCCATTTCCCTATTCTATCAAATTGGAGGAGCTCTTTATGACGGATGCAGTCAAAACATTGAAGGAATGGACCGACGCGGCCCATAAAATCGTCTTTTTCGGCGGAGCCGGAGTTTCCACAGAGTCCGGCATCCCGGATTTCCGCAGCACCGGCGGGCTGTACCATCAGGAGTGGAGCTATCCCCCGGAGACTATTTTAAGCCATACGTTCTATAAAAGCAATCCCGAAGAATTTTTCCGTTTTTACCGGGCCAAAATGCTCTGCCCGGAGGCCAAGCCAAACGCCGCCCACAAAAAGCTGGCCCAGTGGGAGCAGGAGGGGCGGCTGCTGGCCGTGGTAACGCAGAATATCGACGGGCTCCATCAGGCGGCGGGCAGCCGAAACGTCTATGAGCTTCACGGCAGCGTGCACCGCAACCACTGCGAGCGCTGCGGCAAATTTTACAGCCTCGACCACATTCTGCATACCACCGGCGTTCCCCGGTGCGCCTGCGGCGGCATCATCAAGCCGGATGTGGTGCTCTATGAGGAAGCGCTGAACGAGCAGGTGATGGACGGGGCCGTGCAGGCCATCGCCGCGGCGGATATGCTCATCATCGGCGGAACATCCCTGAACGTGTGGCCTGCGGCGGGGCTTATCAACTATTTCCGGGGAGAGCATCTGGTGCTCATCAACAAGTCAGCGGTGGCCCGGGACCTGACTGCGGACCTTGTCATCACCGACCCCATCGGAGAGGTCCTTGATCAGCTTTGACCCCTTTCCCGGCCCAAAATGGGCCGGGAAAAATTTTTCAAAAAATGCAGAATCATGGTTGACATTGGGGGCTTGAACGGATATAATAATCAAGCAGTCTTTTTAGGGCGGTTTTATTTTGCGGCTGTGCTGGAACTGGTAGACAGGCCAGCTTGAGGTGCTGGTGTCGATTCGACGTGTGGGTTCAAGTCCCGTCAGCCGCACCAGCTTTCCCAAAAAGATTGCCATACGCGCGAGTGGTGGAATTGGCAGACTCGCTAGATTCAGGTTCTAGTGTGCATTACG
>OGIE01004425.1_pt1 | contig 13310 bp, 12 predicted proteins | sample 1571581 | NCBI WGS metagenome assembly OGIE01 (sample SAMEA2582021, study PRJEB24529) | metagenome | biome: Human gut stool | place: China | collected 2011
GCGGACGTGAGAGAGCAGGTCTTCCGGGCAACCGTGGACCGCAGATGGTAGTTACCGATCTTGGTATCATGAAATTCGACGAAGAGACCAAGAGAATGTACCTGGCTTACTACTATCCATTCTCCTCTCCGGAAATGGTTCAGGAGAACACTGGTTTCGAGATCGATACCTCCAGAGCTCAGCTGATGGAAGGTCCGGATCCGGAGATCATCCGCGTTATTCGTGAAGAGATCGACCCAGGTCAGGCATTCATCAAAGTTCCGAAGGAGACTAAGTAATTAGCCTTCCATAGGGAATCAAGACAGATATCATTTCTGTCGATTAATTAGTTACTGATTGCAGGCGGGACAGGAGACGAACTGTCCCGCAAGCAATTCATTTATAACCATTTTTATTTTTTATTTTATAAGGAGAAAAGAAGACATGAATATGTATTCAATGCCAGGATATTTCCAGAATATGCCTACTGTTGGTAAAGCTCTGGTTAATCCGAATCCGGAAAACGAGCAGGAACTGAAGGCTGTTGAGAACGACATCCATGAGTCCATTAAGCAGGCTCTTGATGCTGGTATCACAACCGAAGAGAAGTTAAACGCACGTGGACAGCTTTCTGCTACACAGCGTATCAACGCCCTGATCGATCCAGGTACATGGTGCCCGTTAAACAGCCTTTACAATCCGGAAGACAACCGTTTCCAGACAACTAACGTTCTGAATGGTCTTGGCCGTGTAAATGGCAAATGGGTTTACATCATCGCTTCTGATAACAAGAAGATGGCTGGTGCTTGGGTTCCGGGACAGGCAGATAACCTGCTCCGTGCTGCAGATACCGCTAAGATGCTGCATCTGCCGTTAGTATACCTGTTAAACTGCTCAGGCGTTGAGTTCCCGAATCAGGACAAAGTATACCCGAACCGTCGTGGTGGTGGTACACCGTTCTTCCGCAACGCTGAGTTAAACCAGCTTGGTGTTCCGGTTATCGTAGGTATCTACGGAACCAACCCGGCAGGTGGTGGTTACCACAGCATTTCCCCGACTATCCTGATCGCTCATAAAGATGCGAACATGGCAGTTGGTGGCGCTGGTATCCTTTCCGGTATGAACCCGAAGGGTTACATCGATGAGGAAGCAGCAGAGCAGATCGTTAACGCTCAGATCGAGAACAGCAAACATCACGTTCCGGCTCCGGGTTCCGTGCCGATCCACTATGATGAGACCGGATTCTTCCGTGAAGTTTACGAGGATGATTTAGGCGTTATCGAGGGAATCAAGAAGTACATCAACTACCTTCCGTGCTTCAACCTGGAGTTCTTCCGTGTTGACAGCCCGAAGGCTCCGCAGCTTCCGGCTGAGGATCTGTACAGCATCATCCCGATGAACCAGAAACGTCCGTACGACATCTACGATGTAATCGGCCGTCTGTTCGATAACAGTGAGTTCTTCGAGTACAAGAAAGGCTACGGTCCGGAGATCGTTGCTGGTCTTGCAAAAGTTAACGGCCTTCTGGTTGGTGTTATCGCTAACGTACAGGGCTTACTCATGAACTATCCGGAGTACAAACAGGGTTCTGTAGGTATCGGTGGTAAGCTGTACCGTCAGGGTCTGATTAAGATGAACGAGTTCGTTACTCTGTGTGCTCGTGATAAGACACCGGTTATCTGGCTGCAGGATACCACAGGTATCGATGTAGGCGATGACGCTGAGAAGGCAGAGCTGCTTGGTTTAGGTCAGTCCCTGATCTACTCTATCGAGAATGCTAAGCTTCCGTCTCTGGAGGTTACTCTTCGTAAGGCAAGTGCTGCTGCTCACTACGTTCTGGGTGGTCCGCAGGGCAACAACACCAACGTATTCTCTATCGGTACAGGTGCTTGCGAGTACTACGTAATGCCGGGTGAGACCGCTGCAAACGCTATGTACTCCAGAAAGCTTGTTAAAGCTAAAAAAGCTGGCGAGCCGCTTCAGCCGATCATCGACAAGATGAACGCTATGATCCAGATGTACACAGACAAATCTCGTCCGAAATATTGTACAAAACAGGGTATGGTTGATGAGATCGTAGATCTGACCGATCTTCGTCCGTACATCCAGGCATTTACCGAGGCTTATTATCAGAATGCTCAGGCTATCTGCCCGATGCATCAGATGCTGGCTCCGAGATCTACTCGTGAGTTCATCAACTACGGTAAATAATTATCAAATTAAAACGGCATTGTGATAGGTGCCGCTAAGATAACATTTTAAAAAGAGAAGGCGCGTAAGTACGCGGCTGACAGTGATAGTGTAAATAGTGATAAGTAACAAATTGATAGTGTGAATAGTGTGAGGCTCTGGCGAAGCGGCTTGTCTGTATGACTGTAAATGAACCGTTTTGCCGGATGCTTGCAGATAAATCGGGCAAAGGAACTGGAACCTTTGCTCGATTTATTGGTATACTCAGGCAGATAAGTAATAAGTAATAGTTTTGTTAAGAATTATTTTATAACATTTTCAAGATTTTACAGCGACTTTTAGTTGATTTTGTGGTATTATGATGGGTGGAGACGATGTGATAGCACGGATCTGCCAAAACATCGTTGAAACAAAAATCAGGCATAGAAAGTCAGTATTGAAAGGAAAAAGATACATCATGAGCGAAATTTTCACTTTAGGTATCGACGTAGGCTCTACAGCTTCCAAATGTATCATCCTGAAGGATGGCAAGGAGATCGTAGGTAAGTCTCTGATTGACGTTGGAGCAGGTACCAGCGGTCCAAGCCGTGCCATCGAGGCAGTTCTGGAAGATGCAGGCCTCAAGAAAGAAGATATGGCATTCACACTGGCTACCGGTTATGGACGTACATCTCTGATGGACGGAATTGCCGATAAGCAGATGAGTGAGCTGTCATGTCATGCAAAGGGCGCTTATTTCCTTTTCCCGAAGGTTCATACCGTAATTGACATCGGCGGTCAGGACGTGAAGGTTCTTCGCGTTGAGGACGGTGTCATGACAAACTTCCAGATGAACGATAAGTGTGCAGCCGGAACCGGAAGATTCCTGGATGTTATGGCTCGCGTTCTCGAAGTTGAGGTAAGTGATCTAGGCCGTCTTGGCGCTATGTCCAAGAAGCAGGTAGGAATCAGTTCCACCTGTACGGTTTTTGCAGAGAGTGAGGTTATAAGCCAGTTGTCGATGGGAACGGATAAATGTGATATTATTGCCGGTATTCATCGTTCAGTGGCTCATCGTGTCACGGGTCTTGCCCACCGAATCGGTGTAGTGCCGGATGTCGTTATGACAGGCGGTGTGGCTCAGAACCAGGGCGTAGTAGATGCGCTTGAGGCTGAGCTTGGCGTAAAGATTTGTACATCCCCGCTGACACAGTATAACGGCGCGCTTGGCGCAGCCCTGATGGCATATCAGGTAGCCAGCCGTCAGAAGTAACTAAGTTAATTTTTAAGAATGGAGGATAATTATTATGGCAAAACAAGTTAGTCCTGGTGTTCTTGCGCTTCGTAAAGTCGTAGATGACGTACACAAAGAGGCGCGTGAGGCCAAAGCAAGAGGCGAGTTAGTTGGATGGTCTTCTTCCAAATTCCCGTGTGAGCTTGCAGCAGCATTTGATTTACACGTTATGTATCCGGAGAACCAGGCAGCTGGTATCGCAGCTAACCGTTACGGTGAGCTGATGTGCCAGGCAGCTGAGGATCTTGGATATGACAACGATATCTGCGGTTACGCTCGTATCAGCCTTGCATATGCAGCTGGTGTACGTGTATCCCGTAAGTATGATCCGGAGACTGGTGAATACATCATCGATCCGAGCACAGGTAAACCATTAAAAGATGCTGACGGCAACGTAGTGATGGGTGAAGACGGAAAACCGAAGAAGGATCCGAAGACTCAGACTCCGTATCTGCAGCTGGACAACCTGCTTGAGATTGAAAAACTCCCGGATGGTCCGGAAAAAGAGAAACGTCTTGAGGCTATTTCTCCGATTCGTCAGATGCGTATTCCGCAGCCGGATTTCGTTCTTTGCTGCAACAACATCTGTAACTGTATGACAAAATGGTATGAGAACATCGCTCGTATGTGTAACATTCCGCTGATCATGATCGATATCCCGTACAACAATACAGTAGAAGTTCATGATGAGAATGTTAAATACGTTCGCGCTCAGTTCGACAAAGCGATCAAACAGCTGGAAGAGCTGACAGGCAAGAAGTTCGACGAGAAGAAGTTCGAGCAGGCTTGTGCAAACGCTAACCGTACCGCTAAGGCTTGGCTGAAAGTCTGTGATTTCCTGCAGTACAAACCGGCTCCATACAGTGGATTTGACCTGTTCAACCACATGGCAGACGTTGTAACTGCACGTGCTACTGTAGCTGCTGGTGATGCTTTTGAATTACTTGCAAAAGACCTGGAAGAGACAGTTAAGAAGGGTGAGACCACAACTCCGTTCCCGGAGAAATACCGTGTTATGTTCGAGGGTATTCCGTGCTGGCCGAAACTGCCGGCTCTGTTCAAACCGCTGAAGACCCACGGTGTAAACGTTACTGCCGTTGTATATGCTCCGGCATTCGGTTTCGTTTACAACAACATCGATGAGATGGCTCGTGCTTACTACAAAGCTCCGAACTCTGTCTGCATCGAGCAGGGTGTTGACTGGCGTGAAGGCATCTGCCGTGACAACAAGGTAGATGGCGTTCTGGTTCACTACAACAGAAGCTGTAAACCGTGGAGTGGTTACATGGCTGAGATGCAGCGTCGCTTTACTGCTGACCTGGGTATCCCGTGTGCTGGTTTCGACGGCGATCAGGCTGACCCGCGTAACTTCAATGCTGCTCAGTACGAGACTCGTGTAGAGGGTCTGGTTGAGGCAATGGAAGCAAATAAGCAGGCAAAGGAGGCTAAATAACCATGAGTGTTAACGCATTATTAGAAGAATTTAAGGTAAAAGCTGCAACTCCGAAGCAGCAGCTTGCTGAATATAAAGCTCAGGGCAAAAAAGTAGTTGGTGTTCTTCCTTACTACGCTCCGGAAGAGCTTGTATATGCCGCTGGTATCGTTCCGATGGGTATGTGGGGTTCCAACACTAAGACCATCAGCCGTGCAAAAGAGTACTGCGCTACTTTCTACTGCACCATCGCTCAGTTAGCTCTGGAGATGCTGCTGGATGGAACTATGGATCAGTTAGACGGTATTATCACACCTACTATCTGTGATACTCTTCGTCCGATGAGCCAGAACTTCCGTGTAGCTATGGGCGACAAGATGAAAGTTATCTTCTTAGCTCATCCGCAGAACCGTTTCGAAGAGTTTGGTCTTCAGTTCTGTATCGATCAGTACAACCATGTTAAAGCAGATCTGGAAGAAATCGCAGGCAGAAAAATTACGGATGCTGATATCCAGGATGCTATCGTTGTATACAACAAGAGCCGTGCAGCTCGCCGTGAGTTCGTAAAACTGGCTAACGAGCACTGTGATGTTATCACACCAACCAAACGTTCCGCAGTTCTGAAGGCATTCTACTTCATGGAGAAGCCGGAGTACACTGCAAAGCTTGTCGAGCTGAACGCAGAGCTGGCTAAACTTCCTGTCTGTGACTGGAAGGGAACCAAGGTTGTTACCTCCGGTATTATCTGTGATAATCCGAAGTTGCTTTCTATCTTCGAAGAGAACAACATCGCTATCGCTGCAGATGATGTAGCACATGAGACACGTTCCTTCCGTGTAGATGCTCCGGAAGACGAGCTGGATCCGGTTAGAGCACTGGCTAAACAGTTCGCTAACATCGATTACGAAGTACTTCTGTACGATCCGGAATCTGACAAGAACCGTCGTGGTGAGTTCGTAGCTAACATGGTTAAAGAGAGCGGCGCTCAGGGTCTGGTACTGTTTATGCAGCAGTTCTGTGATCCGGAGGAGATGGAGTATCCATACCTGAAGAAAGCTCTGAACGATGCAGGCGTTCCGCACATCAAACTGGGTATCGACCAGCAGATGAGAGACTTCGGTCAGGCAAGCACTGCTATTCAGGCATTCGCTGACGTTCTTGCACTTCAGAAATAATAGAAGATTCGTTTGGGAAACTGAATGATGAGATAGAAACGCCCCCGCAGGAGATTTTCTTGCGGGGGCGTTTGTTTGGTGCGCCTAGCGGCATACATTTATTTATTCCTTAGTGGAGTCAGAAGAACTATTATTTGCAATTTGCTCATCCGTCACAGACCCCTGGCGGTAGCCGCTGCCTGGTTCCTGTTTGGAGTTCTTCTTTGGAGCATCCGGCTTTTTGTCTCCGGAAGTAGAAGAGGTTTCTTTGGACGGACCGGAGCTTCCGGAATTGCTGTGGCTGCCGGAGCTTCCGTTGGAATTGCTGCTATCATCGCTGGAAGAATCTTCGGATGAGCCGGTGCTGGAGTCAGAGCTTCCGGAATCTGGCGTCCTGCTGGAGCTGGTGGCTGTTTTTTTTGCCTTTTTGGAGGAGCCGTTCTGGAAATCGTCCCAGCTTTCGTTATCGAATTCATTGGAAGCCGCGGTCTGGCGGCTCTGAGCGATGCCGTTTACCGTCCAGGCGCCGTCTGCGTTTACAGTGTAGCCGTCCGGTGTCGTGGTGGAGGTTAGAAGCCAGCCTTCGGCGTCGAAATAGTAGCATTCGCTGACGCCGTCCTGGTTGCCGTCGATCCAGCGCCAGCCATTTGCCGCCCAGGTGTTGTCACCGTTGTCGTACCACCAGCGGGCGGCATTGTCACCAGCTCCATTTTTCCAGCTTCCTGCCATCGCCGGGAAAGCGACGGAGAGGGAGAGAAGACCGGTTGTTAAGCCTGCTAAAAATAAGCGTTTATTAATCATAAAGTGAAATCTCCTTTATTTCTCCTGCTTAAATGTATGTCCCATATAATAGGACAATTCTGCCGCACTGTGGCGGACCTGATCCTGCAGGTGCAGAAGATGTGTGTCATCTTCAATACGGGAATACGGTGCGATGATTCCGACCGAAGCGGAAATGCGTCCGTCAATACCGTAAATGGGAGCACCGATCCCGACTGCATCCGGGACGTATTCGCCGTGGGAAACGGCAATGCCCTTTTCACGGATGGTGCGGAGTTCTTCTGCCAATTCTGCGGGATCCGCCTTTGGAAATGCCTCAGGACGGGTTAAGCGTGTGTCCAGATAGCGGCGGATGTATTCGTCGCTCTGGAAAGCCAGAAGCGCCTTGCGGATCGCACCGCAGTGCAGATCCATCTCATAGCCAAATTCTTCGACGACCTTGAGGTGGTTCGGACCGTCCGTTTTGTCAAGTACCAGTCCCTTGTCGCCAACCTGGATGATCAGATAGGAATCCTCACGGGTACAGTAGGAGAGGTTCTTGAGAATCGGAAGCGCCGCATCCTGAATCCGCACATTGTCAGCCGCCGCCCGACCGAGAGAGATGAGGGCGGGACCAAGCTGGTAGGTGTGCGCGTGTTCATCGCGGATCACGTATTTTTTTTCACAAAATGTCTGCAAAATCCGGTGGATTGTGCTGGGCGGAAGCCCGGTTGATTCGGAAAGTTCTGCGATGGAATATTTGTGGTTGGCTTCTTTTAAAAGTTCCAGAAGTTCCATCGCGCGGAGAAGACTTTGTATCATGCAAAGAATCCTCCTGTGTTATTCTGTGATTTCCTCAACCGTCACGGTTGTGCTGTCATCCGGGGTTGCGTCGGAATCTTCTTTCTCGGAAGAAGATTCGCCGTCCTCGGAAACCGGAGCATCTGCGCGGACGGTTTCTGTTTTGACTGGTTCTTCGGAAGAGACATCTGCATCAGCCGGAGCTTTTTCGCTTTCCTCAGAATGTTCAGAAGTTTCCTCTGGAGTCTCAGCCGGAGCTTCCTTTTTCTCCGGATTTAAGGAAACATAGCTGCGTTCGGAGGCAGCTGTATCAGAAGCCTTGGAAGCTTCTTTATCGCCGGCATCGTCAAAATCATCGAAATCATCTTCAAAGTCGTGGAAATCCTCATCCAGTTCCTTGTGGAATGATTTATACTGTAAGACGTAAGAAACACCAGCTGCTGCAGCGCCGACGATAGCTGCCAGTGTCAGTAATTTACAAAAATGTTTTTTTGCCATGGTTGATACTCCTCTCTATACGATTCGATATCCTTATTGTAATACGAAACGCCTAAAAAATAAAGGGAATCTTTTGTGAACAACGGGAAGTGTGTGAATCACGTGTTACGGGGGACGTATGCGTGAACAGTAACACAGGGGCGGTAATTATGTACAGGAAGCATGAGAAAAATGCTTGTTGTCATACCGGAAATCATGTAGAATAAAATTATATATTTGCTAGGTGGTGATAAAAATAAAATGATGAATTTGAATACAAAGATGACGGCGCAGGAATTGGAACAAATGATTGCACAGATGGAAAGGATATTTACGGTTGTACGTATTTTAGATAAAGATCTGCTCCATAAGGTGGACGTGTGGAAGGGGGAACTTCGCTTCAAGGACTGCAAATGTTATTCGTTCTGGGAAAAAGGAAAAATTTGTGAGAATTGTGTGACGCAGCGCGCGCTTGCGACGAAGGGACAGTGCACGAAGCTTGAATTTATCGGTACGAGGATATATCAGGTCATCGCGAAGTATCTGGAGGTGGACGGAGTTCCCTGCGTGATGGAGATGATTTCCTGTCTGGATGATGACACGCTTCTTGACACAGAGGGCAGAGAAATATTCACAAAGGAATTTGCACACTACAGACGCGAGCTGTATGTGGATGCACTAACGGGGAGCTACAACCGGAAATATTTTGAAGAGCAGTTAAAAGAGCAGCGGATGGATGCCGGTATCGCGATGATCGATCTGGATGATTTCAAGACCTACAATGATATATATGGACATATGGTGGGCGATAAAGTGCTGATGACGGTGGCGACGGCAATTATAAGCTGTATCCGCAAGACGGACCGCCTGGTGCGTTATGGCGGGGATGAGTTCCTGCTTGTGATGCCGGGCATCAGTCAGGAGGCATTTGTTGCGAAGCTGCACCGGATTCAGGATGCGATCCGCAGCACGAGTGCCGAGGGATGCCCGAAACTGAAATTGTCAGTCAGCATCGGCGGTACATTGACGAACGGGGAGACAGTCGGGAAGGCGATGTGCCGGGCGGATGAATATATGTATCAGGCGAAAAACTCCAAGAACATGATTGTGACCGAGAAAGATGAACAGCTGATGACGGAGGAGATCGCGGCAGCGGGGCGGCACAATGCGAGCCGTTACCGCATTTTGATCGTGGACGATTCGGAGATGAACCGCATGATTCTCTCAGAAATGCTGAAAGGCGAATTCGAGATTCTGGAGGCGGAAAATGGCGAGAAGTGTCTCGACATGCTGAGCCGCTACGAGACGAAGATTTCCCTCATTCTTCTCGATATCGTCATGCCGGGGATGGACGGCTTCGGGGTTTTGGAATATATGAACCGCAACAACCTGATCGAGGATATCCCGGTTATCATGATTTCGGGCGAAGATTCGGGCGAGGTCATAAAGCGGGCGTATGAGAGGGGGGTTACCGACTATATCAGGCGTCCGTTCGACACGGAGGTCGTACATCGGCGTGTGCGGAATACGATCAAATTGTATGCCAAACAGCGCCGCCTGGTGGCACTGGTGACGAACCAGGTTTTTGAGAAAGAGAAGAATAGCCGGATGCTGATCAGCGTCCTGAGCGAGATCGTGGAATTTCGAAATGGCGAGAGCGGCACGCACGTGCTCAATATTAATACATTGACGACGATGATTCTGGAACAGCTCGTCAAGAAGACGGACAAATATCATTTGTCATGGTCAGACCGGATTCTGATCAGCACGGCATCGTCCCTGCATGACATCGGAAAGATCGGAATTGACGAGAAGATTTTGAATAAACCGGGTCGTCTGACTCCGGAGGAGCGTAAGATCATGGAGAAACATACAGTGATCGGTGCGGACATGCTTGCGAATCTTAGGATGTATGAGGACGAGCCGCTGATGAAAGTGGCATATCAGATCTGCCGTTGGCATCATGAGCGCTATGATGGAAAAGGATATCCGGATGGTCTAAAAGGGGAGGAGATTCCGATCTCGGCGCAGGTGGTGGCGCTGGCGGATGTGTATGATGCGCTGACAAGTGAGCGCGTCTATAAAAAGGCTTATTCTCATGAGGAGGCGGTGCAGATGATCTGCAACGGAGAGTGTGGTACATTTAACCCGCTTCTGCTTGAGTGCCTGTGTGAGATTCAGGAGCATATTAAAAAGGAACTGCAGGAGGCGGCATACCGGAGTGGGATGAGTGATCCGGAGCGGAACAATAAGAAATTCGAACATTATGACAATTCGCAGAAGAAGTTTTTCGGCGCGGTGACGCGGGCGATTGAAAAAGAATATGGAACTGCGGGCGAGGAGCTGAGCCGTATGAAAACTGAGGAAGAGAAATAACAGGAGGCTGTCATGACAATTCAGGAATGCTACAAAGAAATGGGCGGGGATTTTGAAGGAGTTCAGAAACGCTTTGGAGGTGTGGCGCTGGTGGAAAAATTTGCCATCAAGTTTCTGAGCGATTCCAGCTTTCAGGATCTGGAGGATGGATTAAAAGAAAAGGATGCGGAGAAAGCATTCCGCGCGGCACATACCCTGAAAGGAATCTGTCTGAACCTGGGCTTTGATGCCTTCTATGAGGTAAGCGCAGCGCTGACCGAAAAACTGAGAGGCAGAGAACTGACCGGATACGAGGCAGATTTTGCATCGGTAAAAGAGTGTTATGAGAAAACGGTTGCGGCGATTAAGGCATTTGAGGAGAGCAATTAATAGAACGGGGAGAAATGGAATATTTCAGTTCTCCCCGTAAAATTTACTAAAATTTTAGCACTCAACACTTGACGGTGCTAACAGAACGTGTTATAACATACTTCGTAAGAAGAAGATACATATCTGATTACGAAAGAAAAGCAATCAGATGGAATAAATTTGGATGGATAAGGAGGAGCCAATAATGAAGTTAACACCATTATTTGACAGAGTTGTATTAAAGCAGTTAGTTGCAGAGGAGACGACCAAATCAGGTATCGTTCTTCCGGGTCAGGCAAAAGAGAAACCGCAGCAGGCAGAGGTAATCGCGGTTGGTCCTGGCGGAGTGGTAGATGGAAAAGAAATCACGATGCAGGTAAAGGTTGGCGATAAAGTTATCTATTCGAAATACTCAGGCACAGAAGTTGAGCTGGACAATGAGAAATATGTCATTGTAAAACAGAATGATATTCTGGCTGTTATCGGTTAATCGATGGGCAGGATGTCTGGAAGACAGATGCTGATCGGAACGTTTATTCAAGAAAATTATGGAGGTTGATAACCATGGCAAAGGAAATTAAATATGGCGTAGAAGCCAGAAAAGCCCTGGAAGCGGGCGTAAATCAGTTAGCAGATACCGTAAGAGTTACATTAGGACCGAAAGGCAGAAACGTAGTTCTGGATAAATCCTTCGGCGCTCCGCTCATTACCAACGATGGTGTGACCATTGCGAAGGAGATCGAGCTGGCAGACCCGTTTGAGAACATGGGCGCACAGCTGGTGAAGGAAGTAGCAACCAAGACCAACGATGCAGCTGGTGATGGTACTACAACCGCAACCGTTCTGGCCCAGGCGATGATCAACGAAGGTATGAAGAACCTGGCAGCAGGTGCTAACCCGATCATCATGAGAAAGGGTATGAAGAAGGCCACAGATGCAGCCGTAGAGGCAATCAAAGGCATGAAGAAGGACGTTAAGAGCCAGGCAGATATCGCAAGAGTCGCTGCTATCTCTTCCGCTGATGAGGAAGTAGGCCAGATGGTAGCAGACGCGATGGAGAAGGTTTCCAAAGACGGCGTTATTACCATTGAAGAGTCCAAGACTATGAAGACTGAGCTTGATCTGGTAGAAGGCATGCAGTTTGACCGTGGCTATGTATCTGCATACATGGCAACTGATATGGAGAAGATGGAAGCCGTTTTGGACGATCCGTACATCTTAATTACCGATAAGAAGATCTCCAACATTCAGGAGATTCTGCCGCTGCTGGAACAGCTGGTACAGTCTGGTTCCAAGCTGCTCATCATCGCTGAGGACATTGAGGGAGAGGCGCTGACCACCCTGATTGTCAATAAGCTGAGAGGTACTTTCACCGTTGTTGGTGTGAAGGCTCCGGGTTACGGCGATAGAAGAAAAGAAATGTTAAAGGATCTGGCTATCCTGACCGGCGGTACCGTAATTTCCGAGGAGCTTGGCCTGGAACTGAAGGATACCACTATGGAGCAGCTTGGCCGTGCGAAATCCGTTAAAGTACAGAAGGAGAACACCATCATCGTTGACGGCTGCGGCAACAAGGATGAGATTGCAGCAAGAGTTGCGCAGATCCGTGCTCAGATCGCAGAGACCACTTCTGAGTTCGATAAAGAAAAACTGCAGGAGCGTCTTGCAAAGCTGGCAGGTGGTGTAGCTGTTATCCGTGTCGGCGCTGCAACCGAGACTGAGATGAAAGAAGCAAAACTCCGTATGGAGGATGCTCTGTCTGCAGCAAGAGCAGCAGTAGAGGAAGGCATCATTGCAGGAGGCGGTTCCGCATACATTCATGCAACCAAGGATGTGGCAGCACTCGCAGATACGCTTGAGGGCGATGAGAAGACCGGTGCGAAGGTTATCTTAAAGGCATTGGAGGCTCCGCTGTACTACATTTCCGCAAATGCAGGATTAGAGGGCGCAGTCATCATCAATAAAGTAAAAGAATCTCCGGCAGGCGTTGGATTTAACGCAGCAACGGAGCAGTATGTAGACATGGTAGAGCAGGGTATCCTGGATCCGGTTAAGGTGACAAGAACCGCATTACAGAACGCAACTTCTGTAGCATCTACCTTACTTACCACAGAGTCTGTGGTGGCAAACATCAAAGAGGACGCACCGGCAATGCCGGCAGGCGGCGCAGGCGGAATGGGAATGATGTAAATCCCATCCGAAGAGGGAATCCACCCCGGTCAATCGACCGGGGTGGATTTTTTTTCTGCAATTAGAAAACTGTGTTCTTATTACAGAAAATGTTTAAAATAAAAATATTTGAAAAATATTGCGATAATTGCAAAAAGGGAATATAATTCAAGAAAAGTGAAGCGGCACGGAGGAAATGCGTATGAAGATCCTTGCGACATTTGATGCCCGTGATTATGAGGGCACGACGGGTATCTATGAAAAGTATTCGATACGGGCGATCATTGTGCGTGACGGCAGGCTTGCCATGCAGTGCAGCCGGGAGGGAGAATATAAGATCCCCGGAGGCGGG
>OGIE01004426.1_pt1 | contig 13309 bp, 11 predicted proteins | sample 1571581 | NCBI WGS metagenome assembly OGIE01 (sample SAMEA2582021, study PRJEB24529) | metagenome | biome: Human gut stool | place: China | collected 2011
GGGACCCGGACAGATAAGGATATCCTTCGGAGAGAAGAATTTGAAAAATACGCCGAGGTATACTATACCACGGAAGACGGTTCTTTTGGGGAGAAAGGTTATGTCACGCAACATTCCGTGCTGAATGAAAAGTTCGACCATATCTTTTGCTGCGGGCCGGAGGTTATGATGAAAGCGGTTGCAAGTTACGCGGCCCAAAATAATATTGATTGTGAAGTCTCCCTGGAAAATACCATGGCATGCGGAATCGGAGCTTGCCTGTGTTGTGTCACTGACACGAAGGAAGGTCACAAGTGCGTGTGTACGGAAGGTCCTGTTTTTAATATAAAAGAATTAAAATGGCAGATTTAAGTATAAATATCAACGGTTTATCATTAAAGAACCCCGTGTTAACCGCTTCCGGGACTTTCGGGTACGGAACTGAATTTCAGGATTTTATTGATCTGGAACGTCTCGGTGGATTTATAGTGAAAGGTACGACTCTCAAACACCGGGAAGGTAATCCTTATCCCCGCATGGCCGAAACCCCGGCCGGGATGTTGAACGCCGTGGGATTACAGAATAAAGGAGTTGACTACTTCATCGAGCATATCTACCCGACGATTAAAGATATAAAAAGTAATATTCTGGTAAACGTTTCCGGTTCTACCGTGGCTGATTACGTCACAACCGCAGAGAAAATCAACGCGTTGGACCATATTCCCGCTATAGAATTGAATATATCCTGCCCGAACGTGAAAGAAGGTGGTATGGCTTTCGGAACAAGTTGTGTTTCAGCGGCTGAGGTTGTCAAGGAAGTTCGGAAAGTCTACAAAAAACACTTGATGGTTAAATTATCTCCTAATGTCACGAGTATACAGGAAATTGCCTTGGCGGCAGAAGCCTCTGGTGCGGATTCCGTGTCTTTGATCAACACGCTAATGGGGATGGCAATTAATGTCAAAACCCGTAAACCGGTATTAAGCACGATTACCGGGGGATTAAGCGGTCCTTGCGTGAAACCGGTTGCTCTTCGTATGGTGTGGCAGGTTGCTAAAGCGGTTAAAATTCCGGTTGTCGGCTTAGGAGGAATCAGTTGCGCGAATGACGCGATCGAGTTCTTGTTGGCCGGGGCATCAGCCATCCAAATCGGTACGGCCAATTTTATCGACCCGACGATTTCCGTGAAAGTTGTTGACGGGATAAACGAATACCTGAATCAAAACGGATTCAAATCTGTCAAGGACATCATCGGACTGATATAAAAGAAAAAGGGAGTGTTTCATGTCGTAAAACAACTCAGCGAGAATTGGATATTTGAAAAAAATTCTGATAAAGATTCAAAAAAGAGGCCTATCGCCAAATAACGGTTTCGAGCGGCCTCTTTTTATTCTTTCTCGTAATCTTCAAAACTCCCGTCTTCAAAAAACAAAATAATTCGTTTGATCTTCTTCGATGTTTTCGGGAGAGTCTTGATCATTTTTACCTGATCGTCTTCCTCTGAAATTATACTACTTTTTTCCGGAATAACTGGAGTCACTTGTTTCTCGGAATTTTCATCCAAGTTAAATAACGTCGGTTCCTGTACCGGAGTTTTTTTTTCTTTCTCTACGGTTGAATCATCCATCGAGCCATTACCCGTGATCAACCAATTCAGACTAATATCCGGGTAAGCTTTCGCAATATTACTTATAATATCAAACCCCGGTTTATTTCTGCCAGCAAGAATATGAGATATTGTCGAGGCATTCACACCAATCATAGCTGCAAATTTGGTGGCAGTTAATCCCTTTTTCTCGATAATTTGGTTTAAACGTTCTTGCATAAGTATGTTATATTGTAAATCTTGAATTTACAAATGTAATGATTCGATTCGAGAATTCAAAATTACATTTGTAATATGCGAGAATTACAGATGTAACACGAGAAAGACGTGGTCATTTGTAATGTTATTGTTTAGAACTGTAAAACGCTCGCTATCAAGATGTTTGCAATAAAAATGCCTCTTAAAATAATAAACAATAGTTTTGTTTTTACTAAAATGTTTATTTACTGCATGTTACTATATAGAAAACGTTGTTTCTTATGTGTTATTTAAACTTCAAATAATGACACATAATAGCATGGTTTTCAATAACATAATATATCATTTTCACATTTATTCACTCGAATTATCATGAAAGATTCACGTTATGATTAGGATATACTTAAACAATTACAATACAATATACATTATTATATACTGGAAATAAATGATTTAGAATTAAATGTTTCTATTTGTTAATGTACAATTTTATCCCGACTCATTTCCAAATGTAATTATTACATTTGTGTAGAACACCCCTCCCCTTGCGATTTTATCGTGTTACATTTGTAATCCTCGTTTCTCATTCATTCCACTTTACAAATGTAATATTTTTCTATTTTGTAATCTCCTTTAAAAACTTTACATTTGAAGAACTAAAAAATTAAACCATGAATATACCCGAAAATTTAAGAGAATTGAGACGCATTATGGATCGTGAAAATATTGCGGCTTACATTATATCCGGAACAGACCCTCATAACAGTGAATATCTTCCCGCCCCGTGGCAACAGAGGAAATGGATCTCCGGCTTTACAGGATCATTTGGAACAGTCGTCGTGACGGCAAACGATGCCGGCCTGTGGACTGATACCCGTTATTTTATCCAAGCAGAACTGGAATTGGCCGGGTCCGGCATAAAACTTCATAAATTACGGATTCCCGGAGCTGTAGATTATCCTCAATGGTTGGCCGAAGTGTTGGAACCGAACACGAAAGTGGGTATAGATGGTTTCTGTATGTCCGTTAGTGATGTACGTAATTTGAAAAACACGTTAGCCCCTAAAAATATATCAATTCAGGAACAAACTGATTTGTTGGGAGAAATGTGGCTGGATCGTCCGGCTTTCCCCATGGGAAAATTGATTCGTCTGGATACGAAATATGCCGGGGAAACGGCTGCCAGTAAAATAGCCAAGGTAAGAGAGTTCATCCGACGTAATCAAGGAAATGCCATGTTGTTCAGCTGTCTGGATGAAATAGCCTGGTTATACAATATTCGTTGTAATGATATTTCTTACAATCCGGTTGCAATATCCTATGCTATCGTGGAGGAAAGCAAGGCACACCTTTTTATAAAACTGGATAAAGTGTCTCGTGAGGTCGCCGGACAACTGGAAGCGGACGGGATTGAATTACACGATTATCACCACTTGTTCCTCTTCTTGGATGAACAGGACAAAGATAACAGGTATTTGGTGGATACTAATACCTGCAACTATGCCGTTTTTAATTATCTGGCAAAGAAATTCAACGTACGAGAGATAGAATCCCCGATTCCATTGATGAAATCCGTGAAGAATGAAATAGAATTAGAAGGATTCAGATTAGCTTGCCGTAAAGACGGTGTTGCCTTGACAAAATTCTATTATTGGCTGGAAAACAAGTTGTCGACTCAAACGATTACAGAAATTGAGGCAGCGGAACAGTTAACCAAATTCCGTGCGGAAGACAAAGAGTATATTTCAGATAGTTTCGGTTGCATTTCTGCTTACGGGAAAAATGCAGCACTACCGCACTACTCCGCAACACCCGAACAACAATCGGATATACACCCGAAAGGTTTGTATCTGGTTGATTCCGGTGCTCAATACATGCATGGCACGACAGACATTACCCGAACGATGCCTTTAGGAGAATTAACTTCTTTAGAAAAAGAAGATTACACGCTCGTGTTGAAAGGAATGATTGATCTGAGTATGCTGTATTTCCCGAAAGGTTCCAAGGGATGTAACATTGACGTGGTTGCAAGGTTGCCTTTGTATATGAATCTGAGGAATTTCGGGCATGGAACCGGGCATGGCGTCGGCCATTTCTTAAATGTACACGAAGGCCCTCAATCTATCCGGCCGGATTTAAAAAATCAGGAAATGTTACCGGGTATGGTGACCTCGAACGAGCCCGGATTGTATCGGGAAGGTTCGCATGGCATCCGCCACGAGAACCTGATCGTCTGTCAACCGAAAGCGATAAACGAGTTCGGTGAATTTTACCAGTTTGAAACAATAACCCTTTGTTATTTTGATACCTCTGCCCTGTTGGTTGAATTGTTGACTAAAGAGGAAATTAGTTGGTTGAACGCTTATAACGAGCGGGTTTATCAAGAGGTTTCTCCTTATTTGGAAGAACAGGTGAAAACTTGGCTACGGGATAAAACGAAAGCCATATTGTAACAGAGTTCTGTTACTGTTAAGGAAGAGTTCCCATACAGATAAGGCTACATAAACAGATCACAGCCGTTTCGCCTACGTGGAATACCCGTTTGATAGAACGGCTTTGGACTGTAGATTAAACATTTGTACTACATACGTATTTCCTTATTTCTCCCTTATCACTTATGGATTTCAATTAGAACTCTTTTAAATAAAAAGAACGCTATCAGATAGCGTTCTTTTTATTTATAATTTTAAGCAAGTATTTTATTTTTTCTCAAAGACTGCAGTTTTATCACTTTCTTGATATAAAAGGATTTGCGAAGAAGAATTTATAGTCGCGGCTATTGTTAAATAGTAGGTTCCTGCTGTCAAATTACTAACTTTTGACGCGTAAGTATTTTCATCTATAGTTACAGCTCTTGTTGTTGCAAGTTGAGACTCTGAATAGCTTGCTATAATAGCAACAGATTCAAAGTAAGAATCAGATTTTTTTTGTTTCAAGATGATCCAATAATTTGTTGCATTTTCTACCTTATTAAATTCAGCTTTGATAGTATTACTCTCCAATTGGATGTTACCTACCAGCCTCGTTTTCATTTCAGTAGTATTATTTATAGATACAGGAAACGTTGCACCTTCTCCTTCTTGATTAGAAGCACTTATTGTAAAAGTACCACTTGGGATTGTTGAAGACGGCATAACTAAAGAGGTATTTGTAATCCAATAATACGGATTGCCAGTCGTTTGGGTCATTGTAAATTTATTGCCTGAGGGGAATGTTCCTGAGCAAGAATTTATAACTTCATTTCCCATTACTAGGATAACGGGTGTAAATTCACTTGATGTTGCTTTTCCATCTTCTCCTTCTGTGATTACGACTTGTTGAATATATCCAGTTCCACCTATTGTAAACGGATCATCCTCGCTATCCAAACATGATGTCATCGCAAAAGCCGCGATCAGCAAAACCACATACTGCTTTAAATTTAAAATTGTTTTCATTTTTAGTTGTTTTATAGTTTCAAAATATTCGTGATTACGCACCACTTTATGTAATTTTACTGCGAAGATTCGCAAAAAAATAATACTATGCAAAAAAAACGACAGCTTTTTAGTTGATAATGATTTTTTTTTATTTTTTTGCGCAGTGAACGCAACCATTTATAAAACGGTGCATCTAACCAATAGTTATCGATGTGTAATTTGGACAAAATAGTAGAGCGATGCAAGAAAGGAGACAGAAAAGCGGGAGAACAACTTTATCACATGTTCTCGGCTAAAATGTTTGCCGTATGTATTCAATACTCCAAATCACGCGAAGAGGCTGAAGATAATTTGCAGGATGGTTTTATAAAGGTGCTAGAGTCGATCGGACAATACAAGAGTAAAGGCTCATTTGAAGGCTGGATGAAGCGTATTTTTATCAACACGGCATTGGAGAAATTCAGGAAAAATCGTACTGTACAAGTTGTCGAGGAAGTCCCGGAGATAGCGGACGAAGATGATATTGATGATGATCTGAGTATACCTCCTGAGGTGCTGTTTGAATTTGTCAATCAATTACCGGAGAAATACAAGTTGGTATTTAACCTGTACGTCATGGAAGACATGCAACACAAGGAAATAGCAGCGTTGTTGGGTATATCCGACGGTACATCGAAGTCTAACCTGGCACGGGCAAAGGATATTTTGAAGAAGAAGATAAATGCATATTTGAGAGATGAGTGAGAAGATAGAAAAACTATTTAAAAACGCCTTGGAACAAGTTTCCGTTGAACCTCCGTCACGAGTGTGGGAAGGCATAAATTCCCATTTCGCGATGAAACAGAGACGCATGAGGCGAATTTACACGTATAGCGGTGTCGCCGCCGCCGTGCTTCTATTATTCTGCGTGGGATATTTCATGCAAAACCAGCACGCTAATATTTATACCCCCTCCTCTATCGTGGCATTGAATTTTGACAATAATCAAGATAGCAATAAGATACTAGCATTTACTTCAACTTCTCATTCAATACCAGAAATTAAAAAGAGAATCGTACAATATTCAAATAAAAATCTTGTCCCGGTGCCCACGTCAACGTCGGTATGGGAAGGGTTGGAAAACGAGCAGCCGGAAGGTGATTTGAAAAACAACGCCATTCGCTCCGAATTTATACCATTGGTTAACCAGAGTGCCATTGAGAATCAAAGAAAATACACGGAACTTCTTGAGGGAAAAAGTAGTACCCCTGTCAAGACAACTAAGGTAAAATCCGAGAATGAAGCTAAGATATTTAGTGTCGGCGGGTATATTTCACCGGGATATTCATCGGGTAATTATCGCACCAGTGGCTCCAATACCCGTTCCGCTCAATACGAAAGCAGTCAGATGAGCGGTATTCTTAACATAGGTGGAGGGTTGACTTTTGCCGTAAAACCTACAAAACGAATCTCTATCGAGACAGGATTGGGGTACTCCCGCCTGGGACAAAAAACGGATGACGCGCAAGTCTACGTGCCGAGTGGCGATATGGTTTCCTATAATGCCAATACACACGCCTATACCCCACTGGGAAGCGTGAAAAATAAAGCCACCGCGACGGTTTCCACCCCGGAAAACTTTATTTCGTTGAAAGGAGAGCAAGATAAAGAAGGAAGTATTGAACAACAGTTTGATGCCATCGAAATCCCTCTGATTTTCCGTTATCACCTGAATGACAATAAAGTAAGATTCAGCGTTCTTGGTGGATTCGGAGCCAGTTTCATGGTGCGCAACCACACGTACGTGAATTATAACGGGAAAAAAGAGTTTATGGGCGAAGCGGAGGATATCAGAACTTTTAATATCAGCACAAACATCGGTTTCGGGATAGAATACCCGATCACCAAGTCGATTGCAATAAAATTGGAACCCGGATTCAAATACTACTTGCAATCTTTGAGCAAAAGCGAGTTTATTGATTTCAAACCTTACTCGTTCACATTCTCCACGGGTATCGGGATAAACTTCTAAGATCAAAACTTGTTTTCAACTTCACAAGAATCCGATTAAATATTGGATTTAGGCTATTACCGAAATTCGATTTATCGAGGCCTATCCACGAAATGACACATCCCTTGGCTATACTTACGGTTGCCCATGAACATTAAAGGTATCCATATACAATAACAACGGAACATATACCCTCGTCGTCGTTTATACATTGTTGTTGTTATGTACTTGTTGTGTTCATGAGCAAGAGAAAAGGTAGCTCCTCCCCAAACAACAGTTAGATTACCGGAGACTCATGGGGATAGAATGTAAATTCAACCGAAAGGCAAGAAAATCGGTGAGGCGGAAAGCTTATTAAAGGATATTTAGACCGGCCTAGTATTTGCGATTCAAAATTTCACTGGAAATAATAGCTTTACGGATATCGAATTCAAAATCGCTAAAACCATTTTCTTTTGGTTGCTCGTTAGACGTTTCCTCGTCATCTTTAAAGATAACGGTTGTCTTCTTCTCCCGTCCTCTTCTGGCTTGCTGTAATTTTTCTAACATGGCATAACGTTCTTCGTCTGTTTTCCCGAACCCTTCTATACTTACCTCTTTTTCTTTCTTCATTTTCTCGGAAAGCGCATCATCAATAGGCAGCACGGATGGGAATGTCATTTCTGGTTCCCGCGTGATAATCACGTCGTCTTCCAAATCTTCATTCTCTTCTTCCGGATAATGAAATATAGGTGGTGTGGCTTTTGCTTTCTTCTCTTTCGAAGATTTAAAAAAGCCAATAGCACTCGCTCCAATAGTCAATGCCAAGTAAATGATCAAATCAAGCCCGTTATCGCTCATAATATCAATAAATAAACGGTGACAAACACCCTTGTGAAAGATTCAAATTTTTACCAAATATACTCTTTTTTTGGACATTCGGAAACGATCGCAAGAAAAATATTACATGAAATTATTTTTTGTGTAAAAAAATAGTATTCTTTTTTTACCTTTGTCTGCAAGTAATATTACGTTTGGAACAATATAAAATTAAATATCCGGATGAGAACGAAAAGAGCATTAATCAGTGTATTTGACAAAAGTGGGATTGTTGATTTTGCTAAATCGCTAAATTCTATGGGTTGGGAAATTATTTCTACCGGAGGAACCTCTAAGAAATTGAAAGAAGAGGGAATACAGGTAAAAGATATTTCAGATTTAACCCAATTCCCAGAGTGTTTTGACGGTAGAGTAAAGACTCTCCACCCGAATGTAGAGGGAGGTATCTTAGCGATACGAGACAACGAAAAGCATAAACAGCAAATGACCGAGTTAGGAATCGAACCGATCGACATGGTCGTTTGTAATCTATACCCTTTTAAGGAAACTATCCTTAAAGAAGGAGTTTCACACGAAGAAATTATAGAAAATATTGATATCGGCGGGCCGACCATGATTCGTGCTGCCGCGAAGAACTATCCTTTCGTGACGGTGATTACCGATCCGGAAGATTATTCGAGAGTTATCGAGGAAATTCGAGCACAAGGAGACACTTCACTCGAAACTAAAGAGCTATTGGCCGCGAAAGTGTTTATTCATACGTCACACTACGATGCTCTAATAGCCAACTATTTCTCTAAACGATTGAACATTCAATCTCCGAAGACCCTGACGCTTACTTTCGAGAAAAAACAGGACCTTCGTTACGGGGAAAATCCTCACCAGTCTGCCACGTTCTACGCCCAAGTACAGGAAACAGAGGGAACGTTGACGGGTGCGGTTCAATTACATGGAAAAGAATTATCTTATAATAATATCGGGGATACCGACGGTGCGTTGGAGACGTTGAAAGAATTCGAAGAACCGACGGTGGTGGCTGCCAAACATGCTAATCCTTGCGGTGTGGGTAGTGCTGCCACTCTGGCGGAAGCTTTCAAGAAAGCCTATGACGCAGACCCAGTTTCTATTTACGGCGGAATTGTTGCTGCCAACCGGGAAATTGATAAGGCCACGGCTGAAATCATGTCTCCCGTTTTCTTGGAGGTAATTGTCGCTCCTTCCTTCTCGGAAGAAGCGTTGGCGATCTTCTCGAAAAAGAAAAATTTGAGATTATTACAGGTGTCCAATATTAGTAAACGGGATTACACCGCACCAAAAGCCAAGACCGTTTTGGGAGGGCTATTGATACAGGATATGGACCTGCAATTGCTTGACGGGGAATTAAAATACGTGACTAATCGTCGTCCGACAGAAAAAGAACTGGAAGATTTGTTGTTCGCGTGGAAAGTTGTGAAGCATACTAAATCTAACGCTATTGCGATTGCAAAAGACAAATGTACCACGGGAGTCGGTCCCGGACAGGTCAGTCGGATCTGGGCTTTGGAGAACGCGATTCGTCAAGGCGGCGAGCGTATTGCCGGTAGCGTGATGGCATCGGATGCCTTCTTCCCTTTCGCCGATTGTGTTGAAGCCGCCCACAAGGCCGGTATCACCGCGATCATTCAACCGGGTGGGTCTATCCATGATCAGGATTCGATTGACGCGGCGAACAAGTACAATATTGCGATGATTTTCACAGGAATGAGACACTTCAAACATTAATTGAATATGGGATTGTTTTCTTTTTTAACACAAGATATAGCGATCGACTTGGGAACGGCGAACACGATCATTATCATGAATGATAAAATGGTTGTGAATGAGCCTTCCATTGTTGCAGTCGACAAAAAAACGGAAAAAGTAATTGCCATCGGCGAGAAAGCGCGCCAGATGCAGGGTAAGACACACGAGTATATTAAAACCATACGTCCTCTCCGGGATGGTGTTATCGCGGACTTTAACGCTGCCGAACAGATGATCCGGGGAATGATAAAGATGGCCAACGGGAAAAGCAAGTTCTTCTCTCCTTCTTTGCGGATCGTGGTTTGTATACCTTCCGGAAGTACCGAGGTCGAATTACGTGCCGTTCGTGACTCGGCAGAGCATGCCGGGGGACGTGACGTTTATATGATTTACGAACCGATGGCTGCCGCTTTGGGTATCGGCTTGGACGTGGAAGCCCCGGAAGGAAACATGATCGTGGATATAGGTGGTGGTACAACAGAGATTGCCGTGATTTCTTTGGGTGGTATCGTTACGAATAAATCTATCCGTATCGCGGGTGATGATTTGACGGATGATATCCAGGAATACATGAGACACCAGCATAACATCAAGATCGGTGAGCGTACGGCGGAGGAAATCAAGATTCACGTGGGTTCTGCTCTATCCGAACTAGACGAGCCGCCTGCAGATTTCGTGGTACAGGGACCGAACCAGATGACCTCTCTTCCGGTGGAAGTACCCGTATCCTACCAGGAGATTGCCCACTGTATCGAAAAATCAATTTCAAAGATTGAGATTGCTATTCTGGCCGCGTTGGAACAAACGCCACCGGAACTGTATGCCGATATCGTGAATAAGGGAATATACCTGGCCGGAGGTGGTGCATTGCTTCGCGGTTTGGATAAACGTCTGTCAGATAAATTGAATATTCCATTCCATATAGCAGAAGACCCGTTACGGGCCGTGGCCAGAGGTACGGGAATTGCGTTAAAGAACGTAGATAAGTTCTCATTCCTTATAAGATAGTGATGTGAAAGAGATTATAAAACTGATATTAAAGTATCACTTTACTATAATTTTTATATTACTGGAAATCGTAAGTTTCTCTCTGATCATTCGCCACAACGAATATCAGAGAGCAATTTTCTCAGAAAGCGCCTCTATACTATTCGGTAACATATCGGCAATTGCTACCGACGTGAAAAATTATTTTCGTTTGAAAGAGACCAATGAATCTTTAGCAAACGAGAATATTTTGTTGAAAAACCGTTTAGAGCAATACGAACTATCACGGGATACGATTGTCCAAGGCACTTTCATGCAGGACAGTATACCCGTATACGAATATATCGGGGCAAAGTTGGTTAATGCGACATTCAATCGGACCAAGAATTATTTAACGCTGGATCGCGGGCTTAAAAATGGAATCTGGAAGGAAATGGGCGTTTGCAGTCCTGACGGTATTGTTGGATTAGTACAGGATTTGAGTGGCCAGTTTGCTATCGTGATCCCGCTCATTAACGTGGACTCCCGTATTTCGGCTAAAATAAAAAAGAATAGCTATTACGGTTCCTTACAATGGGATGGAGTTGATTACCGTTACTCTTACTTGAATGATATTCCTTATCACGTGGAAGTAAACGAAGGGGACACGATTGTCACATCCGGTCTTTCAAAAATATTCCCGGAAGGGATTACGGTGGGCTATGTTGAATCTGTCGACAAAGAGACGGCAAACTTCTTGAAAATAAAAGTCCGGCTGGCTGTTGATTTTAAACGTCTGGATTACGTGTATGTCATATTAAACAACAAGAAAAACGAGCAAACAGGATTAGAAGCCATAAACTATCATGAATAATATAAATTATCTCATTCATTTGTTGATACTATCTCTCTTGCAGATCGTGATCGTGGATAACATCCACCTTGGCTCCTATTTTTACTTGAATATTTATATTCTCGCCATATTCCTTCTTCCTTACAAGTTGAAAGGTGTACCACTCTTGTTGTTCGGGTTCTTGCTTGGTCTGCTTATGGACTTTGCTGATAACACGGTTGGTATACACGCGGCCGCTTCAACTTTTGTAGCATACATTCGTCCCCGACTGCTGCAACTAACCTCTACCCGGGAAGAATTGGAAGACGCTCACGGAGTACAAGGACTGACGGATTTCAGATGGTTTCTTAAATATTCTTTCATGTCCACGCTGTTATTTAACGTGGTACTCATTTTTGCAGAGGCCTTTACTTTTAGAGATATACTTATCACGATGATCCGGATTATTTTAAGTACTTTTATCTCCATGTTGTTCATGTTGCTTTATTATTTCATCGGGATCAAAAGAGCGCAGAAGTAACCGTGGATTCGAATCAAATAACAGACTTTTGAAATGAATAAATTCGGATATAGACAAGGGATCATATCAGGGATCATGATTAGTGTATGCGTCGTATTCATTCTACGATTGTTTACTTATCAGGTGGTATCCGACAAATATAAAATCTTGGCTGAAAATAATTCCCAGCGCACGGAAACTGAATATCCGGCACGGGGGTTAATATATGATCGGAATAATAAACTCCTAGTAGATAATCAGGCAGCTTACGACCTAATGATTATACCTAATCAGGTAAAAACATTCGACACGCTGGAATTAGTTTCGATTCTTGAAATCACGCGAGAAGCACTGGACAAGAGTATCCAACGTTGTCGGACCTACTCGACTTTTAAACCTTCCATACTGGTTTCGCAAATTCCGGGTAACAAGTACGCTGTCCTTCAAGAAAAACTTTATCGTTATCCCGGTTTTTACATACAAACCAGAACGTTACGAAAATATAATGTAAGCCATTCTGCAGATGTTTTCGGCTATATCGGAGAGGTGAATTCCGAACAGATGAAAGATCCCTATTATGCACAAGGAGACTACATCGGGATCAGTGGGTTGGAAAAAACATACGAAAAACACCTTCGCGGTACCAAGGGAAAACGGGTCGTTCTTGTCGACAATAAAAACCGGGTGAAGGGTTCGTTTGCGGACGGAGAATATGACGAAGATGCCATTGTCGGTGAAAATCTATACACCACGTTAGATGTTGACCTACAAGAATACGCCTACGAACTCATGCAGAACAAAAAAGGCGGAATCGTGGCTATTGAACCTTCTACGGGAGAAATATTGGTCAAGATGTCCAGTCCCGGTTATGATCCGCAATTAATGGTCGGCTTGGATCGGGGGAAAAATTACTCCAAATTGCTAAATGATCCCTTGAAACCCCTATTTGACAGAACGACGATGGCACAATATCCCCCGGGTTCCATATTCAAAACCGTTCAGGCTCTGATTGGTTTACAAACAAAAGCGATTTCCCTGCAAACACAATGTACGTGTAGTGGAGGAGCTTATATTGTCGGAGGAAAATTCATGAAGTGTCACCACCATAGTTCTCCCGTGAATTTACTCCAGTCCATCGAAAATTCCTGTAACCCCTATTACGCCAATGTTTTCAAGAGAATCTTGGAATTACCGGAAT
>OGIE01004429.1_pt1 | contig 13298 bp, 8 predicted proteins | sample 1571581 | NCBI WGS metagenome assembly OGIE01 (sample SAMEA2582021, study PRJEB24529) | metagenome | biome: Human gut stool | place: China | collected 2011
TTTCTGGATATAGATATTTTCTTTTGAGTTGTTACGGGCTTCGATCGTGAAAGTCTTCCCTTTATAATAATCCGGATCCAGATGGATGGTTACTTTGTTGAAGAGCGGACTGGTCAGTTCCAGTTCCGGCTGCAGGGAAGCACCTCCGTTCATTTCGAACAGGCCGAGGGCACTCATCACATACCAGCCGCCCATCTGTCCTTCGTCTTCATCACCTTCCCAGCCATGATAGGGAGTCGAACCGTAGAAACTATCCAGGATGGCACGCGACCATTTCTGTGCCAGCCACGGTTTGCCGGAGTAGTTGAACAGGAACGGCGTACACATATTGACCTCATTCCCCTGGTTGATATAAAATTCGGCTGCCTGTCCCATCGTACGGTCGAAGACGTGAGCAGCGAACTTATGCTTTTCCGATTTGATAAAACCTTCTTCCAGGCGGCTGTTGAAAAGATCTTTCCCCTGCAGATCGACCAATCCCGGAATATCATGCGGTACATACCAGGAGTATTGCCAGCTGTTCCCTTCGATAAATCCTTTGTTGGAGAATACGTTGAAGTCGGGATCCCAATTGCCGAGACTGTCCCGCTGCATGACAAACTTCTTCTCCGGATGAAATACATTCTTATAGTTCATGGAACGTGCCAGCAATGCTTTTCCCTCTTTTTTCTTTCCGAGGGCAAAGGCTAGCTGGGCGACGCACCAGTCGTCGTAAGCATAATCGAGTGTTTTGGATACAACATCCATTTCCATCGGCATATAACCATATTTAATGTAAACATCCAGTAAAGGATTACCACAACTACCGCCGCAGGGATGGTTGATACCCGTCTCCGTTACATTTTTTATGACGGCTTTGTAAATGTCTTCTCCGTCTTTGCGTATCCCTTTCTGGTAAGCCGCCACCATCAGCGCAGTTTCGTGCGAACCTTCCATGATCCCCGAATATTCCAAGCCTGCCGGACCTTTGCTTGTCCATCCCGTGTGTTTGAACATTTCGAGCTGGGTGGTTACCCAATCGTCGACGATGCGAGGGGAGATGATTGACCAAAGGCCGTTCAGGTTCCAGAAACTGTTCCAGAAAGCATCGCCGCCGTACATATTGCCGTGATCCAGTTGCTGTACGTTTTCGCAGGCATCGCGGTATTGGCCGTTCACATCGTTCCAGGTTTGTTTTCCGGCATAAGCGCGGTAGAGGTTGGTATAGAACTTTGTTTTATCCACTTCGTTCTGTCCTTCTATCTCTATTTTCCCAAGCAGTTTGTTCCATTTGGTACGGGTTTGCGCTGCTACACGGTCGAAGTCATATTCTAGGGGAGCCAGTTCCGCTTCCATATTTAAACGGGCTTGCTCGATGCTGACCAGCGACAAGCCGGTAGAGACGGTGATGCTTTCCCCTTCTTTCGTAGTGTAAAGGGCATAGACTCCGATGTCGTTTTTGCCGGAGATGGATTGTATATCATCGACTTCTTTCCCCTCATTCCATCCGTTTAGCCGGGAAAACGGTTTACTGAAGCGGATGATGAAGTGCAGCTTATAATCATTCCATCTGCTCCATGATCCGGATTGGCAGTCGGCATAACCTTCCAGCTCCGTGTCGCTTACCCGGGTGATGCAGGCATCTTTTACGCTGAATCCGTAATCCCATTCGGTAGGGAACAGAAGGTCTATCAATATCCTTGACTCCTTTCTTTCGGGAAAGGTGTACCGGTGGATACCGCAACGGGTAGTGGCGGAAAGTTCAGCTTTCACTTCATGGTCGTATAAATAAACGGAATAATATCCCGGCGAAGCCTTTTCCGTTTCTTTCAGGATACGGGAATGATACCCTGCGTTTGCTCCCTTGTAGGGAGAGTCGGAAGATGGATTCGACAGGGCTAGATCGGCTGTTGTCGGCATGATCATCAGTCCGCCCATTGTCCAGGCATGCAGATGGCTGAAACCGGAAACGCTGTTGATGGCGTATTCGTATCCGCCCATCCAGACATTTCCCTGGTTGTCCGGTCCGAGTTGTACCATCCCGAACGGCTCCTGGGCATAAGGCCCCAGCATCCACCGGGAGTTGGATGTTCCGATAAACATATCCACGTAGTCGACAGGTTCTTTGGCCGTTGCAGAAGCCAGCGTGGTAAGGAACGTGAGAGATAAGAATGTGTTACGTACTACTTTTCTTATATTCATGGCATTACTTATTTATTTCAGATAGGCAAAGGTATGAGTTTTCTCTTATTTAGGATTATAACTTTCTGATGAATAGGTTGTATTATCTTCTGATGTATAGCAAATGGGTAAATAATTACCCAATTTGGGTAAAGATAAAGGCGGTTACCCATGAGTAAAAACTTACCCATTTCAGCGAGGCGCGTATAATCAGTCTGTTATGATTTTGGCACGCCGTTTGCCTTACTATATGTGAATATATAAATAAAAGAAGATAATTGGGTAATCTATTACCCGGAAAGACTTAATTCGATATAGTATGAAAAGAAAATTACTGGTATCTCTGTTAATGGGATTTGCTTTGGCAGGGCATGCTGAAACGGAAACGCCCCGGATGATTACTTACGATGAAGCGATTCGTATCGCATTGGGTGAGAGTTATACGGTGAAATATTATAAGGAAGACATGGATGCCACCCGCTATTCTTATCTTTACACAAAGGCACAGTTCAAGCCGTTGCTTAATTTCGATTTCTTTACGCCTTCATGGACGGAAGGGCTGACGGAAATCTCGCAAGCCAACGGTCTGCCGGTTTATAACTCCACCGGTTCCCTGCAGGTGGGAGGGAATCTGAACTTTACCTATGTATTGCCCACCGGAGGTAATTTTGCCCTCAGCTCTAAAATGTATTGGGAGAATTACCGGACTACGCTTTCACAACAGGATTATGAGGAACTGGAACGCGACCAGGTATACAGCCGTTTCGCCCTCTCTTTCAACCAGCCCATCTTTACAGCCAATAAGCTGAAAGAGAATATGAAAGTGGCGGAACTGGATTATAAGAAAAGTACCTGTTATTTCACCCGTGTGCAGATGAATATAGTATATAATGTAACGGAGAGCTTTTATACTGTATATAAACTGGCGTACGAACATAAGATCAACCAGGACCGTTTGGTCAATTCCCGTGAGGCTTATCGCATCACCAAGCTGAAACAGGAAACGGGTAATCTTCCCGAAGGGGAAATGTTGATTGCCGAGATTACCGTAGCGCAGGACGAGGCCCGTGTAATGGAGAGCGAAGGAAAGCTATCTACTGCTAAAGACCAATTTAAGCTATTGATCGGTTTACCTCTCGGGGAGGAGATCGATTTGAAAGCAGAGATGGAGTTCGAGGCTTTTATTGTCGATATGCAGCAGGCCATCGACGAGGCATTGCGCAACCGTATGGAGATCAAGGAAAACAATCTCGATATCGAGTTACAGGCCATCGAAGTGAAACGTGCCAAACGGGAACGGGAGTTTAAGGGGAATATATCCGCTTACTATGATTTTACCGGATTAAGTACGCGCAGCGACGGTACGGTCGGTCAGCTGGTCGGTTCTTCGTTTGACAATATGCGCGACCGTCCTGCAAACCGTGGGATTGCCCTGACTGTCTCTTATCCGCTTCTGGACTGGGGACGTGCCAGAAATCAGGTCCGCCGCGAACAAGTCCGCCTGAAACAACGCAAACTGGATCTCGACAATACCGAACGTACTATCGAACAGGAGATACGTGAGATCGTCCGTAGCGTGTATGAGGCCGAGAAGCGTTATCGCATCAACCGCCGGAACCAGGAGGTTGCCATACAGAGTTACCGGATCAGCCAGATGCGTTTTGAAAACGGCGATATGACGAGCCAGGAACTTTCCATCGAACAGGAGCGTCTTTCGCAGGTGCAGTTGGCTTACATCGACAGTTATATCACTTACCGCTTGTCTGTAGCTGATCTGAACCGTAAGACGATGTATGACTTTGAACATAACCGCAGTTTCCTGCCTGAATCGTAGGAAAGCTGTTTTTAGTTAGTAGTATGATATATAGTCGATTACAGTTTCCTCGTAGTTGCCTGCTTTGGAAACTCCAGTTTCCTGCCCGGGGAACTCCGGTTTCCTGCGGAGGGAATTACAGTTTCCTGCCGAAGAAACTCCAGTTTCCATTGCAGGAAATTAAAAGAAACTTAGGAACGAAATTGAAATAACTAATAATAAGAAGAACAAATGAACGAACACATGAAAAGTTTTATCACGGTACTGCTGGTCATTTTACTGATGCCCTTTACCGTCCGGGCGGAAGGTGACAGCGAAGCAGCCTTGTTGCTCGACCTGAAGAAGACACGTGCCGACTATGAAGTAGCGAAACAGAAGTTTCAGAACGACACGAAGTTGTATAATGAGAAAGCCATCTCCGCTAATGATTTCAACCGTTCGAAGAATGAGCTGCTGAGTAAGGAAGTGGATTATCAGAAGCTGATCCTGAAGCTGATCTCGCAACAGAGTTACATCACGGTGGAACGTGCCGTGAAATATCAGGATCAGCGTGGCGAACGCAAGGTAAAGATCACCCTGAAAAGTGCGCTGGAAGGGAATGAAGAGTATCTGAGCCAGTTCAAGGAACATTTCGATGTTTTTACGCCCGAGATGCGTTCCGGTAAGATATATAATATATATGTATCGCTGGTCGATAACGAATCGAAGACGATTATCGGTTCGCCGTACGAGTACCGTGTGCCGTTTATCGAACTGGGAAAGGTGGCGACTGCCGATTTTGAATTGCTGAAAGATGCGGAGAACCTTACGGTGTCGTTGAACTACAATAATCGCAAGGATGAGAAAAACATCTATCTGAAGAAAGATGCCAGTGTGAATGTGATCGATATTTCCTCCATGCAGTTCAGCCAGGAAGCGGACCTGAGCAGTAAGGCCACGTATGATCTGACACTCGAACGCTTCTCTACTTCGGACGATGTATATCGTTTGGAAGTACTCGACCTGCCGCGTCAGATCACTTACGACTTTATGGACGGAGAAAGTAAAGTGACCCAGATCAAATTTGCGCAGGGCGTAAACATAAAGAAATTATCTTTGCAGGTATATTTACCCGACCGCGACGACCAGCAAGTAGTGATTGACAAACCGATCAAGTTCCAGGTTCAGACTGTTTCTGCCTCTAACGGCGAGAAGGCCGGTAACGAAAATCTGGAGATCATCCCTCGCGGAAAAGGAAAGATCGAAGTGCGTGCAAACAACCTCTACCACGAAACAACCGTAGGAAAAGAAGTGACAATGGATGTGACCGTACGTAACGGTGGTAGCCGTCGCCTGGATAATATCAAGCTGACTGCCGAGAGGCCTTTGGGTTGGGATACCCGCATCGAACCGGATGTGATCAGCAGTCTGGAACCGGAAAAGGAAATGACCGTACAGGTAACCATCATCCCGCCGAAAGACGGTGGAGTAGGTGCCCAGGAAGTAAAGATCAAGACGGAAGCCATGGCGGATAACCGCAAGGTGGATACAGAGGATAAGACAGTCCGCATCCAGGTAAACGCCGCCACATCTATCTTCGGAACAATCTTCTTAATCCTGTTGCTAATTGGCTTTGTAGGTGGAATTGTCTGGTTCGGGATGAAGCTTAGTAAGCGGTAAGTTATGAAGATTTGAGCCTATCCGGGCATAAGGCATCAATTATAAATGGGAAATGCTTGGTTACAGGTTTATTTGCCGTCTGCTTTAGCTGACGGATTGGTAAATGATCTATCTCTCTGGACTTTAGTCCTATTTTAAACAGTCTCTCTATTTAAGAGGAATGTGGCTAAAGCCGAAAAAGAGAAACAATTTGTAAACCGTCGGTTAAAACCGTCGGCAAATGAACCTGTAATGGCTAAGTCACTTAAGTAGAAATAAAATAATAATAACAATATAAATAAGAACACTATGTTACAAGCAATCGATTTAACAAAGAGATACGAAGACGGCAACCTGGCTTTGGATGCCTTGAATCTGGAAATCAAACCGGGGGAAATATTCTTCCTGTTGGGAGCTAACGGTGCCGGAAAGACCACCTCCATCAATATTTTCCTGAACTTTATCGAACCGACTTCGGGCCATGCCCTGATCGACGGTATCGACGTGATGGAGAACCCGTTGGAAACTAAGAATCATGTCGCTTTCGTTTCTGAAAACGTCATGCTGTACGGTAACTTCACCGCCCGTCAGAATCTCGATTTCTTTGCCCGCCTGGGAGGGAAGACGAATCTGACAAAAGACGATTATTATAACGTCATGCGCCGTGTCGGCCTTCAGGAAGAAGCCTTCGAACGCAAGTTGAAAACCTTCTCCAAAGGTATGCGCCAGAAAGTAGGTCTTGCCATCGCTATCATCAAAGATGCCAACAACATCGTCATGGACGAACCGACTACCGGACTCGATCCCAAGAGTGCTGCCGAGCTGATGCAGATATTGATCAACCTGCGCAATGCCGGTAAAAGTATCCTGATGTGCACCCACGACCTCTTCCGTGCCAAAGCGGTGGCTGATCGTGTCGGTATCATGAAAGAAGGCCGCCTGGTCATGCTCCGTAGCCGCGAAGAGTTCCTTCAGGATGATCTGGAACGGATCTATCTGGATTATATGCAGGAAGCTATTTTAGAATAAGAGTACAAACTGTCTAATACGATAAATAATATGATTTGGTTAATAGCAAAGAAAGATTTCCTGCTGAACTTGTTGTCCCTGCTGAAGTTCCCGCATCCAGGTCACGTTTCCTTTCAAATCAGTCAGGTTTATTATAGGGTTTGTGCTCTGCCTCCTGGTGATCCCGTTTACGATCATCGTCAGTGTGGACAATTACGAGAACCAGGTTCGCGTCTATAAGATCGAACAGGCGCAGGCGGATCGGGAATTGAAAGAGAGTCGGGTGTGGTCGGCGGTACGTCCTACCATCGTACAGGAGCCTGAACCTCTGAGTATTTTTAGTACGGGTATAATGACGAATGTGGGAAACAAGGTAAAGATCGCCTTCTGGGAATATCCGTTGTTTCCTTCGGGCCATACGATTACCCGTGATAATCCGTCGTTGAATGCCTTCTTCTCGATAGACTTTTCAAAGGTGATCGCTATCCTCATTTCGTTGTTGGCACTTGTCTTTTCGTACGATGCCATCACCCGCGAACGGGAAGACGGGACGATGAAGCTGACATTTACCGGACAGGTGAGCCGTATTTCTTTCCTGATGGGTAAGTTGTTGGGACTGTTGCTGATATTGCTTCCTATATTGTTGTTCTGTTATCTGTTGGCCTGCCTGATTATCGTGGTCAATCCGGGAATATCCTTTTCTGCATCCGATTGGGGCGGAGTGGCATTGCTTTTCCTGACATCTGTTATTTATATGATGGTATTCCTTTTGTTGGGTATGTTTATCTCCAGCAGGGTCACGCATTCGTCATCATCCATCATCATTAGCTTGCTGTGCTGGATCTGGTTTCTTTTCCTCATGCCTAATATTGCCACTTATCTTTCTCAGAGTATCTCTAAAGCACCTCTGTATGATAATGTACAGGCAGCGATGAATAATTATGATGACACGTATTATAAAGAATATATGGAAGAATGGCCGCGAGCAGCCCAACGGGTCAATATGCGTGGGTTGAGTTATAATAATTGTAATGGAGATGGTGTGGAATACCTGGAACTGGCCGGAGGGCCGCGCGAAACTCCCTTATTCCATCAGCAAATGCAGATTTGGTCAACCCCTGTCATGTTGAATAATGCGGATAAGAAGTGGGCTTTGCAACGCGATTACCTGGATGGACTGATGCGGCAGCAACATTTGCAACAGGTTATTGCCTGGTTGTCTCCTTCCGAATTGTTTGGCCAGGCAACAGATGCTTTGTGTCATACCAATGCGAATTGTTTCCTGAAATATATGGAGAGTCTTCGCAATTACCGGGAGAGCCTTATTACTTATTTCAAAGATCATAAGTTGTTTGAATCTATCTCTTACTTTACGGGACAGAAACTGGAGGATTTTCCTACCCGTGCCGAATTGGATACAGGAGACCAAGAGGCACAAAGGAGATATGAAAGGGGAAACAGTGAATTTCCATATCTGGATACCAGCGGTGTTCCTCGTTATGTCCCTCAGCCGGTAGCACTTTCTGCTGCTTTGGGCGATGCATTGGGACGCTTATGTGCCTTGCTGGGGTTGGCGATCGTATTGTTGGTCGGAACAATCGTGTCGTTTATGAAATATGATGTCAGATAATAAATAATTACAGTTATGTTTACAACTTTATATATACGGGAATTGCAGAACTACTTATATAGTCTGCGTTTTCAGGTTTCTTTTGTAATTGTTGTGCTAGTCTTTAGTTTGGGAAGTGTTTCATTTGTTTCTTCTTTTAAAGGTATGCACGATAATTACGCCAAATACAACCAGGCTCAGCAGGAGTCATTGGCTAAACGTGCCGAGAATGTGTCGAAGGTAGCGACACAACCGAGTAGTTTTGTGACTTCTCCGCGTGAAAACAGTGTAATTGCAGATTGTAAAGAGAGCTATTTGCCTAACCGTATCGAATATAGTGCTTACAATGTGTTCGGTTATTCGGTGCGTCACGATAGCAACAATCCGTTATTAAGCCGTGGGGACAGCCTGAGCTGGTCGTTTATCGTCTCTATGTTTCTGAGTTTTATCACGTTGCTTTTTGCTTTTGATGCGATATCGGGTGAGAAGGAGGAGAGGACGCTGGCACTGGTCTTTTCCAATGCTGTGCCGCGGCGTACTTTCCTGTGCAGTAAATTGCTCAGTATCGTTACGATCGTGGGAATGATGGAGTTGGTCGGTATAATAATCAGTTTGCTTATTCTGGCTGTTTCGGGACAGGTGCAGCTGAACGGAAGCTTTTTGATGGAGACGGGCGGGTTTGTGTTGATCAGTCTGTTGTTTATCACTACTTTCGCGGTATTCGGCCTGTTATCGTCGGTCGTAACGCGTTATTCCAATATCAGTCTGCTTATATCTCTTTGCTTTTGGTTGTTTGCTGCGGTTATTATTCCTAATACATCTGTGTTCTGGGCAAAAAAGCTATTCGGCATACCGGCTTCAGAAGAGGTAGACCGTAAGCGCCGGGAAGCGAGTGACGACATTAATCGTAATGCGCCTCCGGGCAGTTGGTCGTCCAATGGTGGCGATGCATTTTTCCCTCGCCATGAGTTACGTGCAAAGAACCAGACAAACCTGATGAATAACGATAAAAAGTTTAATGATGCCTATTATTTGCAGCAGTTCCGTCAGTTCGAGCAGACCCGTAATTTTACGTTGCTTTCGCCGATTGCCCAGTTCGATTATATGAATGAAGCTTTCCTGGGAGGCGGTTACCTGCGTTTTCAGAAGAACTGGAATGACCTGCATGCTTTTCAGGAACGGTTCCTGCAATGGTTTAAAGATATAGATGCGAATGATTCAGGTAGTCCGCACTGGTATAATCCTTATGAAGATTATTCAACCAGTAAAAAGTCTGTCGCTGTAGACCAGATTCCGCAATATCAGGAACAGATTGCATCGTTCGGCCAGCGTATCGAATTTATCAGCGGATACCTGATTGCTATGATAATAACAATTGCTGTCCTGTTTATGGCCTGTTTTTATTTCTTTACAAGATATGATGTAAGGTAATAACTGTCTAAATTTTGTACATCAGTGTCTAATAATTGGACATATTAGGATTTGTGTATAATGTTTATATGTTTGATAGATAGGTATTTGTATATTTTGGCACGCCATTTGCAATATAAATGGCGTTGCCGGATATACAATAAGCAAAACCGGGCAACTGTCCACTATCGGACATGTCCGGTTTATTTAATATTGCTAATTATCAGATAGATACGATTCTGGCATGTTATTTGCTAATAAATAAGGTGAAAAGATAAACAATACTAAGAATATGTGTGTTTTCAACATGAAGGGAGCAACTCTGGCGAACTGCTCCCTTCTATGACCTTGAATAAGGTTAACATAATTGATGAGGTTCTCTTTGGCGAGAGAACAAGCTCTTCCTTGTGCGTGAGCATAGGGAAGAGATTTTTTTAAGCTTTAGCTCCTTTCATGGATAATTTTTCAAGAAAATAGACGATAGCGAATCCGAAGATCATTAATCCGACTGCTTCCCATACCAGTTGGTTAGGTAAGATATTTGCTTCTACCAACGGTTTGATTACTCCGTGGCTGTCGGTATATGTCTCGATTGTTTCTTTCCACGGCCATACTTTATTCAGCGAACCCAGCATAAAACCGGCCAGTACCGAAATGGTCGTATCATGAAACCGACGCAAGGCAAAAGAAAGTATACGGGAGAAAGAGGTAATACCTATGGCTGCCCCACAGATAAATACAAGCATGACCGGTATATTGAGAGTCTTTACTGCTTCCATAATATAGAAGTACTTCCCTAATAAGACCAGGATAAAACTACCGGAAATACCGGGAAGGATCATGGCACAGATTGCTATGGCACCGCAAAGGAATATGAAAAATAAGTTAGTTGGAGTCTCTGCCGGTGTGGCAACAGTTATATAGTATGCGATGACGGCTCCGATAATAAAACTCAGTATTGTTTTCCAGTTCCATTGCTTGATATCTTTTGAAACGAACCAGGTAGAAGCCAGAACTAAACCGAAGAAGAATGCCCATACGAGGATCGGATGCGTAACCAGCAACCAGGTAATGATCTTTGCCAGCGAAAAGATACTGATAGCAATGCCGGCAACGATAGCCAACAGGAAATTCGCATTTATCGCTTTCCAGAATGAGGCGATCTTACCGGTGAAAAGTAACTTCAGGCTTGCTCCGTTGATACTCTTGATCGAATCGATCAGTTCTTCATAAATACCAACAATAAAGGCAATCGTACCGCCTGATACACCGGGTACAACATCGGCTGCACCCATTCCCATGCCTTTCAAAAGTAGGAGACCGTAGTCTTTTAGATTTCTGTCCATTAGTTGTTATTGTCTTTGTTATTGAGGAATTCCTTCGTCAGATCTTCCGGTGGGATATGTTTTCCCATCAGTTGCTGCTCTACATCACTGAAATCGATACCGGATTCTTCCAGGTATTTTACCAGTTCTTTCGGAGATGTCTGGCTGAAGTGTTCACCGAAATGCTTCATGTCGCCCTTTGCCAGGTAAGCCATAGCCATATGAAGGTGCATATAAGGTAACTCCGGATTGACGGCGTATACTTTATTATAATATTTAAGTGCCTTGTCGATATCTCCTTTCATATACAGGTACTGACCTGCGTGGAAAAGACTTTCGTAATCTTCGGGCTGATAGTTCTCTCCTTTATCCAGGACATTGAACAGACGTTCGGTGGTCTCTATAGCCAGCTTGTCTTCTCCGTTTTCCACATAGGTCAGAGCCAGTAAAGAGAGTATCCGAACATTGTTGGGGAACAGTTCGATTGCTTTGTTGAGCGTCTTGGACGCTTCTTTGTCGCGTTCTGTCTCAGCACAACACCGGATAAAGTTGATGTAGGCAGCCGGTTCGTTGGAGGTTGCCTTTTTGCCGATAATGTCTTTCAGTAAATTATATGCTCCTTCGAAATCCTCGAGTTTGATATAGCATTCAGCCATAAGCGGTTTGATACGTTCTGCTATTTCGGTAGTGGCATCGATCTCCTGATAAACCTCCAATGCCTTTTCATAATTCTCATTCATGTAGAGGCAGTATGCTTTCAGTATTTTCAGCTCCGGGTCCGAGTCATCGCAGGTTAGTGCGAAGTCGAATGCTTCGATTGCTTTCTCAAATTCCGATTTGATCGAATACAGGCGTCCGAGCGTGAACCAGGATTCGTAGGAGTAGGGTTCTTTATCGATCAGTTCGTTACACATACTGATCGCCCCGTCAATATCTCCTTTCATCTCCATGTTATAACATAGCTCATCTTTCAGAGTGAGGTTGTCAGGGAACAGATCGATGCCGCGTCGTATGAAATCGTGCGCTTCATTCGTCATTTCCATATCACTCAGAAGGGGAGCGGTGTATTCGAATATAGTCTCCAGATATTCGCAATCAGATTCGATCAGCCTTTCCGTATATTCGATCAGTTTATCATACCGGTCGAGCATGCAGTAACATTCCAATCGCAATAAGTCGAGGTCCTGGTTGTCTGTTTCAGCGATTGAATCGATCAAAGCCAATGCACTCTCATAGTCTTCATTATAGACGTAAAGCTTGCATTGTCTGAACTGTAAATCTGTATTACCGGGATGAAGCTTTAACCCTAAGGTTAAAACTTCATCGAAATATTCATAATTATCCGATTCTTCAAAGCTGCCCAACAGTTCATCGATTTCATCTGCATCGAAATAGGGCTCTTTTCCCATTTCGCGGGCAGACAGATAACGTTGTAACAAGCGTGAGATATCATCTTTTTTCATAGGGAATAATTTAATTGGCACATTGTTAAGCCTTGTCCTTAACCTTGCTCCAGGTATCTTTCAGAGATACGGTACGGTTGAAGACGAGCTTTTCCGGCGTAGAGTCTTTGTCTACATTAAAATAACCGATACGCTGGAATTGTAAATAATCTAATGGTTTGGCATTTGCCAGATACTTTTCAACGTAGCAGTTTGTCAATATTTTCAGAGAGTCCGGATTGATGATCTCTTTCATGGCGTCCAGTACGGAGCAATCTTTTGCTTCGCGGATAGCAGCCAGTTCATCGCGGGGATTCTCGACTTTCCACAGACGGTCGTACAGACGGACTTCTGCCGGCAAGCTATGTGCACAGCTCAACCAGTGTAAAGTACCTTTCACCTTACGATTGCTGTCCGGCATACCGCTCTTGGTGTTCGGGTCGTATTCACAATAAACTTCTACCACTTCACCTGCATCGTTTTTCTTACAGCCTGTACATTTTACGATGTATGCATTCTTCAGACGCACTTCCTGTCCGGGAGTCATACGGAAGAATTTCTTCGGAGCATCTTCCATGAAGTCCTCTTTTTCTATCCATAATTCGCGGCTGAATTCGATGATATGGCTGCCTGCTTCCGGATCTTCCGGATTGTTGATGGCTTCCATCTCTTCTACTTGTCCTTCCGGATAGTTGGTAATAATCAGCTTCACCGGATCGAGTACAGCGGATACACGTGTGGCACGGGCGTTCAGGTCTTCACGAACGGCACTTTCCAGCAAGGCAAATTCATTCAGGGCATCGTAGGTGGTATATCCGATCTTGTCGACGAATTTGCGGATAGATTCGGGGGAATAACCACGACGGCGGAATGCACAAATAGTCGGCATACGG
>OGIE01004435.1_pt1 | contig 13276 bp, 10 predicted proteins | sample 1571581 | NCBI WGS metagenome assembly OGIE01 (sample SAMEA2582021, study PRJEB24529) | metagenome | biome: Human gut stool | place: China | collected 2011
TTCATGTAAAATGAATTGTTATATCATACTTTATAATAAGAAAAAATGAAAAGTAGGTGTAAACATGAGAAATTTAGAACATGTCAAACATGTTATTATAAAGATTGGTTCGACTTCTTTGTGTAATGAAGATGGACAACTAGATAAAGAAAGAATTTTAAAACTCATCCAACAAATAGCTATTTTAAAACGTAAAGGGTTAAAAGTAACACTTGTTTCATCAGGAGCGATTTCTTCAGGAATGGGTGTTTTAAATTTAAGTGAAAAACCTAAAGAAATTTCTAAAAAACAAGCACTTGCGGCTATTGGACAAGCTCATTTGATGCAAATTTATGAAGATTTATTTTCATTGTTTCATTTAAAATGTGCACAGATTTTATTAAATCATGATGATTTTGATCATCGTAAACGTTTGATGAATTTAAGCTTTGCTTTATCTTCTATTTTAGATTATGATGTGATTCCTATTATTAATGAAAATGATACATTAGCGGTAGATGAAATCAAAGTAGGAGATAATGATACATTATCTGCCTTACTATTACCTATTGTGGATGCACAATTACTTGTTTTAGTTTCAGATATTGATGGACTTTATAATGATAATCCTCATACCAATTCCAATGCAAAATTATTAAGTGATATTGAACTTGTGGATGATAAAATTATGAACTATGCGAAAGATTCAAGTAGTCAATTTGGTACAGGTGGGATGGTGACAAAATTACGTGCTGCAAAAATCGTTAATGATTATGGAGGAGATATGGCCATCGTTAATGGCAATAATGAAACAGCTCTTATTGATTTATTAGAAGGAAAACAAATTGGAACATATTTTAGTGGAAAAGCGGGGCGTACTTTAAGTGCTAGAGATCATTGGATCATGTATCGTAGTTCTCCTAAGGGAAAAGTCATTGTTGATGATGGTGCATGTGAGGCTTTAAAAACACATACAAGTTTACTACCTAAAGGAATCAAAGAAGTTGAAGGTTCATTTATGCAAGGTAGTATCATTGATGTTCTTTCTTTTAAAGGACAACTCATTGCTAGAGGTATTACGAATTATTCAAGTGATGAGTTAAAATTGATTAAAGATCATCATAGTAATGAAATAGAAAGTATTTTACATTATAAAGATTATGATGAAGTGATTCATGCAGATAATCTAGTCATTAATAAGGGGTGAAATTATGATTAAGGAACAACTTAAAGAAGCTAAAAAAGCATGTCGTTTTATGCAAAATGTTAAACCGAAAGTAAAAAATAAAGCTTTAAAAAATATTTCTGAGGCATTAATTCAAAAAAGTGAATTGATCATTCAAGAAAATCAAAAAGATATTGCAGAAGCTAAAAATAATGGTATTAAAGAATCGATGGTTGATCGTTTATTATTAAATAAAGAACGTATTGAAGCGATGGCAAAAGATATTTTAAAAGTAATTGATTTACAAGATCCTATTGGAACTCTTGTAAGAGAAATTAAAAGACCCAATGGTTTAGTGATTCAACAAATCAGAATTCCTTTAGGAGTGATTGGGGTAATTTATGAATCAAGACCTAATGTAACAGTAGATATTGCCAGTTTATGTATTAAAACAAACAATGTTTGTGTTTTAAAAGGTGGTAAAGAAGCCATTCATTCAAATCGCATCTTAGTTCAAATTATAAATGAGGCTATTCAAGATGTTTTACCAACACATACGGTTACTCTTATTGAAACAAAAAAGCGTGAAGAAACTTTAGATTTAATTCAAGCCCATGATTATGTAGATGTCATTATTCCTCGTGGAAGTGCAGGGCTTATTCAATATGTTGTTAAAAATGCAACTGTTCCAGTAATTGAAACAGGAGCAGGAATTTGTCATCTTTATGTTGATCAAGAAGCCAATCTTGATATGGCTTTAGAAATTGCAAAAAATGCAAAGATCCAAAGACCATCTGTATGTAATGCAATTGAAACGATTCTTATTCATCAAAAAGTAGCACCAGAATTCTTACCAAAACTTCAAGAAATATTTAAAAATGTACAAATCTATGGTGATGAAAAAACAAGAAAAATCATAGATTGTCTAGAAGCTACTGAAAAAAATTATGCTACAGAATATGATGATTATATTTGTAATATAAAAGTTGTAGATGATATTGAAGAAGCGATTGAACATATTTATAACTATTCAACAAAACATTCAGAATCGATTATTACCGAAAATAAAGAAACAGCAAAATATTTCATGGAGTCTTTAGATTCGGCTTGTGTTTATCATAATGCTTCTACACGTTTTAGTGATGGGGGACAGTTTGGTTTTGGGGCAGAAGTTGGTATTTCTACACAAAAGCTTCATGCTAGAGGCCCACTTGGTTTACAGGAAATTACTTCTACAAAATATATGATTTATGGAAATGGACAAGTAAGGAGTTAAGACTCCTTTTTTTTATAAAAAAATAATTAGCGTACTAAATATATTGACATTGATTAGTGCGCTAACTATAATGTTTAGTATACTAACTAATAGGAGGTGTCTTATGGATCTATTGGAATTTGAGGATATTAAAGAAATCTTTTTACAATTTAAATCTCTCCATAAAAATATTCAAGAACTTACTAGTAAAAAAAGCAATAGGGAAGGATTATCTGCTGATCAGTGTTATTTGTTAGGTCTTATTGATCATTTTGATCATCCGAATCAAAAAATACTTGCAGAACGTTTAAAAATTACACCAGCTACATTATCAGTAAGATTACAACGTTTAGAAAAGGCGGGTTTTATTGAAAAAGTTGTAAGTAGACATGATAAAAGAAATGTCTCATTACATATTACGGAAAAGGGAAAAAATGAAATTAAAAGTTGTAAAGATGGCATGAAAATGTTTACAACACGCTTATTTGGAGGAATAAATAAAGAAGATTTAGATAGAATGAAAACGTATTGTCAAATCTTTGAAAAGAATATTCGTTTAATGAAGGAGGAGTTAGATGTTCAAGATTAAAGGATATTTAAAGAAATTCTGGTATTTAATTCTTGCTTGTATTTGTTTATTGTTTGTACAAGCACAAACTGAATTAACTTTACCAGATTATATGAGTGATATTGTTTCAGTGGGAATTCAAGCAGGGGGATTTGCTTCACCTGTTTCAGATGTTTTAACGGAAGAAACTTATCAACATTTATTATTGTTTGTTGATCAAAAAGATCAAAAAACAGTAAAAAAAGATTATAAAAAAGTTAGTAAAGTCAATCAAGATATCATTGATACATTTCCTAAGGCTAAAGGAAAAACAGTTTATCAATTGAAAGATTTATCAAGTGATGAAGAAAGTGAATTAGAAGATATTTTAATGAAACCGATGTTAATTATTACTTCGCTTGATAGTATGGATACTTCTAGTAAAGAGTATCAAGAAAAATTTGGACAATTACCTCCAAATATGAGTGTTTATGATGCGATTTCTTTTATGGATGAAAGTCAAAAATCAAAGATGTTTGAAGACATGGATACAAGAATAGATACAATGGGTGAAAGTACTTTAAAAATTGCAGCCGGTAATGGTGTTAAAGCTGAATATAAAAAATTAGGTGCTGACATTGACAAAGTACAAACCGATTATATTTTTAAAACAGGTTTAAAGATGTTAGGAATTGCTTTACTTGGAACAGTGGCTGCAATTTCGGTTGCTTTCTTTGCAACAAAAGTTGGTGCTGGTGTAGCGCGAGCTTTAAGAAAAGATGTTTTTGAAAAAGTAGAAAGCTTTTCTAATGAAGAATTTAATCATTTTTCAACAGCGTCGCTTATTACACGTACAACAAATGATATTACTCAAGTACAAATGGTGACAATGATGCTTTTACGTATTGTATGTTTTGCACCAATTATTGGTATTGGGGCTTTAATTAAAGTTTTAAAAGAATCACCATCAATGACATGGATCATTGCAGTTGTTATTCTTGTTATTTTTGGTGTGATGGCGGTTGCGTTTGCAGTTGTTATGCCAAAATTCAAAATTATTCAAAATTTAATTGACCGTTTAAATCTCACAATGCGTGAAAATTTATCAGGAATGCTTGTTATTCGTGCTTTTGGTAATGAAAAACATAGTGAAGATCGTTTTGATAAAGCCAATAAAGATGTTACAAATTTAAACTTATTTGTTAATAGATCAATGGCTTCTATTATGCCAATTATGATGTTTATCTTTAATGTCGTTACTTTAGTAATTGTCTATTATGGTTCTAAACAAATCGATTTAGGTAATTTAGCAATTGGACAAATGATGGCCTTTATGCAATATGCAATGCAAATTATTATGGCCTTTTTAATGATTGCAATGATTGCTATTATGTTACCTCGTGCCAGTGTTGCTGCTAATCGTGTTTATGAAATTATTGAAACTAAGCCAACAATTCAAGATCCAACAAATCCAATTGCTTTAGATGAAAGTAAAAAAGGACTTGTTGAATTTAATCATGTTTCATTTGCTTATCCAGGGGCAAGTGAACCAGTTTTAAAAGATATTGATTTTGTTGCTAAACCAGGACAAACAACAGCTTTTATTGGCTCTACTGGTTCAGGAAAATCAACACTTATTAATTTAGTACCTCGTTTTTATGAAGTCAGTGAAGGAAATATTAAGGTTGCAGGGGTTGATGTTCGTGAGATGACACAACATGAATTACGTGATCGTATTGGACTTGTTCCTCAAAAAGGAAACTTATTTTCTGGAACAATTCGTTCTAATTTAAAATATGGTGCACCAGAGGCAACAGATGAAGAATTAGAAGAAGTGATTCGAATTGCTCAAGCAAAAGAATTTATTGATCAAAAAGAAGAACGTTTTGATATGGAAATTTCACAAGGTGGAACAAACGTTTCTGGTGGTCAAAAACAAAGACTTGCGATTGCTCGTGCTATTGCAAAAAATCCAGATATTTATATTTTTGATGATAGTTTTTCAGCACTTGATTTCAAAACAGATGCTAAACTTCGTCAAGAATTAAATCAACTTGTTAAAAAGACAAAAAGTACAGTTTTATTAGTAGGACAACGTATTGCTTCTATTATGGATGCAGACCAAATCATTGTCCTTGATGAAGGAAGAATTGTTGGTAAAGGAACACATGGTGAACTAATGAAATCATGTCAGGTTTATCAAGAAATTGCCTATTCTCAATTATCTAAGGAGGAACTAAGTCATGAGTAATGAAAGAAGAAGACAAGGGCCTCGTGGACCAATGGGTCGTGGAATGAGAGGTAATGGTGAAAAAGCCAAGAATTTTAAAGGAACATTAAAGAAATTATTTGTTTATTTAAAACCTTATTATTTTAAATTAGCGGTTGTTATTATTTTTGCAGCTGGTTCAACAGTATTTACGATTATAGGACCAAAGATCCTAGCAAAAGCAACAGATAAATTATCTGAAGGAATTATGGCCAAGGTAACAAATACCGGTGGAATTGATTTTGATTATATTGGTATGATCTGTTTGATTCTTGTTGGTTTCTATCTTGTCAGTGCACTCTTTAGTTTTATTCAAGGATTTGTTACATCTTCGATTTCACAAAAAGTTGCTTATGATTTAAGAAGCTCTTTATCTAAGAAGATGTCAAGAATGCCTTTAAGTTATTTTGATAGACATTCTAGTGGAGACACTTTAAGTAGAGTAACCAATGATATTGATACAATTGCACAATCACTCAATCAAAGTTTATCGCAAGTGATTACATCTTCTGTTACAGTTGTTGGAATCTTTATTATGATGCTTACGATTTCAGTAAAGATGACTTTGATTGCGGTACTTGTTTTACCACTTTCGATGTTACTTATTATGTTTGTTATGAAACATTCACAAAAGTATTTTAGTAGACAACAAAAAAGTTTAGGGGATGTCAATGGTCATATTGAAGAAATGTATGGTGCTCATGATGTTGTCAAAGCATTTAATGGGGAAGAAGATTCTGTTAAAACTTTTAATGAATATAATGATGCGCTTTATGATTCAGCATGGAAATCTCAATTTTTATCAGGTTTAATGCAACCTTTAAGTAACTTTGTAGGAAACTTAGGATATGTAAGTGTTTGTTTATTAGGTGGTTTTTTAGCAGGGGGTAATACGATTACGATTGGTGATATTCAAGCCTTTATCCAATATGTACGCCAATTCAATCAACCAATTGCCCAACTTGCTCAAACAATGAATATGTTACAAAGTACAGCAGCCGCTGCGGAACGTGTTTTTGAATTCTTAGAGGAAGAAGAATTAGAACCTGAAACAGTTAAAATTGAAACAGATGAAGTTGAAAAATTACATGGTTCAGTTACTTTCAATCAAGTTAATTTTGGTTATTTACCAGAAAAAACAATTATTCATGATTTCAATATGCATGTTCATGCTGGACAAACAGTTGCTATTGTTGGTCCAACAGGAGCAGGAAAAACAACGATTGTTAAATTGTTGATGCGCTTTTATGAATTAAATAAAGGTTCAATTATGATCGATGGTCATGATATTAAAGATTTTTCAAGACATGATTTAAGAAGTTTGTTTGGAATGGTTTTACAAGATACATGGCTTTTTAATGGAACAATTAAAGAAAACTTGATGTATGGTAAATTAGATGCCAGTGATGAAGAAGTAAAAAATGCCTGTGAAATGGCGTATGTAGATCATTTTGTCAATACTTTAGAAGATGGTTATGATACGGTTCTTGATGAAGAAACATCAAATATTTCACAAGGACAAAAACAATTATTAACGATTGCGAGAGCGTTTCTAAAAGATCCTAAAATTCTTATTTTAGATGAAGCAACTTCTTCAGTTGATACACGTACAGAAGTGCTTATTCAAAAAGGTATGGAAAAATTAATGGAAGGACGTACAAGCTTTGTTATTGCACACCGTCTATCAACGATTCGTGATGCTAATACAATCATTGTCATGAAAGATGGCGATATTGTAGAAATTGGTAATCATGATGAATTGTTAGAAAAAGGTGGATTCTACGCCTCACTTTATCAATCACAATTTGAAGGTAGCGAAATTTAGAAGCAAAGAAATTTGCTTCTTTTTCTTTTCAAAACATGTTTATATATGGTATAGTACAAGCCGAGGGGATGATGTTATGGTGAAAAGAAAACCACAATATGTCAAAATTAAAGAATATATTATTCAAAATATTGAAGATGAAAAATATAATGAAAATGAACAAATTGAAAGTGAACATGCTTTGTGTGAACTTTTTGGTGTTACCCGAATGACAGTGCGCCAAGCTTTAACAGATTTAATCAATGAAAACATAATCTATTCTGTTCCTAAAGTTGGCTCATTTGTTTGTAAGAAATCGAGATTTAAAAGTTTTGATGGACTAAACAGTGTTACAGAAGACTGTGCTAAGAAAAAAGAAGATTGTACAAGTCATGTCGTTTTAAATGAACTTGAAGAAGCTACAGATTTAATGAAAAAAGAAATGGCTTTAGAAGATAATAAAGTATGGCACGTTAAACGTGTAAGACTTGTAAACGGAGAGCCTTTATGTTTTGAAGATGATTACTGTAATTATGATTTAACAGGAGATATTCCTTTAGAAGTATCAAGTACATCTTTATTTAATCATTTTGAAAATGATCTCAATTTACATATTGCTTTTTCCGATCAACAAATTGATGCGGTTTTAGCGGGTGAAGAACTAGGAAAATATTTACAAGTCGATCCAGTGACACCTTTGCTTAGAGTTTTATCGATTACATGCTTACATAATGGTAAATGTATTGAATATGGGTATACTTATTATCGTGTAGACAAGTATACTTTTAACCAAGTTGCATATCGTAGAAAATAAAAGGATGTTGTCAAATCCGTTTGGTTTGTTATAATGAGAATGTTAAAAAGGAGATTTTAGATGAATTATTTATATATTGCATTAATATCAATGGTACCTTTAATTGAACTTAGAGGAGCAATTCCTGTTTCTCAAGGATTAGGATTACCAATTATTCCATCTTATATTGTTTGTATTCTTGCTAATATGGTACCTGTACCTTTTATTTACTTATTTGCTAGAAAGGTTTTAGTATGGGGTTGTGATAAACCAGTTATTGGAAAATTCTTTACATGGTGTTTAGACAAAGGTGAAAGAGGTGGAAAGAAGCTTCAAGAAAAAGTAGGAAGAAGTACTTTTGTTGCTTTATTATTATTTGTAGGAATTCCACTTCCAGGGACAGGTGCATGGACAGGAACACTTGCAGCTAGTATTTTAGATATGGATTTTAAATCAACAACGATTGCCGTTATGCTAGGAGTTTTACTTGCTGGTGTAATTATGATGGTGGTTAGCTTTTTAGGATTTTCATTAATTTAGAAGTATCTTTATACTTCTTTTTTTGTAAGGAGGACGTGTATGAACGTAGAAATTATTAATGTTGGAACAGAATTGTTACTTGGAGAAATTGTCAATACCAATGCAACTTATTTACAAAAAATGTGTAAGGAATTAGGTTTTAATGTTTTCTTTCAAACGGTAGTAGGAGATAATTCACAAAGATTTTTAGATTGCTTAGAAATTGCTTTTAATAGAGGATGTGATTGTGTTATTACTACAGGTGGGCTAGGACCAACTGAAGATGATCTCACAAAAGAATTATCAGCAAAATATTTAGGATTAGAAATGATTTTTGATGAAGATGAAGCAAAGAAAGTCAATGATAAATGTTGCTTTGTAACACAACTTGATAAAGTTAGTGATAATAACTTTAAACAAGCGTACTTTCCTAAAAATTGTTATGTGTTAGATAATCCAATAGGAACTGCTAATGGGTGTGTGATGTCTAAAGATAAAAAAGTGATTGTTAATCTTCCTGGGCCACCAAAAGAAATGACATATGTTGTTGATCATCAGCTTCAACCATATTTAGAAAAATATCGTCAAGCTAAAATCTATACGTATGATATTGTAACTCAAGGTGTCGGAGAATCGGCAGCAGCTACCATGATTGATGATATTGTTCAAAGTCAAAAAGAGGTTTCTATTGCTTTATACGCTTCAGAGGAATATGTAAGAATTCGTTTAGGGGTTAAAGCAAAACATCAAGATGAAGCAGATATTTTAGTGAAAAAAACAAAAGAATTGATTGAAGAAAGATTAAAGGATTATATTGTTGAAAATCCTAATTTATTTGAAGAAGTGATGAAAAAGATTAATGGATTTACTATTTTAAATGAATGTGATTTTTTATTAAGTGATTATTTTGTTAATAATGGAGGGCCAGTCTTTATTCATTTAACTTTGAAGGAACATCCATTAGGTGAAATTGTTCATGTGTTATTAAAATATAAAGAAAAAGAAATATCTTTCGATATTCCTTTACTTGTTAAAGCAAGTCTTTCTTTATCTAAACTTGAATCTAAATTGATTTATCAAATTGATCAATTAATTCGATAAATTTTAATGTAGCTTGTGATAAGCTTCTTCTTTTAAGATAGCCATAACCGATGCTTCTTGAAGGAAGAGGTTTTTTGAGTTTTAACTCATAAACTTTATTTTTATCTAAAAAATCATGAGAGAATTCTTTAACAACACACGCATTTCCTAAATTGGCATGAGTAAATTCTAATAAAAGATGATGTGCTCCGAGTTCCATTTCGGGTTTTAATAAAATACCATGTTTCGCAAAATATTTATCAATATAATTTCTAGAATTACTTGATTTTTCTAAAAGAATAAGATTCTTTTTTGAGATTTCTTGATAGCTGTAAAGATGATCATCTTTTTCTTTAGAGATAAAGATATCATGAATTGTTAAACATTCTTTCATCGCTAGACTTTCATCATCAAAAGGAAGATTGATAAAGGCAAGATCAATTGTTCCATTTTTTAAATGTTCAACTGTTTCAATAGAAGTTCCATTGACAACATTGATTTTAATCGTTGGATAAAGATGATGAAATTGTTTTAATAAATCAATTAAGTAATTTTCACAAATTGAATCACCAGCACCAATATTTAACTGTCCTGAAAGTAATTCGTTATAATGAGAAAGTTCATTTTCAACGCTGGTAATTAAAGCAAGGGCTTCAGTAATGTTTTTATGAAGGAGCATACCTTCTTTAGTAAGAGTAACACCTTTGTTTAAACGAATGAAGAGTTGGGTATTGAGTTCTTTTTCTAAAGCATGGATTGTTTGAGAAACAGCAGATTGTGAAATGAATAAATTCTTTGCTGCTTTTGAAAAAGAAAGGGTAGATGCTGCTTCGTTAAATATCTTATATTGTTCTAGTTTTATCATATTAGTACTCCTTATATCAAATATATTATATATTAATTTTACTTATATTAAAATATAGCATATAATAAAAATGTATGAAAAAGCCAATGATAGAAAGGTGGAAATGAATTATGGCTGGTGTAGTTGTTGTAGGAAGTATGTGGGGAGATGAAGGTAAAGGAAAAATTACCGATTATCTTGCACAAAAAGCAGATGTTGTATGTCGTTATGCTGGAGGGAACAATGCAGGTCATACCATTGTTTATGGTGGTAAGAAATTTGCTTTAAAATTAATACCATCAGGTATTTTCTCTGGGCATGAAGTAATCATGGGAAATGGGATGGTTGTTAATCCTAAAGCATTTTTAGAAGAAGTGAAATATTTAAATGATGGTGGTATTGATACAAGCAAAATTAGAATTTCAGATCGTTGTCATGTGATTTTACCTTATCATCTTGAAATTGATGAATTACAAGAAAAGAGAAAAGGTGATAAAAGTATTGGAACTACAAAAAGAGGTATTGGACCTGCTTATGTAGACAAATATAGTCGTATTGGTATTCGAATGGGAGAATTCATTGATGAAGAATTATTCTTAGAAAGATTAAAAGAAACTTTCCCAATGAAAGTTGCAGAATATCCTGAATTAAAAGACATGTTTACTGTAGAAGAAATTTTTGAAGAATACAAAGAATACGCTAAAATTATTAAGCCTTTAGTTTGTGATACAGGTATGTTATTAGATCAATATTTAAGAGAAGATAAAAAAGTCTTATTTGAAGGAGCTCAAGGAGCTATGTTAGATATTGATTATGGTACTTATCCATTTGTTACATCATCACATCCAGGAGCTAATGGGGTATCTGAAGGGGCTGGTATTGGACCTTTATATATCAAAGAAGCAATTGGAATTATTAAAGCTTATACAACTCGTGTTGGATCAGGACCATTCCCAACTGAATTAAATGATGCAACAGGTGATTTAATTAGAGAAAGAGGACATGAATATGGTACTGTAACTGAACGTCCAAGAAGAACTGGTTGGTTTGATGCAGTAGTTGTTAATCAATCAAGAAGAATGTCTTCTTTAACAGGTATTTCATTAATGTTATTAGATGTTATGAGTGGATTTGATACAATCAAAATCTGTAAAGCTTATAAATTAGATGGTAAAGAAATTTATGGTTTACCTGCAACTGTTAAAGATATTGAAAGATGTGAACCTGTTTATGAAGAATTACCAGGATGGAAAGAAGATATTACACATGTAAAATCTTTTGAAGAATTACCAGTAAATTGTCAAAATTATATTCATAAAATCGAAGAACTTGTTCATTGTCCAGTAAGAATGTTCAGTGTTGGACCAGATAGAGAACAAACAGTTGTTTTAAAAGATATTAAATTTTAATAAAGGAGGTCTTTCATGAAAAGAGAATTAGTCATTGTCATGGATTTCGGTGGGCAATATAATCAATTAGTTGCGCGTCGTGTTCGTGAATGCAATGTTTATTGTGAAATCTATTCTTATAAAACACCTTTAGAAAAAATTAAAGAAATGAATCCTAAAGGAATCATTTTAACAGGTGGACCAAATAGTTGTTATTTAGAAGATTCACCAACTTATTCTAAAGAATTATTTGAATTAGGTATTCCTGTATTAGGTTTATGTTATGGTGCTCAATTAATGCAACATGTTTTAGGTGGAAAAGTTGAAAGAGCAGATGTAAGAGAATATGGTAAATCAATTTTATTAGTTGATCAACCACAATCTAAAATTTTAAAAGATGTTCCTGAAACATCTACAGTTTGGATGTCACATTTTGATTATATTTCAAAAATTGCACCTGGTTTTGAAATTACAACACATACAAAAGATTGTCCAGTAGCATCTTGTGAAGATAAAGAAAAAGATTTATATGCGATTCAGTTTCATCCGGAAGTTTTACATAGTGAATATGGTAAAACAATGCTTTCTAACTTTGTTTTAGATGTATGTAACTGTGCTGGTGATTGGCGCATGGATTCTTTCGTTGAAGAACAAATCAAAGCAATCAAAGAAAAAGTTGGTAATGGTAAAGTCTTATGTGCTTTATCAGGTGGTGTTGACTCATCTGTTGCAGCCGTTTTACTTTCTAAAGCCATTGGTAATCAATTAACTTGTGTCTTTGTAGATCATGGTTTACTTCGTAAAAACGAAGGGGATGAAGTAGAAGCTGTCTTTGGGCCTGATGGAAATTATGAATTAAATTTCATTAGAGTAAATGCACAAGAAAGATATTATGAAAAGTTAAAAGGTGTTACTGAACCGGAAGCTAAACGTAAAATCATTGGTGAAGAATTTATTCGTGTTTTTGAAGAAGAGGCAAAGAAAATTGGAGCAGTTGATTTCTTAGTACAAGGAACAATTTATCCAGATGTTGTTGAAAGTGGTCTTGGTGGAGAATCTGCAGTTATTAAATCACATCATAATGTTGGTGGATTACCAGATCATGTTGATTTTAAAGAAATTATTGAACCATTACGTGATTTATTCAAAGATGAAGTACGTAAAGTTGGTTTAGAATTAGGAATTCCTGAATACTTAGTATTTAGACAACCATTTCCAGGACCAGGTCTTGGTATTCGTATCATTGGTGAAGTCAATGCTGAAAAAGTAAAAATCGTACAAGATGCAGATGCAATCTATAGAGAAGAAATCGCTAATGCAGGATTAGACCGTTCAATCGGTCAATACTTTGCTGCTCTTACAAACATGCGTTCTGTAGGAGTTATGGGTGATGAGAGAACTTATGATTATGCAATCGCTTTACGTGCGGTTAATACTATCGATTTCATGACAGCAGAAGCTGCAGAAATTCCTTATGAAGTATTAAATAAAGTTATGTCACGTATTATAAACGAAGTTCGTGGGGTAAACAGAGTAATGTATGATATTACAAGTAAACCTCCAGGAACAATTGAGTTTGAATAAATCGAGTTGCTTAAAAAAGCCAGTGTTTATGCGGGTTTCAGCGATTTCG
>OGIE01004438.1_pt1 | contig 13264 bp, 10 predicted proteins | sample 1571581 | NCBI WGS metagenome assembly OGIE01 (sample SAMEA2582021, study PRJEB24529) | metagenome | biome: Human gut stool | place: China | collected 2011
CCATATGGCGTGGTGATGGATTTAAATTCTCTATTTAGACTATAGCGAGTGATTAAGTAAATTAAAAAGAAGAATATGAATGTTGCGATCGTACAAGCACACCTCGAATGGGAGAATGTGCCATTGAATTTGAAGCTTTTTAACAAGCGGATAGGAGCGATAGAAGGAGCTAACGTGATCGTTTTACCCGAAATGTTTGCCTCCGGTTTTACCATGAATGGAAAAGAGCGGGTAGCTCCTTTTTACGAGGCAGTTCACCAGTGTATGCAGGAATGGGCAAAGGAGAAGGACGCGTTGATCATGGGATCGACGATTTATTTTGAAGACGGGCATTATTATAACCGTTTGCTGGCTGCATTCCCGGATGGGAACGTGTTGCATTACGACAAAAAGCATCTTTTCACGATGGGGAATGAGAAAGATCATTTCTCGGCAGGAAACGAATTATTGGTATTTGATTACCAGGGGGTGAGGATTGCACCGTTCATTTGTTATGATCTGCGTTTCCCGGTTTGGAGTCGTAACACTTCCGGGTATGATCTGGCGGTTTACGTGGCCAACTGGCCGGAGGCGAGAAGGATGCCTTGGCAGGTATTACTGAAAGCGAGGGCAATCGAAAATCAATGTTACGTGGTTGGGGTGAATTGCGTGGGTGAAGACGGGAACGGGTTACATTATTCCGGGGATTCGGTTGTTATTTCCCCCAGAGGGGAGGAGTTGATCGCGTGTGAACCTTTTGCCGATGAAGTGAAGCAGGTGGATATTGATTTAAGGACTTTACGGGAATTTCGTGTAAAATTTCCCGTGCTGGAAGATCGGGATGAATTTACAATTGAAGATTAATAATAATAGCTAAAAGTAAAGAATGAAAAGGATGTTCTTGGCAATAATCGGATTAACTATGATGTTCGATTTGAGTGCGCAAAAGAAGGTTTTAACCATGGAGGAGGCCGTGATAGGGTATCATTTATACCCCCGGTCCAAGTATTTTCAATGGCAGGGAGATAAGAATCAACTGACTTATCTTGATCGGGAAGGGCTTATGAGTGAGTCCGTCGATAAAGGTGAAAAGAAAGTCTTGTTGACGGTTGCCGAGTTGAATAAAATATTAGGAACCGAATTGAAAGGTTACCCTAATATCGAGTGGTTGGATGCAAACACGTTAGTGATTTCCCGTCAGGGGAGCATCTACCATATCGACGTGGATAAAAAGCAGTTGAAACAAACTTTCACCTTCCCGAAGGGGGCGGCTAACGAGACCTACTCGAAAGCGGCTAACGCTTACGCTTACACGATTGATAATAATCTCTATTATCAGGACGAACGGGGCAACAGCTACACGGTGACTACTGATCAGGACAAGAATATCGTGAACGGACAAGTGGTGAGTCGTAACGAATTCGGAATCAAGGGAGGTATTTTCTGGTCCCCCGATGGAAAGAAATTGGGATTTTATCGTAAAGACGAGAGTCAGGTTACTAATTTTCCATTACTGGACATTAATACCCGCACGGGAGAATTGAAAGAGATTAAATACCCGATGGCGGGGATGAAATCCGAGTTGGTAAGCTTCGGGGTTTATGATATCGCTTCCGGTAAAACGACATTCTTGGATGTGAACGATTTCGGTCGTGAACAATATATGCCGGGAGTTACTTGGTCGCCGGAATCGGATTTGGTGTATATTCAGGTGCTGAACCGGGGACAGGATCACATGCGTTTAAATTCTTATGATGCCTCGACCGGCAAGCGTGTGGCTACTTTATTCGAGGAGAAATCCAAGACTTACGTGGAACCGCAGAGTGCTTTGGTATTTATGCCTAATAACTCGAAACAATTTATTTATTCAACCAACAATCGGGACGGGTATATGAATCTTTACCTGCATGATGTAACCGGGAAATTGATCAAGCGCCTGACAGATGTGGATGCAGACGTGGAGTTCGTGGCCGTTGACCGTGCGGGAAAATACGTGTATTATCTTTCTTCGGAAGTGTCTCCGGTGGAGAAACAACTTTTCCGTGTGGATGTAAAGAGTGGTAAGAAAAACCGTTTGACCGCGGAAGAAGGGTGGCATAATATCACGATGAGCGGGGACTGCGCTTATTTTATAGATAATTACAGTAGTATCAAGATTCCTCGTAATGTGGATTTGACCGCTAACACGGGTAAAGTGGTACGTCGTCTTCAAGAAGTGGAGAACCCGAATAAAGATTATAACTATGGGGAAATCACTCTGGGTTCGATCAAGGCGGATGACGGAAGCGATTTGTACTATCGTTTGATCAAACCTATGGATTTCGATCCGAACAAGAAATATCCGGTAATTCATTACGTGTATGGAGGTCCTCATTCCCAACTGGTGACTAATACGTGGAATGCTTCCTTGCGGATGTGGGAAATGTACATGGCACAACACGGTTACGTGGTATTCGTGATCGATAATCACGGTACGCCCAACCGGGGAAAGGCTTTCGAGGAAGTGATTCATCGCCAGTGCGGGCAAGTGGAAATGAAGGATCAGGTGAAGGGTATCGAGTGGTTGAAATCATTCCCGTGGGTGGATGCCGAACGTATCGGGATTCATGGATGGAGTTACGGGGGATTCATGACTATTTCGTTGATTACCAATTATCCTGAAATTTACAAGGTGGCCGTTGCCGGGGGACCCGTGATCGACTGGAAATGGTATGAAGTGATGTATGGAGAACGTTACATGGACACCCCGCAAGAGAATCCGGAAGGATATGCCAAGACTAGCTTGATTGCCAAGGCAAAAGATCTGAAAGGCAAATTGTTAATCTGCCAGGGAGCCGTTGATCCCGTGGTCGTTTGGGAGCAGAGTTTAAGCTTTATCCGGGAGTGTATCAAGAATAATGTACAAGTAGATTATTTCCCTTACCCGTGTGCCGAGCACAACGTGATGGGACGTGACCGGATTCATTTGATGCAGAAAGTCACGAATTACTTTGAAGACTACTTGAAATAATTGAAAATTGAAAATGCAGGATTGAAAATGAATCCTGCATTTTCTTTTTTTTTGTAAATTTTTGGGATTCGAGATAATAATAAGCTCGATTCAACGTTTCGTTGTTTAATAGGAAATTATAGTTTTTCGATCTCTTCCTGGGATAGGTGAGTACTTTGAGCGATAACGTCAATAGCTATCCCTAATGATTTTAGATTTTGTGCTATTTCCAATTGTTTCTTCTTTTCACCTTCACCAAAGCCTTCACCAAAGCCTTCGCCAAAGCCTTCACCAAAGCCTTCGGTGAATCCCTTGTCTGCGGCAGTTTTAACCACGCTATACCAATCTCGGAATACCTTTAGACTATCTTCATATTCGAATAATTCCTGTTTACTGAACCCTGCGATTTCCGCGGACTTGAAGAGACGTTCGAAAACTCGTTCTTGTAATGCGGCAGGGCGTTCCATAAGTACCGATAAATTTCGAAGAACAAACATCCACTTGTCGAACATCGTTTCCAGTTCTGCTTCAGTCTTGTTGAATTTCGGCATTTCCAGGTAGATGAACGTTAATTTATTATAGAAAACTTCTTTCGTGCGTGTATCCAATAATTTAACTTCGTGATGATAATAGTTGTCATCTTTATTGTCAAAAACGAAATTAAGAATACCTATCGTGTAAACCGCTTTCAATTCATAATCCCAGCTTCTCCCTTTTACGGCTTGTTCCCGGATCGGGAATGTCGAGTAAAACAGGCTGCGATCCTTGAAAAATTGCTGTTCGCCTTTTTGCATCTCCACGAGAAATTTTTCTCCCTGCTCGTTCTCGCAATATACATCGAACACGGCACGTCTGTCAATCTCTAGGGTACCGAGATGTTCGGTATTCAGATACGTGATGTCTTTTACCGTTTGCTCCCCGTGTAGTAAAGCGTTCAAGAAGCTGATTAGTAAATCTTTATTCATATCCGTGCCGAATAACTTCTTGAAACCGAAGTCCGTGTAAGGATTAATATATCGTTCTTGTAAACCTTCGCTTCCCATGATTTTCGTGTTATATAATGTTATAACAAAGGTAGTGTAAACTCGTGACAAATCAAAATAGGAGCTTGTTATCTTTTTGATAACGAGGTTATTTATAACGGTTATAATATTTTCTCGTACAGGTGAAATTTGTGGAGGCCGTAATCGCCAAGTCCTAGATCAACGGTAGTAATATATTGAAATCCATTTTTTTCATACAACCTGATGGCAGGAGTGTTTTGCTCGTAAACATCTAGCCGGATGGCTTTCATGTGTGATTTCTTCCCAAATTCGAGAGCAAAAGAGATTAGTTGTTTCCCGATACCGAATTTTAAGAAATGAGGATGAACGACAAGCGTGTGTATCACGAAGATGTTGTTGTAGGGTATTTCTATTTGCCAGGGTGCGTTGTTATAAGCGGCTTCCGGTTCGTGATTGAGGATAATTGAACCCACTATTTTTTCTTCGAATTTCGCCACGTGTAAAGTTTTACTGGCAATTCCTTCCTCGGCATTTTTTCGGGTTGGGTATATCCCTTTTATCCATCCGGGATGATTGGTTGTTGTTGATAGATGATCATTGAGATCGTCATACAGTTGTTCCAATTCGTCAATGTCAGACGTGACGCCTGCTTTAATGATTATATCCATTTTTTTCAGTATTCTGTTATGATGGGCAAATGTAAGAAAAATTCGTGTAATTCTTTTAGAAGCCATTATCTCGCAAAGGGGGCGGATATCCTTTTATAGATTTAAAATGTAGAGGAACAGTTTAATTACACGGGTATGTAAGTTGAATTTATCAATAATTCTTATCTTTGTTCGCGAGTTTGAAAATGGGAGGGTTGTCATGGATTCTTGTCATTTTCAATTTTGCATTTTCAATTTTCAATTGTTTTATCATGCGTATTGATATATTAAGTGTAGTGCCGGAATTACTGGAAAGTCCTTTGAATCACTCGATCATTAAACGGGCGAAAGAAAAAGGTATCGTGGAGATTCATATTCATAATATTCGGGATTGGTCGAAAGACAAACATCGTAAGGTGGATGACTATTCTTTCGGGGGAGATGCCGGGTTGGTCATGGCCATACAACCTATTTTTGATTGTATCAACGAGTTGACTTCCCAGCGTCATTATGACGAGATTATTTACACGGCTCCTGACGCCCCGACTTTTAACCAGAAGACGGCTAACGAACTTTCTTTGAAAGAGAATATCATGATTCTGTGCGGGCATTATAAAGGGATAGATCATCGTATTCGGGAGCATTTGATTACTCGTGAGATATCTGTCGGTGATTATGTCCTGACCGGGGGAGAATTACCGGCTTGTATCATGACGGATGCCGTGGTACGTCTTCTACCTGGGGCGATGGGGGATGAAACTTCGGCCTTGACCGATTCTTTTCAGGATAATCTGTTGGCACCGCCCGTTTACACGCGTCCGGCTGAATTTAACGGCTGGCGGGTTCCCGAAGTTTTGCTATCCGGTAATCACGCTTTGATTGACGAATGGCAGGAGCAACAGGCTTACGAGAGAACGAAGCGTTTGCGCCCGGATTTACTGGAAGATTGAATTGTAATGCTTCCTTAAATCGGTAATGTTAGGGTGTTGTGGTTGTAATTTTAGCTATATAGTTGTATTTTAGTTGAAAATAATGCAAGGATTGCTTTGTCGTGTTTATAAATTGAAATACCTTTGTAGAAGTAAATCATCCTTTCATTATGAGAAAAATATTATTTATATTATGCGGAATGCTACTGTTCTTATCTTGTCATGATAAGAGTGTGTATAAAGAACCGGATACGGATGTGGAACTCCTGAAACCTTACAAGGATTTGGAGGTCATCGTGCCGGAGGGGTATGCTTCAATCGTGAAATTATATGGTGATACATTGGCAATTTGCCCGTACACGACTACAATTTCAATCCCGAATCTTGCTTCTGTGTCGAGAGCTTCTTTTCCTGATGCTATCACGATAGAGAACGTTAGAAATGAAAATAACTTTTATAAGGGAGAGTTACGGACCTGGCAGGTCGTTGCTTTCGAAGATAGTAGAAACGGGGATTACGATTATAATGATTTAATCATTCATGTGAAGTGGATTATCCAGAAGGATAGTTACACCGTTTCCGTTCAACCTATCGCGTTAGGCTCCACGAAGACAATTAAGTTGGGTTTCGAGAAAATGGAGGGGAATATTAATAATCCTAATGAAGTCATCGTTGCTGAAGATTGCCGGGGAAAGTTATTTGGTGGAAAAGAAGGATTCATTAATACATACGGGGAGAAGGATCTGTCAAACATGAATAAGTTCAAGTATACCGAGAACCTGAAAAAGCAAAGTGATGATTTGAGGTGTGCCGTGAATTGGTTTATTGAGGTTGATGGGGGTGTTAGGTTATATGCCATAACTAATAATAAAAAATGCCTTGATCAGAATGGAATCCCTTACGGGTTGATATTTACGAGTATTCATGACGTTTTTAAGTATTGTAATAAGAATGGCGATAAATGTGGATTGGATTGGTTCTTGTACCCCCAAGAGAGAGTAAGTATCCGGGATGTTTATGATTTTGACGAGTATATCAAAACCGGTGATATATCAATATTTAGGACGCCTAAAAACGGATATTTTGACGCGATAGGGGACGGGGAACCTCTGAAAGAGGGGTTACTTTACTGTCCGAATTCGTTGTATAATATAGAGTAATTGAAAGGAACCTCCTATAAACAGAGAAGGAACTGGTGACTTCTCCAGAGAATAGAAAGTAATTCAGTTCACCCTCTTTTTGGGCTTGAAAAATAGTGAGATTTTTTACTTTGGAGAATGAATTTATATCCCTGATTTTCTGAATTCTCGTGTTGTTTCATTTTCTCGTTATTTTTCAGTGTATTTTGTTTGCCGAGTGGATATTTATTTCTAATTTTGCGGCCGTGTTATAAAAACATAATGTCTAATTTATTAGGAGAGAAACATTTATTATTATTATGACTGAAGAACAAAAAGAAATGCAAGTGGAACTTGCACAAGAAGAAACTAAGAAAGTTGCTCCGGTAGCAACAACTAGCGCTGAGGCTGACGAAGATTTTGATTGGGAAGCTTATGCAAATGATGATGTAATCCCCGCATCTGAAAAAGAAGAATTGGTTAACAAGTACGCCGAGACTCTTTCCTCTGTAGTAGAGAAAGAAGTTGTGGATGGTACGATCATTTCAATGAACAAGAGAGAAGTCGTTGTAAACATCGGTTACAAATCAGACGGTATCATTTCGTTGAACGAATTCCGTTACGACCCGGAATTGAAAGTGGGAGATAAAGTAGAAGTTTACGTGGAGACTCAAGAGGACAAAAAAGGTCAATTGACTCTTTCTCACAAGAAAGCGAGAGCTTTACGTAGCTGGGATCGCGTTAACGCCGCGTTGGAAAATGACGAGATCATCAAAGGATTTGTTAAATGTCGCACGAAGGGCGGTATGATCGTTGACGTATTCGGTATCGAGGCATTCTTACCGGGTTCTCAAATTGATGTTAAGCCGATTCGTGACTATGATATCTATGTTGGAAAAACGATGGAATTCAAGGTGGTTAAAATCAACCAAGAGTTCAAGAACGTTGTTGTGTCTCACAAAGCTCTTATCGAGGCTGAGTTGGAACAACAGAAGAAAGATATCATTTCTAAACTGGAAAAAGGACAGGTACTTGAAGGAACTGTTAAAAATATCACTTCTTACGGTGTATTCATCGACCTCGGTGGCGTAGACGGATTGATCCACATCACCGACCTGTCATGGGGCCGTGTAAATCATCCGAACGAAATTGTGACGCTCGATCAGAAACTGAACGTGGTTATTCTGGACTTCGATGATGAGAAGAAACGTATCGCTTTAGGTCTGAAACAATTGACTCCACATCCTTGGGATGCTCTGAGTGCTGACCTGAAAGTAGGGGATACTGTAAAAGGTAAAGTAGTGGTTATGGCTGATTACGGTGCATTTGTCGAAATTGCTCCGGGGGTTGAAGGGCTGATCCACGTTTCTGAAATGTCATGGTCTCAGCACCTGCGTTCTGCTCAGGATTTCATGAAAGTGGGAGATGAAGTAGAAGCAGTTGTATTGACCCTGGACCGTGACGAACGGAAAATGTCTTTGGGTATCAAACAGCTGAAGTCTGATCCGTGGCAAAATATTGAAGAGAAGTACGGTGTAGGTACCAAACATACCGCTATTGTACGCAACTTCACGAACTTCGGTGTATTTGTAGAAATCGAAGAAGGGGTTGACGGATTGATTCATATCTCCGATCTGTCCTGGACGAAGAAAGTAAAACATCCGGCAGAATTTACTCAGATCGGTGCTCCGATTGAAGTCGTTGTATTGGAAATCGATAAAGAAAACCGTCGTTTGAGCTTAGGCCACAAACAATTGGAAGAAAACCCATGGGATGTATTCGAAACGATCTTCACCGTTGATTCCGTACACGAAGGTACGATTACCGAAATTTTCGATAAGGGTGCTGTAGTTGCATTACCTTATGGTGTTGAAGGATTCGCTACTCCCCGCCACTTAGTGAAAGAAGACGGAAGTCAGGCTAAAGTGGATGAAAAATTGGAATTCAAAGTGATCGAATTCAACAAGGCCGCTAAACGGATCATCGTTTCTCATTCACGTGTATTCGAAGATGCTCAGAAATCAGAAGAGAAAGCAAAGAAGAACGCTGAAGAGAAATCTACTAAAAAAGCGGTTAAACAGGTGAAAGAAAAATTGGAAAAAACCACTTTGGGAGATATCACCGAGTTAGCTGCTTTGAAAGAACAGATGACTGCCGATGCAGCTGCTGCTAAAGAAGAGAACAAAGATTAATCTCAGATTTCAGATTCTGGATTTCAGATGAGATGCATTTGGAAAAGTCTTCGTAACTTGCAAACGAAATCTCAACCTGAAATTGCAGATCGGAAATGAAGTTTGAATTAACGATATTGGGAAGCGGGTCATCCATTCCTACTTCCAATAGAAACTCTGCCGCTCAGGTACTTCATGTACTTGGGCGGTATTTTCTTATCGATTGTGCCGAAGCTACCCAACATCAGCTCAGGCGTTTTCATGTGCCTTATAATAAGATCAATCACATCTTTATTTCTCATCTCCATGGAGATCATTTTTTTGGATTGATCGGTTTTTTATCCACTCTTTCTTTACAAGGCAGACGGGGAGAAATGCACATTTATGCAGAACCGCGTTTACAGGAACTGTTCGGGTGCCAGATGAAAATCTTGCATAGCCGTTTCACTTTTCCTTTGTTTTTTCATGCCTTATCCCGCCGCGAAGAGGTGATTTATGAAGATAACGTGGTTACTGTGACGGCTTTCCCGTTGAAACATCATTATGACACACCCGTTAGTGGGTTTCTTTTCCGGGAAAAAGAACGCGAAAGGACTATCCTGAAAGATCGGACTGCGGCCTGGAACGTACCGATAGCGTTTATGCAATACCTGAAACGGGGGGAAGATTTTATAACTCCGGAGGGAGAGATTGTGGCTAACGAACTTTTGACGGTAGCGCCGCCACCGGCCCGTTCCTTCGCTTATATGACAGATACCCTGTTTCGGGAGCGTTTTGCCGATTATGTCAAGGGGGTGGATTTACTTTATCACGAAGCGACCTATATGAATGCTGATGCTGTTTTAGCGAAAGAAAGTTATCACAGCACTACGGGGCAAGCAGCCCGTATTGCTGAGTTAGCCGGAGTCGGAAAATTATTATTGGGTCATTTTTCGGCCCGTTATACAGAATGCTCGGAACTTTTGGCTGAAGCACGGGAAGTCTTTCCCAACACTTTTTTGTGTTCTGACGGAGATTTTTTTGAAGTGCCTGCTGTAAAAAGAAGAAGCTGATGATCGATACCCGGAGAAAGTGTGATATATTTGCGCTGAATTAATAATCTGAAAATATTTTTTGAATAAGAACATGTGCTTTATTTCTGTTAGGGGCATGGATGTGTTGTGTGGCCTGTACCTCTGAACAAAATTCGAAGGTGAATATTAATGTTGTACGTGCCGATTCGTTATTGAATCAGGTGCTGGCTCTTTATGAAGTGAAAGAATATGGGTTATTGCTGGAGAATTATCCTCCGAAAGAAAACGAACGAGCGACCTATCTGGCCGATGAGACACAGCAGAAAACCAATCAAAGAGTCTCTTATCTTTGGCCGTATTCCGGTATGGTATCCGGTTGTGTTTCGCTGTATAAGACTACAGGAGATGAAAAGTATAAACAATTGTTGGAAAATCGTATACTACCTGGGTTGGAGAAATATTGGGACGGTAAACGGGAACCCTATTGTTACCAGTCTTATCCGATGCAATTCGGGTATAGTGACCGTTATTATGATGATAATGACTGGTTGGCTATCGACCTTTGTGATTATTATGCTTTGACGAAAGATCCGGCGGTTTTGGAAAGAGCGAAAGAGCTACACCGGTATATTTACAGCGGCTGGGATGAAGTATTAGGAGGAGGGATTTATTGGTGTGAACAGAAGAAATTGTCTAAGAACACTTGTTCGAATGCACCTGCTACGGTCTTATGTATGAAATTGTATAACCTGACTTCCGATCCTGATTATCTCGATCTGGCCAAGAAGACTTATCGATGGACCAAAGAAAATTTATGTGATCCCTCGGATGGTGTGTATTGGGATAATATTAATCTGGAAGGGAATATAGCTAAGCAGAAATATACCTATAATAGCGGGCAAATGATTCAGGCCGGCGTGTTATTGTTCCAGGCGACCGGTGACAGCACCTATTTGAAAGATGCTCAGGTGACGGCAAAAGGAGCTCACGGATATTTTCGGAAAATGCAGCCTGTTCAGGGGGGAGAAGCGATGTTTTATACCAGTTCGCCTTGGTTCAATGTGATCCTGTTCCGGGGATTAAAAGCTTTGTATGAAGTGGATAAAAATCCGGTATATGTAAAGGCGATGATGGAAAATACAGATTATGCCTGGAAAGAGACCCGGGATGAACATGGACTGTTGAATGGAGATTGGTCGGGTAATCACAAAGACGAACACAAATGGTTGCTGAATAATGCCTGTATGGTAGAAATGTATTCGGAAGCGGCTCAGCTTGACTGGTGATCTGTAAATTTGAATGAATAATAGTGAACCTTCGTTGTCGGTACCGATCCGGACGGAGGTTCATTTTTTTAAGGACTGGGAATACCCGGGCAGGGATATTTTTTACTGTCACCGAAGAGTAAAAACAATTCTTTGCGGGCTTTTTCCAGATTCTGACGATAGTTTTTTTGTCCGAGTTTGTCGATTTTATTTGTAAGTATATAATTATCCGGATAATAGGTTTTCCCATCGTTCATCCTGAATTGCGTTTCCAGCTGCATATAGTGATTCAGGTCACCGACTGCTTTCCGGGAATCCAGAAGGGGAGGCAGGCGGTGAAAAAAGGCGGAATCATATTTTCCGGTCGGATAGCGTTGAGCTAAATGAATTTTGACCAGGACAGGGTCTGTCTGATAGGCTGTTTTTATCTTATTCTGGCCGAACAGGTGGAAAGCTTCCTTTTCGATCAGGCGATTGATACCGGGTTGGTGCCGGGAAGGTTGTTCGATCAGGATAAAATCTTTTCCCAGGTTGTATTTCCAGGTGGTTTGTTGATGGCAGGAAGAGATATAGTTTTGTCCGCAACTATCATAAACGAAGGTGAGTTGGGCATGGGTCGAAAAAGGTGAACTGGTTTTTCTCCGGTTGGTTAATAAAGTTTGTCTTAATAGTTGATAATCGATATAATCGAAGGTCATGTTTTTTACATAATAGTTTTCTCTGTCGATAATCAGCGTACCTTTACATGAAATCCGGGTACGTTCGGGATAGGCCGAACGGCGGGTCTGGAAGGTAAAGGTATAATCCGGATCTTCGGTGTCTATGGCCCGGATATCGTAAGAGTCGATTCCGTCGAAAAGGGGACCGAAGAGTTGGATCGCCCGGAGAAGGGTGAAAATTTTCCGGGTACCTACATCGAACCGGATATCTTCGTAAGTCAGAAACATCGGTGACAGGGTATCGCTTCCGTTATTGGTCAGATTAAGACTACGGGCGATATACTGGGGTACCAGATAAGAACGGTAAGTTTCATCCCAGGTATTTTTAGCTTTTATGTTGCCTGAAGTGAAGTAAAAACCGAATTCTCTCCGGTATTCGACTGTCGTATCCCGGCAGACGGTGATCTTTTCATATTGTGCCGGTCCGTAATAACGGCAAACGGGTAAACGTCCTGCTTTTATTTTTTGTAATTTTTCGATGGCTTTCTTTAAGATTTCTTTCGGAGATATGCCCGTGGCTGTCGCCTCCTGTAGGTTGTATTGCAGCTCCTGCATAGTGAAGGCCGGATGCCTTTTCAGTTCCTGTAAACTGTATTGGACCGTTGCATATCCTATGCCTTGGAATACAATGGTATCGGAAGGTTGTAAAGAATTGACCGGGAAAGTTCCTTCCCCTTCCATATCGGAAGTAGCTAAAAGTGTAAATTGTTTTTTTAAAATAAAGTATACTCCAAAAATGGGTTTTTGGTTCTCGTCTGTGATCCTGATTTTTATTTCTTCGTTGGCAGGATTGGCATAAATATTTGCTGAGACAGACAGGAGTAATAGAAAACCCAGATACCATTTTCGCATATTCAGATGTATTTTTAAGTTGAGCGAAGTTTTTCTGCTGCAATCGGTTTGGTTGGAAAATCATTATATCCTGTATTTAAAATACGTCTTGTAAAAATAGGATTTTTTTTTCAACCTGCCAAATATGAAAAGCGGTTGCTGTCTTCATCCAGGCTATTCTCTCCGATTAGGTTCACATCAGCTTCCGGTTTTCCGTCAAAGGTCGGTCTCACGTTTTCCGGGATGAAGTTGTTCCCATTTTTGTATTCACCGTTTTTCTGAACGTAGAACTTGTTCTGGCGACGCCCGTTGCTTCCGTAAAGTGTGGAGATTCCCCCTTGAAAGAAGCGTTTTCTGAAAGGAAGCGGAGACTGCTATGATAGCCCGCTGTTTCTGCTTTTTTTGTACGATCCATTAATTTGCAAAACTAACGGTTTTAATCATCACTCGCAATACCTACGAATAATGATTTGCAAGTATAAACACCATGTATATTTGTTACGGATACCAGGACAGACCGTCTTATTCCTCCAACCACTCGTCTGAGAGCCCGAAACTCCTGTCACGAAACAATTCAGCCAGACCTGAGATTTGTTTGA